>Ga0185299_10003984_pt1 | contig 18475 bp, 21 predicted proteins | sample PaiPotPPA55metaG_FD_128002 | JGI IMG/M metagenome (GOLD analysis project Ga0185299, IMG submission 128002) | Iron sulfur acid spring bacterial and archeal communities from Banff, Canada, to study Microbial Dark Matter (Phase II) - Paint Pots PPA... ...
TGGTGTAAATCTGAACCTTGAAATCAAGAAGATTTTGTACATGTCCGACTTTACAAAGGAGGCAGCAGCAGCAGCCCCCTACGCGGTATTGCTGGGTAAAGAATTTGGCGCCCCCGTAGATGTGTGCCATCTGCTGCCCGATTCGGCAATTCATAATTTGGGTGTTCAGAAACAATTGGCGAGCGACTATTGCGAAGCCATACGACGCATTTTTCCAGGTGCCGGGGGCGATTGGGGAATGCCCGCATACCAGCTTGAAAGGAGCGGACTCGCGCAACAAATTCTCGAGCGTGCCAGGACGGACGAAGCAGGTCTGATCGTACTAGGTTTGAAAACCGAGTCTCATCTCGGACAACACCTTCACAGCAATATCGTATACGAGGTTTTGGCCAAGGCCGTCTGTCCTATTTTGACGATCCGTGCCAACTCCGCGCACGAAACTGAAGTCACGGCGAGATCTTAATGGACAAACGGTGAGGTCGTAGGTTCGCCTTCCGTCGTTATTAACTTTTTCTTCGAATTCACGTGGACTCGCGCTCTAAGGTCCTTTGTAAATCCAATTACGTCCAATCGCTGCGGCCAAAATTAATCGCGATTTTTGTTGATTCGTAAGAGCATTCCTGCTCCACCCGGAATCTTGAGATTATCCCTGTCAGAACTAAAGACGATCACTCCAGTAACGCCGGACCGGCCGGCACTGACAATGGTGATGTGTTCAAGTCCGTAAGTTCCACAAGCGTCGGAGGAAAATACCCAAAGCGCCTGAGGCGCTTCATTGCCCTCGATCACACCTCTGCACTTCGCACCTTCACTGGCCCTGACTTGGCTCAAGACCCCCCCATAGACACCCTTTCCCACAACATCATTTGGATCATTGGCAGTCGTTACGGGTCCACCTTCGCCGTAAACAATATCACCACCGATTTGCACTGTCGTCAGCCAGCGGTATACGTCGCTCTCTCCTGGACCAATCGGAGGTGTTTGAGCTTCATTTATTCGCATGAAGCCCGCGATAGCGCGCAAGTTTGTAGCGATAGAGATGGTCTGATGCCCCCAGATCAGCTTGTCGAACTGCAGCGAGATGCGTGCTGTCTTTCCGGTGCTTGCCGGCGTCACTTCCACGATGTGGCCAACGACCTTGCTACCTTCTTTTATCCGAATGCCTGATGATAACGGAATGTACTGCATAATTCGCCCGGTGATCACTTGTCCCGGTTTGGATTCGCGGACGAAACAGTTGAGTTCAGGCGAATCGGCAATATGGTGCCGGCAGGAATCGCGCAGTGACCTTTGGCAGCGCTGTTCTCATCAGGCGTTCCGGAGCGCACAGATGGTGCCAGCCCAGCGGCGAGAACAAATTCATCCAGTATATTTTGTCGGTAAGAATAGAAAGGTTGCGCGAGTGAGTGTGCGCACGACAGCGCCACTAGGATCATCCATACTTTCTGAATCAGTACGTGAGTAAATATTTCCTCCCCCATAAATTCAGCTTACTCCAGCACGCTGTATTCCGTACTCTGACTACAGTTAGTTAGCATTTGGACCTGCGGCTCAAAGGGTGTTATGCGCTTGCTTCCCAGTTGAGTTTCACATCGTCCGCTAAGCTAGCAATTACTCGGTTCAGTTCATACCTTTGCGTTATTCTGCGGCGTACCGTAGCTAGGCGTTCCGCACGTCCAGATTGCGGTGATATCGCCATGGGCGCGTGACGGGGCGGCTGCCGGTCCTAACCCAAACTGCGCCGACCTGGACTATCCGTGATGTCTTTCACAGAAATCAATCCGGGCGCTGTTCCCAGGTCAGCGCTGAGAATCGCTCGCACCGAGCAAGCATCATGATCTTCGATGTCAGCGCCTCGGCCAGCGGGTCGGATCCTCGGTCTCTTCCATGGCGAATGGCCGTGCTCAGCATTGTCTTACTCAACGCACCTATAACGAGTTCTAGCGGCTCACCTCCGCCAACCCAGACAATGACGTTCCTCGTTCAGCAAGAAAACCAGCGCGATTACTATGCGAACGCCCATCCCTACCTCGAAGAATCCCTGGATAATCTGGGCAAACGGATTCCAGAGTTGAGGAAGATTCATCCCGCGGGGAATTTGCAGGAATTGCCCGCAATCCTGAAGAAGACCGCCAGTAACGTCGACAGTTTTTTCCGCGACATTGTGGATGTTATCGCTCAGGAGAAAATCACCCAGGAGCGATTGAACAGCGGAGGCGCGGTTATCGCTAGTGAGCGGGTGCGAGACAATTATTTGATCCTTCGTCACGTCAATGGCGCAAGGACAGATATCGTTGAATACCGCATGGACGCCAATGGTAATCATCTGGACCATCCGGGCCTGAACAAAGGCTATTTTGTTACGCTCGGTTTTGCCTTGAGCTGCAATTACTTCTCAACGGCGTTTCAACCGGAGTTGAAGTTCCGCTATCTTGGCGATCAAAAGATAGGCCCCCAAGATACGTATGTCGTGGCGTTCGCCCAAGAGCCTGGTAAGGCTACCAATTTTGTCACCATGACCGGACGAAGCGACACGAGAGTGCATATGCTGATGCAGGGAGTTGCGTGGGTGGACAAGTCCAATTTCCAAATTATTCGAACGCGGATGGACCTTCTTGCGCCGCGACCCGAAATTGGGCTGGAGCAACTGACAACGGTGGTCACTCTCGGCAAAGTGCAACTTCTGGACGTTGCAACTCCCCTATGGCTGCCTAAGGAAGTAAAGGTTGCCCTCAAATTTAGAGAGTTTGACCCAGATCATCGGTATTCTTATGAAGTGGGCTTCCGCAATGGCCATCGGTACGTGGACTATTGGCGGTATCGAGTAACCGTTAAAATAAATCCCTGACGATAACCTTGGTTTCAGTTCCAGTTCCAGTTTGTGTATTCGGTTTTTCTTAGAGGGGGAAATGTGATTTAAATGGGCGGCAGAGGTCTCCACTATCAATCAGTTTTTTAATTTCACGGGTTGACGCAGCCATCGAACTCGCTCCGCCATGTATATCTTTAAATTAACATCACAATGCAGTTACCGCCAGACGCTCTTGTTGGCACCGAAGCGGAGGCGGACGTAGTCGGCGGTCCACTTGCCCTCGGCGTCGCAGAGTTCTGGGCGCAAGGCTTCTCGGACTTCAGCGATATAGGAGGGTCGTTCGGCGGGCGACAAGGTTGAAGTGAAACTCTCGGCGAAGGTTTCCAGCCAGCCGGTGACATCACCCGGGAGCGGAGTTGGGCGGGGTATCAGGGCGATAGAACTCACGACGAATCCGCCGCGCGTCAGTTGCTGTGAATAGTCTTCGACGGTGGGGAAATACCAAGGGCTTGCGCCTTCGCCGTTGATGCCGCGGCGATTGAGGGCTTCGACTAACGCCTTCCTGATCTTGGCCACGCAACCGTGGCCGCCGAATTCGGCGACGAAACGTCCGTGCGGCTTGAGTGCACGACGCACTCCGGCGATGACCTTGGCGTGATTGCTCATCCAGTGCAGCGCCGCGTTGCTGAACACGGCGTCGAATTCGCTATCGAAATCGAGAGCTTCCCCGTTCGTCACACGCACGTCCAGGCCGAGTTTTCGTGCGGCGTCGATTTGCAGTGCGCTGGCATCGACACCGATGACATGGCATCCCATCGAGGCGAGCTTCGCGGTAAGCACGCCGTCGCCGCAGCCAAGGTCCAAGATGCGCTCGCCGGCGCGCGGCGCGAGCAGATCAACCACGGGCGCGCCAAGTTCGGCGACGAAGCGGGCGTTGCGGGCGTAGCGTTCAGGATCCCAGGTTTGCGGGAGTGCCATTTTGGAGTGCCTCGCCGTGCAGCAGCAGCTTATCAGCCTTTCTTGTTTTTCGGCGTTTGGTAATTCGGCCTTCTCGATCGTAACTCCCGATAAGTCGGCTTCTAGGAAGTAATTGTTGGACATGAAAGCCTGCTTGGAAAAGCTCTGCCGCGAAGCGCCTGTTCTGGGCGGCAATGCCGGGAGCGCTCTGGCGGTAATTGGCCGAGAACGAATCGGAGTACATGACTGGAAAAACGTTCTGAACCGGTGATGCTACGAGAGCCAGGCTAGCCTTTTAGCGCTGGCTGCTGGCCACGGGTTTCTTCTGTCACGATCGTTATCTGCTTCCATTTGCGATAAACGTTAACGACCGCAAGCGTCCAAAAAGGAACCAAATCGATGCCGGGTACGAGTTCGGCAAGGAATGCTGGCAGGAATTCCCAGTGCCAGCCGAGCAGGCGAACCAGGGCCGCGGCAACCGCAAGATCGAGCACATCATCAGCCGGCGACAGTGCGCCTTCGACAAACAATGGAAACACGAAGAGTTGAAGTGCATCCGCCGCCAGAGCCAAGATCATGGCGGTTCGAAAACTCCACGATGGCGAAAACCGGATTGGGCTGTCAGTGGTCACAGGCTATTGTCATGGTAGTACTCCGAGGCGCCATGTGTTAGTCCTTCTCTCTCTTCGGTCGATGAACGTTTGAGGAATGATTCGGTCAATAAGCCATTTGAGTATTAGCGGGGTGAGAAGGGCCCTCGGGGAACACCGGTGTAAAGAAGGCTCACGACAGCTAACAAGGCCAAGACCAAGAAAATCCGCTCGCGTTCCAGTGCGAGTTCAACCGTGGATACGATCAGAAGGGCAAGAAGCAGCACTCGCTTCATATCCGCCTCCTCAACTTCGCAAACCAAGGGCCGGTCGAGCGCGACCTCGGCCCGCAACAAATCCGGTTGCCGTCCGGGGATTGGCATGACCGATAATCCTCGTTCACAAACTCGCTTTCTCTACCTCTAGTTCGACAATCTTGTCCCTGCTGCTTGGACGGAGCTACGGTCCCGATATCTGATAGCGCAGCACGGCCAACGCGAGACGGTAGTCATAACTAGCTTGCGCGTTGCTAATTTCAGCTTGGGTCTGCTGGAGTTGCGCCTGGCTCAGTTCGACAATTGAACCCAATCCCAATTTGTATCGTGTGCCTGCTAGATCTAGCGCAAGATTGGATTGATCCAACAACTGCTGTGTGACGCCGAGGCGATTGAATGCCGTACTCGCGTTCAGCCAGCTCGTACGCACATCGCGTGAAATACGGTTGCGGAGATCAAGGCGACGATCTTCCACAGCTTGCGCTCTAAGGCTGGCCTCGCGAGCCCTGGCGCTGTAGAGGAAACCATTGAAGATCGGGATTTCGATGTTCACACCCACTGCTCCATACCAATTGGAAAGAGCCGGATCGCGTACCGGTGTGTCGCCCACGGCCCCGGCAGCGCGAATAGTCGGAAATAACAAATCGCGTTCCGCCATCTGAAATTTTTGGGCCGATTGGTATTGAAAGCCAAGGGATAAAAGTTCTGGGCGCTTATTGAAAGCGTCAGAAATGAGGTCGTCAACGTTGGCGGGCGGGGGCGCTAGGGGGGTGGTGTCCTCGGCTAATTGGAAATTCTGTACTGTTGGATAACCAAGCACTGCTGAAAGGGATGCCAGCGCTGCGTTTTCATTGTTCTGCGCATCCAGCAGAAGAAGTTTGGCCTGGGACAGATTGACATTGGCAAAACTCAGATCGAGCTGAGACTTCAGCTTGCTTTTGAATAATGCTTCCACTTGATCGGTTAAAGTTTGACGTGCGTTCACCGTCTGCTCGGCCACTTGGGTGACGGAATGCGCTTGTAATGCACTGTAGAAAGCTTGATCTGCGGCCAGGCGGATCTGTTCCTCGGTCGCAATGGCGTTCTCGTTCTCTGCCTTGGCTGAAAGGTTCGCGCTAGAGACAAGATTGGTTGTGTGGCCGAAATCGGTGATGAGCTGGCTGACGCTGGTTCCGACGGCGGCGCGCGGAAAGATGATCGGATTATTAAGTCCGCCGGCGGTGATTCGGCTGTTTTCGCGCGAATCGACGCCGGTGAGGTCCGCGACCGCGGTGGGCCACAGAGCTGACCGTGCCTCTCGCGTGACTTGTTGCGATGCCAACGCAGTCAACTTGGCAACCGAAATCTCCGGATTGTTCTTGAGCGCAAGTTGCTCAGCGTCCTTGATGGAAAGACTTTTAGAAACGCTGGCGCTGCCGGCCGGTGGCGATTGCTGCCCATTTGTAGAAGCGTTGGGACTAGCGGAATCAGAGCTTATTTGTGGCATCGGGGCTTGAGGTAGAGCGGACGTTTCCGTGTCGCGCGACTGTTCGACCTTAGTTTCCACCCGGTCGTTGATCGGGGTTTGCAGAATTGTGGATGTCTGCGCAGTGGCTGGCAAGGAAACCAGGACCACGAAGAAAGCAAACTTTCTCATCATGCAGGAGTCTCCGGGGCATGAGTCTCCTCGTTGCGATGAAACCAGAGGTAAGCCGCGGGAACCAGGTAAACCGTGACAACCACTGAGACCAGCAGGCCACCAATGATCGATCGAGCCAAAGGCGCATAGGCTTCGGCGCCAGTGCCAAGCTTGAGAGCCATCGGGATAAGCCCAATTACTGTGGCCAGCGATGTCATCAGCACAGGGCGTAGGCGGATGCGACTGGCGACCACTACCGCTTCCTGCAGCGGTGTCCCTTGGCGCCACAAATTGCGTGAGAAATCGACGATTAGGATGCTGTTCGACACCACGATTCCAACCATCATGACCAGCCCCATGAGCGACATGATGTTAAGAGTCGTCCCGCTAAGCAGGAGTATCAGCAGCACCCCCATCAGGCCGGGCGGAATTGCAAAGAGAATGATGAACGGATCCAGAAAGGACTCGAACTGCGCCACGAGAATCAAATAGACCAACGCTACTGAGAGCAGCAGGCCGATACCAAAGCTCTTGAATGATGAGCGCATGCCCTGGACCGACCCACGCAGATCGACGCGAACGCCTTCAGGCAGCTTTGTGCGCGAGACAATGTCGTCAACTGCACTGCTCAGCTTTCCCAGGTCCTCGGTTTGGGGAGCAACGTACACATCCACAACGCGCCGGAGTTGGTAATGATCAACTTCGGTCGGCGATTGGATTGAGGAGATATTCGCCACGGCATCGAGGTCGGTGGTCTGCTTGCCGGTCGAAGCGCGAATTGGGATTTGTTTCAAATCATTGAGCGAGTTCACTGCATTCTCGGGATATTGCACGGTGAGCAGGTAGTCGTTGCCGCTCTTGGGGTCTACCCAGTAACTTGGAGCAATCATTCCATTGGATGTAAGCGCCGTAATGACGTTATCCACGACTTCTTTTTGGCTTAGCCCCACCAGACTGGCACGTTCGCGGTCAATATTGAGGCGCAGCGCCGGATAGTCGATGTCCTGTGGAACTAAAACATCACTAACGCCTTTCACACTGCGAATCTGCTTCGCAATCTGGCTTGCTGTCTTGTAAGTGTTCTCCAGATTCATTCCACTGACCTGCACGTCAATCGGAGCAGGCAGGCCAAGGTTCAGCACCGAGTCCACCAAGCCGCCGGATTGAAAATATCCGCTGAGCTCAGGAATGTCGGTGCGAAGCGCTAAACGAACCCGGTTCATATATTCGTAGCTGCCGACCTTGTGTCCTTCTTTCAAACTGACCTGGACAAAGGCAGTGTGTTCAGCGGAGTTAGGTGTATAGATCGCGGAAAATCCGGGAGTAACTCCGATGTTTGACACAATCATGCCCAGCTCGTTTGCAGGCACAATTGTTCGGATCTCATCCTCCACTCGCTTAACATCCTGCTCAGTCAATTCGATTCGAGTGCCGGAAGGAGCTTTGAGATTAATCACAAACTGGCCGGGATCAGTGCGAGGAAAATACGCTACGCCCAGCAGGGGGTACAAGGAGAAGCTGAGTAGAGCGATGCCAACCAAACCCACCGTTGTGGCTACAGGTTGCAACAATGCGCGCCCAACCGTGTGATCGTAGCGCCGCAGCAGTTTTTCGAAGTAACGGTTGAAGACCACGAAGACCGCCCCAAAGCCGTGCTTGGGGATTGAGTGCTCATGTGTGAGATGCGGAGACTTGATCAGCTTGGCGCAGAACAGCGGCACTACGGTCATTGCCACAAAAAAGGAAGCAAGCATCGAAAGGACAACGGCAGTGGCAAGAGCCATGAACAAGAACCGGCTCACGCCGTATAAGAAAATCACGGGGAAGAAGACCACTACGGTGGTCAGAGTGGCGGCTAGAACGGGAAGAGAAACTTCCTGCCCGCCTTTTTCTGCCGCGACTTCTGGCGACTCTCCCATTTCCATGTGCCGGAAAATGTTCTCCAGAACGACCACCGAATTGTCGATAAGCCGGGAAAACGCTAGAGCCAATCCGCCCAGCACCATCGTATTTACCGTGCCCCCGCCTGCGCTGATTGCGAGAAAGGCCGCCAACGCGGATAGTGGAATCGAGAGAAAGACGGCAGCAGTTGCGCGCATGCTTCCCAAGAAGAGAAGGATCATCAGGCCGGTCAGAATCAGTCCGATTGCGCCTTCGTGCAGCAGGTTATCGATTGCCTTTTTCACAAACACAGACTGATCGAATACAACTTTTGCAACAAGCTGCTTGGGAACGTCCGTCAAACCGGCTATGGCATCCTTCACACCGTTAACGACCGAGATCGTGTTTGTGTCTCCGCCCTGCTTCAAAATCGGGAGGTACACAGATGGCTGGCCGTCCACCCGGACAACGTTGGTCTGAATCTCATGCGCATCCATCGCCTTTCCAACGTCCTGCACTAAGACCGAAGCGTTGCCGACAGTTTTCACGGGAAGGTGGTTGATCTCGGAAGTGTTCGGAAGCTGACTGTTGGTGTACAGGTTGTAATCAATTGGCCCGATCTTTACATCACCCGCGGGCAGAATCAGATTGCTGTCATTGACGGTCCGGACCACGTCCATCACGCTGAGCTGGTGGGCTTCTAGCTTAAGCGGATCAACGTAAACCATGATCTGGCGATAGCGACCGCCAAACGGCTGTGGCACGGAGGCGCCTGGGACATTCGCCACCTGATTTCGAACGTTGTACTGGCCGAGGTCGCGAAGCTGAGTTTCATTCAGCCCTTCGCCCTTCAATGTAATAAGACAAACCGGCAAGCTCGATGCGTCAAACTTTAAAACTACTGGTGGCAGCGTTCCGGGCGGGAGCTTCCGCAAGTCTGCCATGGCCAGATTGGAAATTTCGCTCAAGTCGGCATCGGCGTTCGTGCCCGGCTGGAAATAGATTTTTATTAGGCTTACGCCCGGCAACGAGCGCGACTCAATGTGATCTATGTTGCTGCCGAGGGTGAAGAAACGCTCGAATCGGCCCGTGATGTCGGTTTCAATCTGCTCCGGCGGCATTCCAGAGTAAAAGGTAGCCACGACCACCACGGGGATGTTTATTGGAGGGAAAAGATCGACCGGCATGCGCACCAGAATCGTGGTGCCAACGATCGCGATTACCAAACAACAAACAATAATGAAGTAGGGATTCTTGATTGCAAAACGCGACATCTAAAATTTGTCCTCTTTGCTTTCCGCGATCACTTTGGGCGCAACCTTATCTCCGGCGCGGAACTCACTCCGCGAGCCAACCACTACCCGTTCGCTGGGCGAGATTCCGGACACAATTTCCACCTCATTGGCACCTTCCATGCCAATCTTCACCTCACGCTCTTCGACGCGATCCTGTGAGTTCACAACCAGAACGGAGGCCCGCGGGCCATCGCGCGTCACGGCCTGAGTCGGAACCACGAGGGCATCTTGCTTTGTTGCCAAACTCAGATTGACTTCTGCATACATTCCCTCGACGATGCTTCCGTTCTTGTTAGGAACATCCACCTCCGTGTGCATCGTCCTGGTCTCCTGGTTTACTGAATCGGAAAAACGGGAAACTTTGCCCTCGAAATCGCGGTTCAGCGATGAGACATGAACGGTGACTGTGGTGCCCAAACGAACCATCGGGACCGCAGACTCCGGCACCGGCAGCGTCAATCGGAATAAATCCGTTTCCGCCACACTGACTACGGGAAGTGCCTGGGTGTTGGAATTCGTACCCGCTTGTGCGAGTGCACCGTTATCCACGTTGCGACGCGTGACCACACCATTGAATGGAGCAACGATGCGGGTATAGTCGCTCATTGCGCTCAATTGCTTCTGTTCAGCTATCGCCACACCGAGCTGATTCTGGGCCTCGGAGAGCGCGGCCTCATCGGATGCGATCTGCGCTTCTCCCTCTTTGTCCTTGGCCTGAGCGTCGTCCAATTCTTGTTCGGCGATAAGTCCAGGACGCGCTGCTGAGGCTTCTTTCAGGCGAGTGTAGTCGAGGTGGGTGGCGGCATGAAGCGATTGAGTGCGATCCATGTCGCCTCTAGCTCGGCGAATAGCATCTCTAGCCCGGCGAACGGCTGCATCAGCGCCCTGCAGTTGAGCATTTAACTCGGGGACTTCCAAGACCGCAAGCGTCTGCCCTGCCTTAACGTGATCGCCGACATCTACGTAAATCTTCCGAATGTATCCTGCGACCTTGGCATGAACGTCCACTTCCTGAAACGGACGAAACTCGCCAGAGAGTGTGATGGCGTTGACCAGAGGCTTTCGTTTGGCCAGAACCACGGCGGCGGGCTGCAGCGCAGAATCTTCGGACTGACTTGCCCTCACTTTCCGACCAATCAGTGCGAACAAAGCGGCAAGACAAAGAACCAGGCCTGCCGCGAAGAACAGAATATGCTTGCGTTTGATCTTCATTTTTGTTTATTCCGAGCAGCTCATTGGAAAATATTTGTCCGCAATTAGGTCCCCAGGTCTCGAAGATTCTCAACGGCGATTGCTGCACGGGGTAGTTAGCCCCCGAGGGCGCTCGACGATTCCCATCGTGTATTTCTCCTCGCCAGGGATATCAATCTGCATCACATGGTTTCGCAGGCGAACTTCAACTTTTCGATTTGGTGTAAACACCGACGGCACATAATCGAAAACGGATTTGTAGCGTCCCACGTATGTAGCACAATTAACGCGAACGGATACGTCGTAGACGTGAACATTCGAATGAAGTGGAGCGTCACTCGGGCTATCGCCAACGTAATTGGAAGCCGAGTCGTATTCGTGTCTTTTCACTTGGAGAACTGTGCCTGACAGGTATTCGTTTTTTTTGGTGGAATGTGCTTTTACGGTCTTGGCAGAAACAGACGGCACAATTAGCGCAGCAAGGACGTAGATAAGAGAGCTGTTCCTCACGGTTTCCTCCCGGTGGTGGGCCTTGTGTTCAGAGCAACGCCATGACAAAGAGAGCCTGAACATGCCGGAAGCCGGTGCCATAACTCAACAGAAAATTTCTTCGCGAGATTCTGGGCAGTGTCCGAAGCAAGTCCTTGTGCCAACAAATGCGGCACAGGGAATCAGGCACTAATCTGAAAATGGGTTAGCTAACGGGAGGCGGTCGATTGTGGAGTGAATCGTCTGGGGGACGAACCGGAACGCTCTCGTTCCTATCTACAGCAACGGAAGGTTCCGTGGCCCAAAGGAGCGTGAACGTCGCCGTTGGAGCTACCCAGTGTGCGGCGTCTTTATCCAGATGTTGTATTTTTGCGGTCGCCGAACTGGACTGTACAGCGTAGGCTTTGACAAACGTGGCGGTGGATACACGGCTCGCAAGGGAGATGGTCAGAGCCGAAATCGCGAGTAGTATTACCAACCCTCGTCGGCTTAGCAGGCGCTGTGGGGCCGGTCCCTCGTATCCAACCAGCGGCATTGTGATGGAATCCGTTTGTAGCAACAAAATCGGATTATACAACACCGGCTCATTTGGCTCGATGGCACTCCCGACTTCTCCTGCGAGTTGTACGGGTAATGTGTTCTTTGCGGTGTAGGGCTGCTTGTGAAGCGGGTCCCAATCTGCGAAGGAGTGAGGTTATATAGACAAACGGGAGATTAGTCCTGATAAGTCGGCGTCCCGCCAGCGATGCAACCGTCACTGCTAGCGCGTTTGTCGTTACCGATCACAACAACTAAAGATTACTTCCGGGTTGCCCGTGACTCGGCCGGAACCCAGACCGGCCAGACCCGAATCGTAAGTTGTGATCGCCTGGTTTCGACAACTATCTATCCTACTTGGGTCTGCCAATCAACGAGTTGTACACGTCAGGCCCTTGCCGTCCATTGATCCGATATCCGTCAGAGGCAAATCTTAGCGGGATTTTTTGGTCAAAAGTTGAGTAATCCGCCGCGGTTTAATCGTATACAGGATATATGTCGGCTCTGCCTATGACATTGAATACGACAGCCGAAACCGAAACGGCAAAGATTGCGCGAGGCTTACGTGAAAGGGATATGGAACTTCTCGCAGACCTGGTGGAGCGCAGTCAGCGTCGACTGGTGCACTACCTGCTATACCTCATCGGGAGGCGAGATTATGCTGAGGACCTTGCGCAGGAGACCTGGATTCGCGTGCTGCAACGGGGCAGCCAGTACAACGGGCGGCAGCGGTTTGATCTATGGCTATTCGCGATCGCCCGCAATTTGGCAATAGATTACCTCCGGAAAAAACGAAAAGCGGTACAGACAGCTTCCTTGCCAGATGATCGCGATGAAATTCTGCTGGTATCCTCCTCCGGTCCTTCCCCATTCGAAGCCGCGGCTCGAAGCGAAGACGCAATACGTCTGGCCGGTCAACTACAGATTCTGTCACCGCTGTATCGCGAGGCTTTGCTGCTGAGGTTTCAAGAAGACCTGTCTCTTGCGGAGATCGCTCAGGTTTTGGGCGCCCCTGTGACAACGGTGACGTCCAGAATCTATCGCGGTCTTGCGGCACTGAGATCCGCATTTGAGGAAGGGGGTGATTCGCCTGGAGTGTGACAAGAGATTTCGCGAGCTTATCGACAGGTGTTTCGTGGAAGAGGTTTCAGAGGGAGAAAGACGGCTCATGCATGACCACATCCGCGACTGTGATGGCTGCAAGCGCTACGTCGAGCTAACCGCGCGTACGATTCGGGGATTGCGGGAATTCACCTTTACCAGTGAACCAGATTCGAGTGCCCAGGTCCGTGAGATTCTTGCGCATCACACCGGGACAATGCGACAGCACAACATGCAATTCAAGATCTGGGCTGCATTTGCTGTAGCAGTCTCGATGTCATTTGTCGGATCGGCACTCGTGTACCAGATGGTCAAGCGCCTGGCGGTCCCAATGCATTTTGACACTGCTCAAGTCCAGGCAGGCGTGCTCGTCTTTTGGCTGCTGCCATCTTTTTGCTCGGCCTTATGTCTTCTCGCGGCGCGTGGTGAGAATAGAGGCATTGCATGACACAGCAATCGGCGTTGCTTTTGATACCGTTCTTGGGCGGACTTGTAGTTGCGGCTGTCTTATTGGGAACCGCAACACGGAATATTCTACCCAGGGCTGCAATGGCCATCGCAGCACTGGCGATCCCGATTTGGGTAGTCTATTTTGCTTCCAGCCAGGGCCGTTCCCTACTTGCTTCCGAAGGATTCCTCAATACCATGCCGGAAGCGCTTTGGTTTGGCTTAACGTTTGGCGTCTTCACCGCGGCTTTTTTCCTTGCCCTCGGATATATCTATGGGGACGCAAAACGGCGTCAAATGCCTGCTTGGGCCTGGGTGATTGCCGCTTCCTTCATACCCAATCTGATTGGATTCATCCTCTACTTTGTGTTCCGAGGACCTCTCCTTGGCCCTTGCAGTTCCTGTGGCAGGCCTATTCGAGGGGGAGAAGCATTCTGCTCGCATTGCGGATGCTCGCAGGGTTCCAGTATCGGACGCATCACAGCTGACACTCGCACAATCTGAAGTAAAAAAGGTGGTAATAACCTTGCATCGCACAAAACGAAGGACGGTATGAAGCGTGAGCGCGCCTTACAGGTAGTGTTGGTCTTGGTGGGCCTGTTTTATTCCCTTTGCGGCTATATCCTGTTCGACGATCTGTGGCACCTTAGGTGGCTTAGCGGGCATAGTGACGTCATGCCGATGTTTCTGAGCCTTAACACGGCGCTTGGGGTCTGTCTGTTGGTGGCCGCCAAGCAGCCGGCTAAGCATCGTTTGATGATCGCCTATGGGGCGTGGTCAAGCCTTGCCCATGGGATCACCATGACAATCATGTCGGCGCAGGCCGTGGCGCACGGGATGCACAGGAAGGATAGCCCCCAGGACATTGTGATCATGGGCGTGATTGGAGTCACGCTGCTTGCACTCCTCCCGGCAAAACAACCATCGCCGGCCGGCGCGCCTATCAGTGAGCCGCGCGTTGCCGAACGCTAGAGGACCTGGTCCACCGCCGCGCGCATACCGAGATGCAGGGACTCCTCAGAGGAACGCGGCGATTCGCTTCGTTGACTATATGCTTGGCCTTGCCGCTTTGTTAATTCTGCATTGTCGGCTATTCGGAAGTAATCCCGTTGTAGGCGTCCTTCAGATTTGAGAAATCGGCTTGTCGACAAAAACCAGCCAAAGCGCGTCGGGCTGACCGACAGTCAACCGGTGTCCGGGCTGCAATTTAGCAGCTGAATTCCGCACACACCACTCGATACTGAGGAGGGGAAGCGCGTAACTTCCGAATGGCCCGTCATTCGGGCACTATCCGCTCAATTCTGTTTGGGTACACTTTTCTGTGCTTCATCCAGGGCTCGTTTTCGCTCCTCGATAAACGGATAATCGGGCTGTTCTCTGACAAGTTTCTTGAGCGCAGTTAATTCTGCGGTCGCCAAAGCCTGCTCCTTCGAGGTTGCTATGTCTGGAACTACGCCTGCTCCCTCCCAGTCAGTCCCTGTGATTGCATTCACGTATCGCGTGGCTGGAATTGTCAACGTGAAATGCTCGCCGACCCGATAATCGAAAGCCGGGTGGGCTGCACCAGCTGTGCGTTCACCAATGACGACGGCCCGGTGGACGCTTTGCAGGTCATATGCAAACCCCTCGGGCCGCGGAAATCGTGTCTTTGCTGACAAGGATATAAACATCACCTGCATATCTGGCTCCTAGACTATGTGGCGAGATCCAGTTTTCCGTTTTTGAGCTGTCCGGTCTTGAGAGAAAATCACCAAAATGCGAAGCCCGTTTCTGGATCACTTCCGGGTTGCCGAACCCGACCGAACATACCAGCAATGCCGCATGATACGGTTCTGGCAGCCGACTATACATCACGGATATCGAAACGCTGGATGAGCCCGTTTTGTATCTGGAAGACGTGGATCACCATTCTGTCGGCCAGGAGATTGCCCTTTGGGTCACGCACCACCTGATGAACTTTGACAACGACTTCCTCCTCGCCATTGGACGAGATGTCGACGGGCTCGACATGCGGATTGAGGATCGCTCATTGACGTTTCCAATAGCTGCGCACCTCGTCGCGTCCGTGGACGTGGCCACCTTCCATTCCATTTGCCCAAATGACGTCGGGATGCATGGCGGCGAGGACGCTCTCGATGTCGCGGCTATTAAAGAGGTCATACACTCGTTTTAAGAGTTCCACGTCATCTGACATTCAGTTCTGCCTTTCATGGCCGAATACTCATTTCGAGGCCGCGACGTAGACACCGAGCCCGATCATTCCAACTCCCGACCCGGTGCGTTGTCTCTCGATGAGTTTGGGATTCCGGGCAAGTCTTTGTGCGATTAAACCAGCGAATCCGACCACGACAAGGTCCACGGTCGTATTCAGGACAACTGAAATTGCGCCAAGAATCAGAAATTGCAAAATCAAGTGCCCCTTGGCAGGTGAAACGAACTGCGGAATAAACGATAGAAAGAAGAGCGCTGTTTTTGGATTGAGAACCTCGGTTGCAATGCCCTGCAGAAAGTCTCGTTGAGAACTCTGTCCTACAGTTTGCGTATTCCCACGTGCACGCCCTTTCCGAATCATCGAAATCCCCAGATAGACAAGGTAGGCCGCTCCGGCGTAGCGGACGACTTGGAACGCGGTGGCCGAGATCATCAAGATCGCGGAGAGTCCCAATGCCGCAGCCAAGACGTGAACTGAGCCGCCGACAAAGGTCCCGAGGGCGGATAGGACGCCTTCACGTCTTCCGCCGTGGAGAGTTCTTCCCAAAACGTAAAAAATGCCCGGGCCGGGAGTCAGCGCAAGGTATCGCCGCCGGACTCACAAAAAGCGCGAAGCGTGTTCCGTCGATCACTGTGCTCCTCGCATGAAGTGTATTTGTGCTGAAATCCGCGAGACACCCACCTCAACCAGACTAATTTACGCTGCGTGCCGGCTTTGCTGTACTACGGATACCTTCTGATGTTGCAGAAGAATCCGGAAGCCAAGTCCATGCGTGATCAGCAGTAGGGGCACGATGAAGGTCGGGATGAAATACGTGGCACCCAATTGACCCGCCATCAGCCCAGCATGATTGGCCTGATAGAACGCATTGAAGAGATCGGCTGCACCCCAGAGATTGAAGAGCCACGCGATGGCAACGCCGGTCGCACTGGGCAGCGATATCAGCGCAAGTAACGCGAGTATCGCTGCGACCAGATCCCCATAGGCCGCGGAATGCGCGAAGGCAGGCGGCAGGTCAGGCGAGACGACCCCTGGCACCAGGAACGCTAACCCGATGAACCGGAAGCTGTGGAGAATAAGCAAAGGCCGCAACGCATCGGCACGTTGCCGGAGCCGGAGTTCCGGCCAGATGTACCGGGCGGCAACGATTCCCCACGCGATTAAGCTGAATGCAATGCTGACGAAAAAAGCGAGTTGCGTTTGCATAAATTCCTCCTAATGAGATTCCAACCATTTAGGGCGGCTGGTGGCAGAAGTGGCCTTGTTGTGGAGCGACGCTGCCAGCTTGGCAGGGTCGGTGATACCGTGCTCACGCCGCCAGACTTTGGACTCGGGCGCGGACTGCGCTCGAATGGGAATGGGCGGCGCAGCTCACCGTCGTAACGATCGAAATTGAAGCCAGGGCTGACAGGGGAGATCATGAACTCTGCGAACTCGCGAACCCAGTTGCCAATCGTGCGTTGGTTGCGGGGCTGCGCAGCATAACGCCGAGCGATTGTCTCGAAGTCCTCTGGGGAGCGCCCGGTCACATTGAGCACATCGGTCGTGGGTGCGCCCACTTCAAAGCCACCAAGCCTGTGATCGTCGATGTAGTACCGGACATTGCTCATCAGGTCGATGGACATGCCGGCCACTCTGGCAGCCTTCATGAACAGCCACGTCGGCGTCGGCACAATTCTGACCGATCGTCCAACGGCTCTGCCGATTGCTTGGGCCATGTCGTCCGCGCCAAGCAGTTCCGGTCCGGTGGGACGATAGCTCTGTCCGGCGTGTCGCGCCGGATTCATCAGGGCCCCGACGGCGACTCGCGCGATGTCCTCGTTCGAGGGTGGCGCGTTGCGGCTGTTTCCGTACATCCAGGGAAACACGCCGAGATGCGCGGCCAAACCAATCGTCACCAGGTAGGCATCAGCGAAAAAGCCCGGGTTGATGATGGTATGCGCCACTCCCGGCGTCATTGAGAACAGCCGGTCCACGAGCCAGCTCTGGCGAGTTGCGAGTGAGGGATGCGAGGGACTCGCCAACCATTGGCTCAGGCCAACGATCTGTTCGAGCCGAGATTCCTTCGCGGCAACCGCGAAGGCGACCGCGCCCTGAATCATGTAGGGATCGTAAGGCGGACAATAATAGGCGCGCTGAACATCCCTTAACGCATCAGCGATGCGTTCGACATCGCTCATCTCGGCGACAACGATCTCAATTCCCTGTGCCCTCAGCCGCGCACTGCGGTCGTCTTCACGGTGCGCCATAGCGCGGACGGGATAGCCGGCTTTCAGCAGCTCGGTGACGACAACGCTGCCCGTCTTCCCCGTCGCGCCAGTCACAATAATTCTCGGCTTGTTCATGATCGTTTCCTCCAAGAGGGTTCCCTTGCTGCAGTAGCGCTCTCGCGAGGAGGGTCACTGCTGCGCTACTGGGCCCATCAATGCCCTAAGCGCCATCAACGGTCCGACGGGGATGTACTCGTGATCGATCAACTCTTCCTTTGCCAGAGGTAGGGTTTCCATGATGGCTCGTGCCTCGTCCTCGGTCTTTGCGTTGACCATGAAGAGGGCGGCTTTGCCGTCTCCGCGCGAATACCACTGTTGGATTTTCCCGTCGAGGTAAAGCTTTACAGTTGCCCGAATCTCTTCCGGTATGATGGCCATGATTTGTTGTGCGGTCACGCCTTGCTTGGCAGTCTCAATGACCAGCACTGCGGTGGTTTCAGGTGTAGGAATGCTGGGCACGCCTGAAGCGGCCCCGGATTGTGTCTGTTGTGACATGATCAATTTCTCCTTTCCAAAATTCGAGCCAGTGATATGGCCCTGCTTCTTCTCTTAACAAATCGCGGCTGCGAGAGGCTTCAGTCCTGGATCAGGACTGGGGATAGCACGCCGAATCGCCCTCCTGCAGCAGCGCCATTTCGAGAGTCACTGGAATGCAGCTGGGTTCAGCGCTCTCAGCGGCATCAGCGGCCCGACGGGAATGTACTCGTGATCCATCAAATGTGCTTTCGCGAGCGGCAGCGTTTCCATCAGGGCCCGCGCCTCGTCCTCGGTCTTCGCATCCACCAGGAAGATGACGCCTT
>Ga0185299_10003986_pt1 | contig 18474 bp, 16 predicted proteins | sample PaiPotPPA55metaG_FD_128002 | JGI IMG/M metagenome (GOLD analysis project Ga0185299, IMG submission 128002) | Iron sulfur acid spring bacterial and archeal communities from Banff, Canada, to study Microbial Dark Matter (Phase II) - Paint Pots PPA... ...
CGGTTCCGCAGATTCGTTGGGCCATTGCCTGGCTCTTGCATAAGGCTCTGGGATGCGACCGCTCAGCTCGTCTTCGCCGCACCATGACCCGCCGCCTCCAGCGCCTTGAGCAGGCGCGTTTCTATCACTGGAAGAAACGTAACCTGCTGCCGCCAAAAAGGGTTAATCAACAGGAATAAGCCATACAGTCGAAGTACTCAGTACTCAGTACTCAGTACTCGGTACTCAGTACCCTCCCCTGCGCTCGCCGTTGCGCCCCCACCTATCCCTCCCCCCCGCCCTGCGGTAAAATCATCCACAAAGGAGGTTCATACCCCGTGCGTGTAGCACACTTCGACTGTTTCAGCGGCATCAGCGGCGATATGACCGTGGCGGCGCTCATCGACGCCGGCATTGAGGCCGACGCCATCCGCAAAGGAGTGGCCTCGCTGGGGCTGCCCATCAAACTTGAGATTACAAAGATTCGTAAGGGCGGATTCGCGGCAACGGAATTCCAGGTCGAAGCCAACGAGGAGCACACGCATCGCGGCTTGCCCGAGGTGGAGGAGATTCTCAACCGCGGCAGCCTCACCGACAGGCAACGCAATCTTGCCCTACGCATCTTTCGCCGGCTGGCGGAAGCCGAGTCCGCGGCGCACGGCATGCCGGTGGAGCGCGTGCATTTTCACGAGGTCGGCGCCCTCGACAGCATCGCGGATATCGCCGGCGCCGCCATTGGGCTCGATCTACTTGGCGTGGAGCGCTTCACCAGCCGCTCCGTGCCGACCGGCAGCGGCATGGTCAAATGCGCGCACGGTATGATGCCGATCCCCGCGCCGGGGACCGCGGAATTGCTCAAGGGGGTGCCGCTGGCGGCTTCGTCGCTAAAGGCCGAGCTGACCACGCCCACCGGGGCCGCCATCCTGACGACCGTGGTGCAAGAGTGGGTCGAGCATCCCCTTATGACCATTGAAAAAATCGGCCACGGCGCCGGCCGGCGCGAGTTTGTCGAGCAGCCGAATCTGCTACGCCTGTTCGTGGGTGTGGCTGAATCGCCTACCGAGCGGGATCGAGTCTGGATGCTGGAAACAAACCTGGATGACCTGCCGGCCGAGGTCATCGGCTATTGTTACGATCTGCTCCTGGCGGCGGGCGCCCTGGATGTGTTCACCACGCCAATTTTCATGAAAAAGAACCGCCCAGGCGTGCTGCTCTCCGTGCTTGCCGCGGAGGCGAACCTGCCTGCTCTGGAAGATATCTTATTTCGGGAGACGACAACGTTCGGCATTCGCCGCTATCCCGTCACCCGGCACAAGCTCCAGCGCCGTGCCTGCACGGTCGAGACCCCCTGGGGAGCGGTTCAAGGCAAGCTCGGCTGGCAAGACGGACGCCCGCCGGTCTTTTCGCCGGAATACGAAGATTGCGCGCGCGTCGCGCGCCAGCAGGGCATCGCTTTGCGCGAAGTCTATCTTCAGGCCCAGCGGGCATTTGTTGAACAAGGAGAAGGTCATTAGTCATTCGTCATTGGTCATTCGCGAATGACCAATGACGAATGACTAATGACCAGTGGCAAGGAAAGTACGATATGCGCACCGCGAACGAAATCCGCCAGCAATTCATCGACTTCTTCGTCAAGAAGCACGGCCACACCGCGGTGCCGTCGTCCAGCGTCGTGCCGCTTGACGATCCGACGCTGCTGTTTACCAACGCCGGCATGAACCAGTTCAAGGACGTATTTCTCGGCACCGGCACGCGGCCGTACAAGCGGGCGGTGGACAGCCAGAAGTGCATCCGCGCCGGCGGCAAGCACAACGATCTCGAAGATGTCGGCCGCGACACGTACCACCATACCTTCTTCGAGATGCTCGGCAACTGGAGCTTCGGGGATTACTACAAGAAAGAAGCGATCCAGTGGGCGTGGGAGCTGCTGACCGGGGTCTGGGGTCTCGACAAATCGCGCTTGCATGCCACCGTGTTCGGCGGCGATCGCGAATTCGGCCTGGAGCCGGACGAGGATGCGTTCAGGCTCTGGACCGAGCTGACCGACATCGATCCGGCGCACGTCCATCGCTTCGGCAGGAAAGACAACTTCTGGATGATGGGCGATACCGGCCCCTGCGGCCCGTGCAGCGAAATCCACATCGACCGCACCCCCGACAAAAGCGGCGGCAAGCTGGTCAACCAGGGCGACGCGCGCGTGATGGAGATCTGGAACCTCGTCTTCATCCAGTACAACCGCGACGAGGCGGGCAAACTGCACTTGCTGCCGGCCAAGCACGTGGACACCGGCATGGGCTTCGAGCGTGTCACCGCCGTCCTGCAAGGCAAGGAGAGCAATTATGACACCGATGTCTTTAGCCCGCTCATGGAAGCGATTGGCGGGCTGGTAGGCAAAAAATATGGCGGCAGATTGGACGACCTCAATGATGTGGCCTTTCGCGTCATTGCCGACCATCTGCGGATGTTGACGTTCTCGATCACCGACGGCGCGTTGCCGGGCAACAAGGGACGTGGAGCTGTCGTCCGCAGCGTGCTGCGTCGCGCCTTCCGCTTTGGCTACCAGCGCTTTAACCAGCGCGAGCCGTTCCTCTTCAAGCTGGTGCCCGCGCTGGTAGAGCACATGGGAAGAGCCTACCCGGAATTGCTGGTTAATCCTGAGCGCGTGCAGGACGTGATTCGCGGCGAGGAAGGGGACTTTCTGCGCACCATCGAGCGCGGCCTGACACTCTTTAACGAGGCGGCGCAGCAAGCTCAGAAGATGGGCGGCCTGATCAAGGGCACTGCCATCTTTGATCTGCATACAACCTACGGCTTTCCGCCCGACCTGACCCGCCAAATGGCACAGGAGAACAACCTGTCCGTCGATATGGCACGCTATGAAGAGGAGATGCGCGAGCACGAGAGAAAGTCCCGCGGCAAAGCAGCGGCTGGCCAGATCGCCTTGAACGTCAGCGGTGGTTTACCGGCAAGCGACGACCGCCCCAAGTGGTCAGGTTCGACAGGCGAGGCCGCCGTTCTCGGCTGGATTGCCGACAATCAGTTTCTCTGCAAAGGCCGGTTGCCCAACGACTCAGAAATCGGCCTGCTGCTCGACCAGACGTGTTTCTACGCCGAGCAGGGCGGCCAGGTTGGCGATCAAGGAACGGTTCGTACCGCGACCGGGCTTTTTGAAGTCGGTCAAACCGTCAAGGTCGGCACGGCGACCGTGCATCTGGGGCAGGTCACCGAAGGGCGCATGGAAGTTGGCCAGAAGGCGCAGCTTCAGGTCAGCCCGGAGCGTGAGTTCACGCGTAAAAATCACACCGCCACGCACCTCCTGCACTGGGCGCTGCATAAGGTACTGGGCGAACATGTCGAACAGCGCGGCTCGAAGGTGAAGCCCGAGGAGTTTACTTTTGACTTCTCGCACCAGGCGCCGATGACGGAGACCGAAAAGGCCGAGGTCGAACGCCTGGTCAATGAGAAGATCTACCAGGATCTGCCCGTGCGCGGGCGGGAGTTAGCGCAAGCCGAGGCGAAGAAACTGCCCGGCGTGCGCGCCTTTTTCGGCGACAAGTACGGCGACGTCGTGCGGGTCATTGAAATCGGCGACGGCTTCAGCCGGGAGTTTTGCGGCGGCACGCATCTCGAGCACACTGGCCAGGCGGGGTTTTTCAAGATTATCAGCGAAGAGGGGATCGCCAAGGGAGTGCGCCGGCTCGCCTGTGTCACGGCTCGGGAAGCCGTGCGCGCCGTGCAAAAAGAGGATGCCATTCTGGCGGACCTGACCAACCGCTTCCGCTGCCGGCCGGAGGAGCTGCCCGCGCGCATCGAGAGCCTTCAAGAAGAAATCAAGAAGCTGCAGCAACAACTCAAGAAAGGCGCCGCGACCGACTTGCAGGGTGCCGCGGACAAGCTGCTGGCGGACGCGCAAGAGATAGGCGGCGCCAAGATTATCGTCGGCGAGATGCCTCCCGGTCCAGGGGAGCAAATGCGCCAGCAACTTGACCGCTTGCGGCAAAAAGCGGGAAGCGCCGTGGTGGTGATCGGCTGGTCGGAGGACAGCAAGGTGCAGCTCATGACGGCCGTCACGGACGATCTCGTCAAGAAGGGCTTGCATGCCGGTAAACTGGTGGGCGAGGTGGCCAAGCTCGTAGGCGGCAGTGGCGGCGGCAAACCCACCATGGCCCAGGCCGGCGGCAAGGATCCGAGCAAACTTGCCGAAGCCTTGCAAGAGGCCAGGCGGCTGGCACAGCAACAGCTTGGTCATTAGTCGTTGGTCATTCGCGAATGAACAATGACTAATGACCACGTGTTACACTAAACAAACGATGAGCCAGCCTGAAACAAACTCTCCGGAGACGGATCCGCGCTTCCCCAGCGGCCCGTGGACCGGCTTCTTTCTCCAGCCGAGTGCGCCCGGCCGGCACTGGATGGACTTGCATCTCGCCTTTGCGCAGGGCGCCATGACCGGCGAAGGGCGCGACTGGGTCGGCAAATTCATTGTCCGCGGCAAATACAAGATCGAGGACGGCAAGTGTCACTGGCATAAACGCTATGTCGGTAAGCACGACGTCTTTTACCAGGGCTTCAATGAGGGCAAAGGAATTTGGGGAACCTGGGAGATTGCCGGAGAACCTGGCTCGGTGGCGCTGCACGGCGGCTTCCACATCTGGCCCGAAGGCATGGCCGATCCGACGCAACAGCATCTCACCGAGCAGGCCGACCTGCCGATCGCCGCCACCGATGAGGCTCCCGTCGAGGAAGAGGTGGCGGAACCCGTTGGCACGCCAGGTGCAAGACAAGCTACGTAAAGCTTGACTGTGCACGCACGCGGCTTTCGTGCCGATTATCTTCTTGCTGGTCCAATTTGCTTGCGGACTAGAGCTCAACCAGCCGAATACATGAGAGTGCGGACTGCCCAGCGACCCGTCCGCCGCGCGCCAGCCCAGCATCGCCCGAAGCCGTGGGAACGGAGACAGAGGAATGGACAGCTTGCGCATCGCCCCGAGTCAGAGTCGCCCGAAGGTCGCGGCCTGCTGCCGTTGCCAGAGCGCCAAGCGCAACTGGGACCGGATCGCCGGCAAGGCCTACTGCCCGGAATGCCAGGAGCAACTGGTCGTCGGCGCGGCGGAGCCTTTGACCGAACCTACCGAAAAGAAGCCCTGTGCCGCCTGCGGGCGGCTGGGCAGCGTTTGCTTCTTGACATTCCCGCTGCAATCCAACACGCCGCTGGAAATCGATCTCTGCCCGGAGCACTTGCGCGCACTCCTGGGCCGGCGCCTGGGGCCGTACGCTTTCCATCAGTTACGCCGCCGTCTCCATCTGCTCGGTTTGGGATGCGAGTTGATTTTCCTGCTGCATGAAGCGTTCTACGACGAGCAAGGCCGGGCGCTGCAACCCGCGCTTGACCTGGATTAACGCCTCGTAGGGCAGGTTTTCAACCTGCCTGGAGCCTGAGGGATCAAGAACCGTTCGGTCGTTCTGCAAAACAAGACCATCCCAGGAAGCGAACGCCGATTTGATCGCTCTGATCAAAACGAAATTCACGTAGCCAGACGATATTGAAGATCCGGCCCAGCTCGGCCCGGAGTTCCGTCTCTTGCACAACCGGCGGTCCGGGGTCGTGCGGCTCCTTGGCATTTCCCGTCAGCAACAGGCCACGCGTGCCAGGCTGGGTGATTTTCGCCAGCGTCTGCAAAAAGCGCTGCACATCGATGCGGCGAACCACGTGATAGCAACCGCGATCGAAGAGAAAGTCAAAAGGGTCGCGCAACTCCGGCGGGTCAAGCAGATCGCCGGCAACGAAATGCACGCTTACGCCTGCCTGGGCGGCCCGCGCCCTGGCCTGGCCGATGGCCAGGGAGCTGAGATCAACAGCGGTCACGTCAAACCCTTGCTGCGCCAACCAGACGGCATTCGTGCCGCTGCCGCAGCCCAGTTCGATGGCCCGGCACGGCTTGACCCCTTCTTCCCGGACGACGCGCTGAAGCTCCGTGGACGGATGCCCCGTGTCCCAGGGCGTCTCCCCTTTGCGGTAGCGCTCTTCCCAGTGTTCAAGTTCCGCCATGGTTTGCTCCCCTGGATGATTCTCCCCCCTGCTCGGCACGGCGGGCGGCTTGCTCCAGCGGCACCAGTTCGCTGTCTTCCCAGGCGGCGCGATCCTCAATCGGTTCCACGTGCACCGTCACTTCGATTCCCGGCAGGGCTGTCCCGATGGCATCTTCAATTTGTTTAGTAATCTCGTGTGCGCGCCGAACAGTGAACACGCCGGGGACCAGCAAGTGAAAGTCCGCAAACCGGCGCGAACCCGCCTGCCGCGTACGCAAGGCGTGGAAGTCCATGCCCGGCTCCAGATGCGCCACAATGGCGCGCCGGACCGCAGCCAGCTCCTGGTCCGGCAAGGCATGGTCCATAAGTCCGTTAAAGGAAGTCCAGATCAGCCCGAATCCTGTCCAGGCCACATGCGCCGCCACCACCAGGCCCAAAAGCGGATCGAGCCATAGTATGTTGGTCAGCCAGACCAGCCCAAGCCCCGCGACGACGCCGAGCGAGGTCCAGACATCCGCCATCAAATGCTGTCCGTCGGCTTCAAGCACAATGGATTCATTGGCCCGTCCCGCGCGCAAAAGGATTTGCCCGACCACCAGGTTGATCAGGGCGGCCGCCACGGTAATGAATGTGCCGAGGGGCAGGTGTTCCAGGTTTACCGGGTTGAAAAGCCGCAGCACCGCATGCGTACCCACGAAAGCGGCCGCAGCAATGATCAACACGCCCTCCAGGCCGCTGGAGAAATACTCGATCTTTTCGTGTCCATACGTGTGCGTCGGATCCACCGGTTTGGCAGCGTACCAAAGAGCTACGAGCGCCGTCAGCGCCGCCAGCAGGTTGGTGGCTGACTCGGCGGCTTCCGAAAACAGTCCGACCGAACCAGTGAGCGAATAGGCCACCCATTTCAAGGCCAACGTCACTGCCGCCGCCAGAATGGAAAGCAGAATCGGATATTTCAAGCGGGAGGAGATCATGACCAGCCCGACAACCTCTTCAAGAGTTCCCCCTAGGTCCTCCTATTCTAGGATGAATTGAGGATTGCAAAGCTGGCAATTAAAGAAAAGCGGTAGTCAGTAGTCCATAGTCCATAGTCAATAGTCCATAGTCAGTAGCAAGTGGAGTTGCTACTGACTATGGACTATTGACTATGGACTACTGGCTAATTCTTCTTCTGACTCAATTCCGTCAGTCGCTTCTGGGCTTCGGCGATGTGCTTGGGATCGGTCTCGTGCGTGGTGATTTCGCGGTACAGTTCGATGGCGCGGGAGCGCTCCTGCAGGTGCTTGTCATAGAGATGAGCCGCTCGCAAGCGCGCGTCGAATTGCGTGTTCGGGTTCCACTGGAAACAGCGCTCGAAGTATTGAGCGGCCCGGCGGTATTGCTTGTAGGCCTTGCTTTCGTAAATGTCGCCGAGCTGGTAGGCCGCATCGTCGATCTTATCGCTGTCTGGGTACGTGGTCAGAATCTGCTGGAAAAGAAGCTCGGCGCGGCGCTGATTGTCCAGGTAATCCGTGCCCATCCAGCCCTTGCCCTTGTAAATCATGGCACGCTTGTAAAGCTCATTGGCCTCAGGGACATTTTTGGCGGCTTGAAGCTCGGGCGGCGGCACGTCGAGCTCCAGACGGAAGGCCTGCTTGTTGATGCGGTGGAACTGCAGGAGCTCTTCCTCCGCCCAGCGGGCCCGCTCGATGTCGCCGGCCGTGATGTAGTGCAGCCGCAGCTGCTCCAGGGCGATCTGATAGTCGCGGCGCGCCGCCAGGACGCGCTCGACCTTGGGGATGTCCGATGCGGCCCCGGCCGGGGACTTGGCCTTGTCCGGCGTGTTCGTGCCCTGGGCGAGAAGCAGAGGTGCAAGGCTTGCTGTTACCAGCGAGCCGTAGAGAAAGCGGCGCAAGGACACCTGCCACCTCCTTCGCGGCAGACAGCGACAGGCCTGTCTGCGGGGGAATCAGCTTACTCGGCGGCCGCGGCAGCATTGGCCGCCACCACCTGCGGCCTGCTCTCCACGCGGCCGAAAATCATCCGGCCGGCGTTGGTCTGCAGCACGCTGGTAACCGTGATGGCCACTTCCTGGCCGATCGCCTGCCGGCCTTGCTCGACCACCACCATGGTGCCGTCGTCGAGATAACCGACGCCCTGGCCGATCTGATCGCCCGCTTTGACCAGGCGCACATTGAGGATCTCGCCGGGCAAGGCCACGGATTTCAGGGCGTTGGCCACCTCGTTCAAATTGATCACATCGACGCCCTGGAGTTGGGCAATCTTGTTCAGGTTGTAATCGTTGGTCACGACGCGGGCGCCGAGGGCCTTGGCGAAAATGACCAGACGTTCGTCCACCTTTTGCACGTCGCGCAATTCCGCAAGGTTTGCCTCATGTACCTGAAGCTCCACCTTGGGGTTGGACTGCATCTTCTTGAGCATGTCCATACCGCGCCGCCCGCGATTGCGCTTGAGTTTGTCGGAACTGTCAGCGATATGTTGCAGTTCTTGCAGCACAAAGCGCGGCACGATCATCTTGGCGTCGATGATCCGCGTATCACAAATATCGGCAATCCGGCCGTCGATAATCACGCTAGTATCCAGGGCCAGCGGCCTTCCACCCTTCACCTGCTTGGAAAACTCCACGTACGGGATGATGAAGCGGAATTCGTCCTTGGTCTGTAGCAGCGTGGACACCAGAAAATAGCAACAGACCACGGTAATCAGCAGGCGCAGCCGCAACGCCAGTTGCTTGTCCTGCACATAAGGTTCGATGGCCATCGAGAACAGCGCGCCCAACACCAGGCCGAGCAGCAGGCCGAACGAGACCGAGGAAATGGTCGTAATTTCCTTGTGCTTGATGATCAGGTCGAGGACGACGATGGCGATGCCGACCGCGAGCACGAGGCCAAAGGCCAGGATGCCCAGCAAGCTACTTTCGTTGCCGAAGTAGCCCATCATGTTCAACGCCGTGCCGATCATGACGGCAACAAAAGTGCCGCGTAGAATCCAAAGGAGCATGGGCATATCCTCCACTGAGGGGGAAATCACAGCTATCCAGCATACGGGTTCAAAGCCAAGCTGCCATCTTACACGTTCCCGTAAGGCTGAAAAAGCCTGAGATATTCATCTTGCGCATACCGATCCGTCATCCCGGCTACATAATCGCAGACGGTGCGCTCGAGTGCGCCAGCCAGGGCCCGGCGAGCATAACGCTCGGGAAGCTGCTGCGGCACCCGACAATACTCCTCAAACAACGCCTGCAGGAAGCGCTTTCCCTTGGTTTGCATGCGGATAACGCGATAATGCTCGTAGACGCGCTGGTGCAAGAACTTCTCCAGATCGGCCTTGAGACGATGCACCTCCGGCCCCGGGCCAACGACCACTCTCGGACAACGCCGTACATCTTCCACCGTGCGGATGCGCTCGTCGCGCAGGCGCTGCCGCGTGTGCTCCAGCAGGTCGGTCACTTGCCAGCCGATGAGCTTGCGCACCGTGGTCGGCTGGAACTGCTCGGGACGCAAGGCGCCGTGCAGCCGGCGCACTTCCTCCGCGGCCCGCCGCCAGAACTCCACATTCTCCAGGTCCGCGAAGGAGATCAGGCCGACCGAAAGGGCGTCATCGATGTCGTGCGTGTCATAGGCCAGGCTGTCCGTGGCGTCGACTACCTGGGCTTCGAGCAATGCCTGGCCGCCGGCCCGATACGGCGCCATTTCCGGAGCATCCTGGCGTTTGCTGTGCAGAGCCATCGCTTCCAGCACTTCCCAGGACAGATTCAAGCCGGGAAAGTCGGGATAACGATATTCGAGCTGCGTGACGATGCGAAAGCCGTGGCGGTTGTGTTCGTAGCCGCCGAAACTGCGCATGCACTCGTTCAAGGCCTCCTCGCCGGCGTGCCCGAACGGCGGATGGCCCAGATCATGCGAAAGAGCGATGCTCTCGGTCAGGTCCTCATTGAGCCCAAGCTGCCGGGCGATGGTGCGGCTGATCTGCGCGACTTCCAGGGTATGCGTCAGGCGCGTACGGTGGTGATCGCTGATTTGATTGACGAGGACCTGCGTTTTGTACATCAGCCGGCGAAAGGCCGTGGAATGAATAATCCGGTCGCGATCGCGCTGATAGAGCGTGCGATAGGGATGATTCTCCTCCGGGTACTGCCGTCCGCGGCTCATCCTTGTGCGCATGGCGTAAGGCGCCAGCACCTCCTCTTCGCGGTCGAGCCAATCAGGCGGATTAAAAAGTGAATCCGTCATAAATAGTCCGTGGTCAGCAGTCAGCAGCCAGTAGTATTGGCTACTGACTCCTCGCTACTGACTATTCGAGCTCTTCTTGAGATGAGCGACTAATTGATCATACAACGATTCCAACGATTGCGCGATGACTTTCGTATCGCCGAGGATGGGCATGAAGTTGGTGTCGCCGTTCCAGCGAGGCACGATGTGCCAGTGCAAATGGCCCGGCAGGCCGGCGCCCGCCACGCGACCGAGGTTCAGCCCGATATTGAAGCCGTCCGGATGAATCAGGTCGCGAAGCGACGCGACCATCCGCCGCAGTGTCTCCATGGTCTCCAGTAATTCGTTGGATTCCAGGGCCGCCAGCTCCCCCTTGTGCGCCTTTGGGGCGATGAGGAGGTGCCCGTTATTGTAAGGAAAGCGGTTGAGGAGTGCGACGCTGAGGGGCGTGCGCAAGACGATCAGGCTGCTCCGGTCATCGTCGCTCGCCAGGCCCTGGCAGATGAAGCAGGGGTCGCCCGCCTGAGGCGGCTTCGCTGCCGCGACATACGCGAGACGCCAGGGCGCCCAGAGAATATCCATGGCGTTATTGGTTACACTGCTCGATAATCCACCGGTTGATATCGCGCAGCATATCCGGATGCAGCCGATGCGTGGTGGGATAAGTGTGCAGGCGAACGTCGAGTCCGGCGGTGTACAGGAGGCGGAAGTTGCTGCGCGCGGAGCTCAGTGGCAGGATGGCATTGGCGATGCCATGGCCGATGAACATGCGCAAGGCGCGGATGTGCGGCAGGCGGAAGAACAGGCTGCCGCGCGTCGGCAGGCCGCCGTTAAGAGAGATAACGCCGGCAAACTTTTCCGGAAATGACAACCCTAGGCGATAGGCCAGGGCCGCGCCCTCGCAGATGCCGGCCAGATAGATGCGTTCAGAATGAACGTGATAATTGCGCCGCGTTTGCTCCACGGCGCGAAGCACGTAATCTTCGATAACCGCATCGCAGCGTCCGTCGGTGCCCCAGGTGTAGCCCTGGCTGCCGTCGGAGCGTTGCCCCAGCAGCTGGGGACCGCGCAGGCCGATGCTGATGTAATTGCGCCGGCTCAGGCGCGGCGCCAGGCGCAGGATCTGTTCTTCGTTGCCGCCGTGGCCGTGCAAGAAGACCAGGAGCGGATAGGCATAGTTCGGCTCGTAGCCGGTGGGCAGGAAGGTACGTACCGGGAAACGGCTGGGAGCCTGGACTTCCGAGGTGTAGAAGCCCTCGGCCGGCCGAAAGAGACGCCAGGAGAGATCGGTGTACGGCATGGGGGAACCTATCGTGCCAGAGGTAACAGGTTTACCGATGGTAGGGATCGTGCAACCGGGCACCCGCGTGTTCTGGTGTCGCAACTCCGTTTCGACTCAAGAAGTTCGGCCAAGTCTACGTTTGCCCGCGCAAGGTGTCAACGCTGCAATGCCGCCAACGCCGCCACTTTCCACGTTTTTTCGTCCGCCAAATTCTGGCTGCAACGGTTAGGAGAAGTGGATAGGAAAACCGTAACCTGGAGGCTTTCTTCTCTCACAACAATCGCACCAATTTCGCAACCAGGTCAGTGGCCGGTCGTCCCTAGTCGGGAGCAAAAAGCAGATGCTTTGGCTACTGACTACAGCCTACTGGCTACTGACTATTCCTTGATAATCCCCTGCTTGTGCAAATATTCCAGGACCAAAATCGTTGCCTCTTGCGGAGAAGTTGAGGTCGCATCAATCACCAGCTCGGCCTGGAGCGGCGCCTCGTAGGGGTCATCGACGCCGGTGAAATTCTTCAGCTGGCCGGCACGTGCCTTCTTGTAAAGCCCTTTCGGATCGCGCTGCTCGCACGTCTGGATCGGGGTGTTGAGATAGATTTCGATGAACGGGAGCTGGCCCGCGGCATGCAGGGCGCGAACGGTGTCGCGGTCCTTGCGATAGGGGCTGATGAAGCTGGTCATGGTAATGATGCCGCAATCCGCGAACAGCTTGGCGACTTCGCCGATGCGGCGAATGTTCTCCTCGCGATCCGCGGCGGAAAATCCCAGGTTTTTGTTCAGGCCGTGGCGAATATTGTCGCCGTCCAGGACATAAGCCAGGCGGCCGCGCTGCACCAGGGCGTGCTCCAGCGTGAAGGCAATCGTGCTCTTCCCCGAGCCGCTCAGCCCCGTGAACCACAGCGTGGCCCCGCGCTGACCGAGCAGCTGGTTCCGCTCCTCGGCGGTGACGTGTCCTTCATGCCAGGTTATGTTCGTTGCCTTGATCGCAGTCATCGCGCCAACGCTCCTCAAGCAAAAGAAAACGCAAAAGGAAAAAGGCGCCGGTTCGCCCAGCTGCCCTTTTCCTTTTACCTTGCTACTTTATTGGCCTTGATTCAATTAACCAGACCACTGGTCATTGGTCACTCGTCATGCGTCATTCGCCAGGCAAATGACGAATGACTAATGACGCTTTAGTTCCCCAAGGGCGGCGTCAGCTTCGATGTTCGGGCCGTAATCGTCAACACCTTCGCCTTCGGCTTGACCAGGTCGACCAGCACCGGCTTGGGCGCTTCACAACGCGTCAGGTTGCCGGCCTGGTCGGTGACGTCCATGCGGACGAAGAACTCGGGACCCGCATTCTTGGGCAAGCTCCAGCGGTAGCTGCCGTCGTTGCGCAAACCGCGGGCAATGGGCTCCCAGGAACCGCCGCGGCGCGTGGTGTAGTACAAATCGACGGGCGTGTTGCCCAGGTTCTTGTCGGTGGCCGCCCAGGTGATGTGCATCACGCCTGCTTCGGCGCCAACGCCGGGACTGACGGAGATCAGCTCCGCTTGCGGCCGGGTCAGATCGACTTCGACCCAGTAATCGGGCGCCTCGCCTTTCTGGGGGGGCGGCATGCTCAGGCCAGTGCCGTTGGTCACGACCAGACTCACGCCGTACAAGCCTTCGCCCGGCAGGTCAAATTCGACCGGACTGCGCACCTGCAGGTCCTCGTGGATCTGTTCCCAGGTCATGCCGTTGTTGCGCGTGTAGAAGACCTCCACCTTGCTGACTCCGGTGGGTCCCTGCTGCTCGATTTGATATTCCAGGCTGACGCGCGAGCCGTTCACGAGCTGCCGGGGAACCGCGTTGTTATTCATCTCGGGCGCGGGCATGGAAGACGTTTCCGGGATTGGCCGGCCCGCGGTCACGGACACCAGATCCGGCGAAGGATGGGGCGCCGGCGGCAAGCCCATGTTGACGGCCGCCTGGCCGGCATTGGCCGAAACCGGCTCGGGCGACGTCCGGACTGTCGGGCCAGGGATCGGGCTCGGCGGCATGCTCACGAGAGGACTCGGTGGCGTACTGAGCATGGGGCTCGGCGCTGCTGTTGCCGTATGACTCGCCGCGGACACGAGCGGACTAGGTGCAACCTTGTCGGAGCGACTCTCCAGGGACCGTGACGCAGCCCCCTGCTCGGTGGCCGCGGCCATCATTAAGCCGACGCTGACCGACCGGGTTGTCGTGTTGCCCGCACGATCGCTGACGGTGGCGCGAATAACGTCTTCCGGCATGGCTGGCCCGGGCAGGCGATACACATCGGGCCGATCCGCTACTGCCTCCAGCGTTTTCCAACTCTTGTCCGGAAGCTGGACTTCCAGCTTCACCTTGCTGGGATCGGGGTTGGCGTCCTTGACCTTGCACTCGATCAGTACGCCGCGAGCGCTGGGCGGCAGCGTTTGCAGCGCGACTTCCGGCGGCGTCGCATCGACCACCACAATCAGCCCCGGCGACATCAGCGACGTATCAGCCGGGCTGCGTATGCCATTCTTATCAATGCTCGCCAGGGTGAACCAGTATTCGCCGTCCTTGGGCACATGGAAATCAAACCCGGTTCGCGTAGCGGGCACCGTGTCCTTGCACAGCCAGACATCGTTGGCGCCGGCCTTGACGTAGAGTTGCACATCCTGCAGGGTGGCGCGCTCCTTCTCATCGAGCACGAGCGGCAGGATGAAGTGCAGATCGCGCGTGTATAACTTTGTCGGCGTGGCGCCGGACGGCGGCTCGGCCCGCGTCTCACTGCGGAGGAGAGCAAGACCGGCCAGCACCGCTACCAACAGAAGCCGTCGTAAAGTCTTCATGATCCCGCCTCTCCTTCGTCCTTTGAACCCCCGGACCGATGCTCTTTCCAGCAGCGGTCAACCAATGTCCTTTTGTCCTGTAGCCGTGTCCCAAGGCTGTCATAAGCCGGCCTGGCTAAGGGCAGGCCCCACCTGAAAATCAAGGGAACGGTTCGCCGTTCGCCCTGTAGGCACATCCATGATTTTGAGCTTCAGCGTGTACATCCCGGGCGGGCAATCCGGGAGATCAAAGGCGCACCAGTTGTAGCAGTCGCGCCGGGGGCTCTGGCTTTGATCGATCAGCGGCTTCAGCCGCTTGTCGATCATTACCGGACCACCATGGTAATCGCGTATCTCCACAATGCTCGCCAGCCGAACTTCATAAGCATTTTCCAGCCGCATATTCGCGAAATTCTGGACCTCTACGTATACGACCATCCGTTCCCTTGGCCGGAACAGGTGGTCCTCGCCCCAGGCCTGATAGACACCGAACTTATCGATCTTTCGCACGAAGCACATCTTGCTGATCAGCAGGTTGGCCCTCGGCACCAGCACGTCTTCCAAGCGGTGCAATTGCGTGACCAGGGCGCTGGCTTCCTGGGCGTCAACGCGCTTGAGTCCGCCCTCGGTCAGCCGGGTCATCAACGGCAACATGCACAGCAGCAAGTCCTGGCTGGCCTTGTCATAGCCGCGCAGGTAATCCGCGGCTTCCGTCGGCCGTTTATCCATGAGGCAACGCAGCGCCGAAACCAGCGGCGGCTCGAGTGGCTGTTTTGCCCGTGTTTCCGGCGTCACGGTCAATTCCGGCGGCATGGTGCGCGGCTGCGGTAAGTTTTGCCGAGACTGCTCGGGTGAAATCACTTCCGGCAGCGGATACCGGCTGTTTGTCGTTTGTGCCGCATCGTTGACCCGCTCGATGTCTTTGTTGATCGCTGCTTCCGGCCGCTTCAGCGCCGCGCTGCCCGGCGGCTGCGTTGCGGCGGCCATCGTCGTCGCGGGCCGCTCGCGCGGTGGTTCCCACCACCGCGCCGATACATTCGGCGCCGGATCATCCGGCGCCAGGCTAAACGTGTTGCACGCCGGCAGGGCGCCTGCGCACAATCCTGCGACCAGGTTCAGCAGCCAACCGCGCCGATCCATCCATGACCTCGCTCAAACCTCTGCCGGGCGAAAGCACGGCGCAGAGGGGCGAGACGATAGCCAGGCGCGCGTTTGCGGTCAAGGGCTGAAGCAGCTTACCTGTCCAGCCGCAAGATCTTCAGCAACGCCTCCCCCGCAGCCTTTTGCACTTCCGGAGGACCCGTCTGCAACGCCTTGCGCAGCGGTTCGACCGCGGTGCCGGCCAGGGGGCCCAGTTCGCCGAGCACGCGGGCCGCCGCCTCTTGCACACGCGGATCGGCATCGCCGACGGCGGCGGTAAGAACCGGCAGCGCCGGCTTGACCTCCGGCGCGCCGATCGCACCCAGGGCACGGATCACGGCGACGCGCATCTCGGAATCCATGGCGCCGCTGGCCTGGATAAGTTCCGGTACGGCCGTGCGCGCCGCCTTGCCGTAATGCTCCAGGGCCATGGCCGCGGCCAGGCGCAGGTCGAGATCCGTGTCTGCCAGCAGAGCCGCCAACCCGGGTACGGCTGTGTCGGCCGCTGCTGGGCTGACCTTGCCAAGCGTGCGGGCGGCTGCCCAGCGCACGAAGGGATCTGCATCGGCAAGCGCAGCCACCAGGGCCGGCGCCGCCGGCGCGGCGGCCGCACCCAGCGTCTCCAGCACGTCAAGGACCGTCCGTCGCGACCGTGCATCCTCATCCTGCAGTCCTTCCGCTAACTTCTGCACGGTGCTCGTCATGCCTGTGGCCGCCGCATCTGTTGACGCCGTCGAAACCGCTTTGAACGGCGGGGCCGCGCTGCTTACTGTCTGTTCGAGGCGCATGACTTCCGGACTTGTCATATCCGCCAGCGTCCGACGCGCCAGGATACGCACGTCGCCGTCGCTATCCCCGAGCGCCTTCATCAAGGCGGGCACCTGCGCGCGAAGGACAGGGAGCAAAGGCAGCAGCTCGGCGCGGTCGACGTCCTGCTGACGCTGGCTATTGGCCATATCTTCAGAAGCGCTTACTCGCGTCCTGGGCAGCAGCTTGCAGAGCGCTTCGGCCGTCTGGGCCAGCGCCTGAGCGCAGCGGCGGCGGACGCCGGCTTCCGGACTGCGCAAACCGCGTACTGCGGCCGGCACGACTTCCTGGCCGGCCTTGACCACTTCCGCGGGCGTCGCCTCGACCGTGTTCGGAGCGTGGTTGCGCGTGGCCAGAAAGGTGGCCACCTTCAGCAAATAACCAAGAGCATCGCAGGCCGCCAGCTGCAGCGATGTCTCCTTGCTTTCCATGAGTTTGCTCAGGACCGGCACGGCCTGGGCAGGATCCGGGCATGCCTGGCCCAGGGCGCGTGCCGCCGCCTCGCGCGTCAGCAGATCGCCCTGCCTGGTCAGTTCGGCAAGATCGCCGGCAAAGGTGCGCGCCAGGCTCACCGGCGTCCCAACGCCGCGCGTGGTCGTCGCCAGGTGCACGATCATGTCCATGACCGCCAGGCGGCTGGCGGCGTCGCCGCGCTGCAGCACCGCGCGCACCCCCGAGTCAAACCGTCGCACGACTTCCGCTCGGCTGGCGCGATCGCCGGCAGCGATCCGGTCATCGGGATCGTCCTCGCGCCAGTCGCGCAGGGCCAGCGCCCGCCGCAGCTCGCTGATACCGTTCAGCTTTTTGATCTGCTCGCAAAGGCAGTGTTCGCGCAAGCCGGGGTCGTTCGCCGGCGTCTGCAAGATTTCCCGCAGCTCCGCCACGGCATCGGCAGGCGCAGCCAGCCCGCGCCCGGCCATTATTCCCACGGGCATCAACACGATGACCGCCAGGCAGCGTGGCCAGTAACGTCTTCTGAGAGCGCCGCATTTGCGCATGGCTCGCCCCTTGCCATGGGTCGCTGATCGCACAAACCTTAGCAAAAAGATTTCTTCAAGAATCGGGCCGCATACCTGAAAGACGGGAACGGGGAAAGGCCAATCTCTATAACGGCGCAGGCCCCTCGCGATGCAGTGCACATCGTAAACGCATAACTGCGTGGCGGCGTGCGCTGCCTGCGCACCTTACGAACAATGATGGACGCTCGACCGGACGGCCCCCCCTTGATTTGCTTTGCATGCATGCACATGGTACTGGCTCATGCAAAGCAACCAACGTGCAAACCAATCCTGATTAGCTTGTTCTAGATGTAAGTAATTGTCCTATAAGCAGTTCTTGCGATTGCAATATGTTAGCAAGGCCGGCAGACGGCAAGGCGGCGATGCAAGAATTCTCGATCGGCGCGGGCCGTGGTAAAGCGTAGGGCTTCCCGCCAGGCGCGCTCGGCGGCGGAGTGTCGGCCGAGGCGGAAATGGAGTTCGCCGATCACCGCGTGCCAACCGGGATAACGGGCGGGAACGTTTTCCGGAAGAACGGCGGCCAAGCGCTCGAGGCCGGCTTGCGGGCCGTGCAGGTAAGCTTCGGCGACCGCGCGGTTGAGGGCGTGCAGCGGCGACGGCGCGATGCGCTCGAGCGTGCCGTACAATTCGGCGATCCGTCGCCGATCGGTGTCGGCGAAGGTCGGCGCGCGGCAGTGCTCCCAGGCGATGCCGGCTTCCACGTGATAGCGCGTCAGCTCGTCGCCGGCGGCTGACCTGGCGAGCCACGCCATGCCTTCACGCACGTCGCTCGTCACGAATTCTCTCATATTCAGCACGGCTTGGAACAACATCTACCTTCTCCCCCGCGAGTGGCGTGTCGTTCCGTTCATACCAAGTAATTCCTCCCAGGTCTTCACGTGTAGTAAGCGAATCATCAATGCTTCGAGGCGGCCCAGGTCAGTCTCCGCGTCGAGCCGAGCCACGATCTTCGCGGACGGCTCGCCGAATTGCTCGCGGCCTTGCAGCAGCAAAATCTTGCGGGCTTCCTCGGCCTTGCCTTCGGCCTTGCCTTCGGCTTTGCCTTCGGCTTTGCCTTCGGCTTTGCCCTCTTCCAATATCGCCTGGTAGGTCGAAGATTCTTTCATGTTCACCACTCCTCGGAGCAACGATTGGACCAGCGCACTTTCGTAGCGTAGACCCATCAATAAGTAAACCGCGGACCACAGTTCTTTGGTTTGGCTC
>Ga0185299_10003990_pt1 | contig 18457 bp, 14 predicted proteins | sample PaiPotPPA55metaG_FD_128002 | JGI IMG/M metagenome (GOLD analysis project Ga0185299, IMG submission 128002) | Iron sulfur acid spring bacterial and archeal communities from Banff, Canada, to study Microbial Dark Matter (Phase II) - Paint Pots PPA... ...
CGTGGGTTCGAATCCCACCCTCTCCGCCATATTCGGCCGGGCTTAGCTGGAATTTCCCATGATCGTCCGCACTGTCGAGCAAGTCCGCCGCGCCTTCCGCATCGTTGCTGGCTTTACTCTGTTGCTCGCTGGGGTAATTATGATTGTCACGCCTGGGCCAGGATGGCTGGTGGTGTTTCTTGGCTTGAGCTTGCTTGCCGCGGAATTCATCTGGGCTCGCCGGCTGATGGATCGCATGAAGCGCCAGGGCGAGCGCGTCCGCGAAGCGGTGTGGCCCGCGCCCATGCCGAAAAATGTCCCCGTTGAACCGTCCGCCGAATCCAATGAATTGGAGTAACGCGATTGGCCAGTTCCGGTGATTTAAGGTTCGCAAGCAAGCCGGAGGGTCCAAATCATGCCGTCGACAAACTATCTTTATCATTGTTTCCGGCAAGATGCGGGCGCACCTTCGACTCTGCGCGTTTCAGCGAACTCTGCGTCTCTGCGGTATCTTTTCTCTTGGAGGCAAGCCAATGGAAGTCGGTTTGATCGGTCTAGGCAACATGGGTTCGGGGATAGCGAAGAGTTTACTCCGCGCCGGACACCGCGTGACGGTCTACAACCGTACGCGCGCCCGCGCCGAAGCGCTGCGGGCGGATGGCGCGAACGTCGCGAACACACCCGCGGAAGCTTGTCGTGGACAAGCCGTGATCACCATGCTCGCGGACGACGCGGCGGTCGAAGCGCAGGTTTTCGGTAAAGAAGGCATCCTCGCATCGTTGCCGAGAGGCGCCGTTCACATTTCTTGCAGCACCATCAGCGTGGCACTGAGTGACAAACTCACCGCCGAACACGCCAAAGCCGGTCAAGAGTTTGTCTCCGCCCCCGTCTTCGGACGTCCCGAAGCCGCTGAAGCCGCCAAACTAGCGGTCGTTGCGGCCGGCCCCAAGTCCTCAATCGATCGCAGCAAAACGATATTCGAAGCCATGGGGCCGAAGCTTTGGGTCGTCGGCGACAAGCCCTCGCTCGCCAATGTCGTCAAACTCTCGGGCAACTTCCTCATCGCCACCGTCCTCGAGTCATTGGCGGAAGCCATTGCTTTCGCGCGCAAATCCGGCGTTGATCCCGCCGGACTCCTCGATTTTCTTACCAGCACGCTTTTCAACGCGCCTGTATACAAAACCTACGGGGGCCTGATCGTGGAAGGGAAGTACGAGCCCGCCGGCTTCGCACTTCCGCTGGGATTGAAGGACGTCCGGCTCGTGCTTCAGGCCGCCGAGTCGCAAAGCGTGCCTATGCCCATTGCCAGCGTTCTCCGCGACCGCTTTCTCACTGCACTTGCGCGTGGCAACGAGCACAGCGATTGGTCCGTAATAGGCCGCGTAGCCGCCGAAGACGCAGGCCTCGCCGCAACCAAGAAAGCTGGAGCGTAGCCCTCTCGCTTTTTTCGCCAAATCTCCTTGTAGACGCGCAGGACTCCTGCGCGCGGCCTGGCAAGATGTAGAATGTTGCAGGCGCCATGCTGCCATTCAAACTCATCTACCACGAACGCTACGACCTGAACCTGGGAGCACACGTCTTCCCATCGCAAAAATTTCGATTGATCGCGGAAACTATCGTTGCGGAAAACCTCGCCACCAAGGCCGATTTCCTCCGCCCTGAGCCCGCCAGCGACGAAGACCTGCTCCGCGTGCACACCGCCGATTGGGTCCGCAAGCTAAAAGCGGGCACGCTGACTGCCAGCGATGTAATGAAACTCGAAATCCCGTATTCCCACGAACTCGTCGAAGCTGTGTGGCTGGCGGCCGGCGGATCCATTCTTGCCGGACAGTGCGCTCTCCGCGACGGGTTCGGCGCAAACCTCGGCGGCGGCTTCCATCACGCGTACGCCGGACACGGCGAAGGCTTTTGCGCAATCCACGATGTCGCCGTAGCCATCCGGCGGCTGCAGGCCGACAAGGCCATCCGCAAAGCCATGGTCGTCGACACCGACGTGCATCACGGAAACGGTACGGCTGCTATTTTTGGTCGCGACGAATCGGTCTTTACCATTTCCATCCACCAAGAGAACAACTACCCTGCGCACAAACCGCCTTCTAACATTGACCTCAACATGTGGGATCGCGCCGATGATGACGAATACCTCGGCGCCCTCATTCCGGCAGTGCAAAAATCTCTTGACGATTTTCGACCCGACATTGTTTTTTACGTGGGCGGGGCCGACCCTTTTTGCGAAGACCAACTCGGCGGCCTTTCGCTGACGAAAAAGGGATTGGCCACGCGTGACCGCAGCGTATTTGAGGAATCCCGCCGCCGCGGAATTCCCGTGGCCACGACGCTGGCTGGCGGCTACGCACGCCGCGTCGAAGACACCGTGCGCATCCACGTAAACACGATCCTCGCCGCTCGCGACGTCGCCCTCGCGTTTCCATCGGCGAACGCCGCGTCAAACTGACCACCCTGCTCTTCAGATAATGCCGACTTGCGTGCGCTCGCGATAAGACCGTGGCTGACCGGCGGGCTTCAGCATGTTGCTGACAGACAGTCTGGGTGAGAACTCTGGTTTTCGTCAGGGCACGGCTTCAGCCGTGCCGTAACTGGTCCCGAATCAATATGGCTTTAGCCGCTGGGGGCTTTGGCTCTCAGTTCTCACACAGAACTCTGACGCCGAAACACGCTCAATCTTGGTCCTCCTAATTCTGAGGATTGACGCTGGCGGCCGCCGGGGCCAGCGCTTGATCAATTGCCGCAGCAAGCGACTGCGGAAAGGTGTCTTCGCCGTAGCCTTCGGCACGGTAGATGATCTTTCCCTCGCGATCGATGATCACCACCGTCGGGAACGAGTTGATGCCGAAGAGCCGATCGAGCCCATCAGCAAACACCACCGTCGTCTGCGGTTTTACCTCCTTGACGTACGGCGGCACCAGGCTTTCATCTTCATCGCAGTCTGCGGCCAGAAACAACACGTCGTGATGTTGCCGGAAGTCGAGGGCCACGCGGTCGAACACCGGTTCCATAGCGCGGCAAGGGCCGCACCAGGTGGCCCAAAAATTCACCACCAAAATTTTGCCTTTTTCGTTGGCAAGCGGAACCGCGGCGCCATCGGGCACCCGCCGCAGCGTGAATTGGAAGGGCCCTTTGGCCCCGGCGTTTCGCGCGGAATTTGATTTCGCAGGTAAGGCAGTGAGTTCATCGTAGGTGTGCAGGACGTATTCGCCAAGGCCATCGTCGGAACCGTGGGCCTTGCGCCACACGTTGCCTAGCTTGCGGCGAATTTCGCGGCGGTCGGGTGCGCTCCTTGAGGCATCCGCCAGAGCGAACGCGCGGGTGTATTGCTGAATGGCCCGTGGCAAGTCTTTATTTAGTTCGGCAATTTCGCCGAGTTTTTCGGCGGCTCCGGCGCTGGGATCAGCAGCATAGCTGTCTTCAAAGTCCCTTTGCGCCTTCGCCATTTCATGAAGTTTCAAATACAATCGCCCGCGCAGCAGCAGCACGCTCATGCGATCGCGGTTCTTGCTGGCCTCCCACTCTTGTTGGGAAATCTTCGGGGACTTCTCGTCGCGTCCGATATATTCCAAAACGCGCGTCGAATAATTGGTGGCACGGCGAAGCCCGGCTTCATCGCCGTCGCGCTCGAGCAGTTGAATCGCGAGCAGCGTCATCGACATATCGTCGGGATTGAGCGCGATAATGCGTTCGCCGTAATCCGTAGCACGTGTGTTGTCGCGCAGTTGCAGGGAGGCCTCCACCAGCGCGCGATAAATTTTTACGCGCTGAGCTGCCTCGGGATATTTCTTCAAGAACTCCTCGAGATTGCGCACCAAAGCGGCGCGATCGTTACCGGCGCCGTCGATGGCCTGCTGCAGATCCTGCTCAGGCGACGGAGTTTTCTGCTGCGCGGATGGCGCGGCCTGCTTGGCAGCAGGAGCCGTAGCCGCGGCCTGCGATTCATCGTGCAAGCTGGAAGCGAGGCAAGGAAGCCGTGCGTTCAGCGCGATGAACGCGGTCCCAGCCAGCCCCAGCGCTCTGTGCGAAAGTGGCATCAGTCTCTATCTTATGCAAATTCGCACCGTCGCGCATGTCGCAGCAATGTAGGGGCGCGCTTCAGCGCGTCCCTTCCGGTCGCGCCGCGACCGCTGACCGCACTGGGCGAAGTGGCCAAAAAATGTGGGTAGTTTCGGTTCTCACAAAGGCAACCGCAGGCGGGCCTCGCATCCCTTTGCATCTCGCCTGTTCTCCAGCGTTAACGTGCCGCCGTGCGCCTCGGCAATTTGCCGGCTAAGCACCAGCCCAATACCCGTTCCGCCCTGTTTCGTGGTGAAAAACGGCACGAACAGATTCGCGGTATTCGAAATCCCCGGCCCCTCATCGGCGACCCACACATTCAAGTACGAATCCTGGCGCGACCACCCAATACTCGCCGCCCCGCCATTTTCCTGCACGGCATCCGCGGCGTTGTGCACCAGATTGATCAGCAATTGCTCCAACTGATCGGCATCGCCGGAGATCACCACATCCGGCCCTTCTTCGAGCCTCAACTTCAGCCGCGTTTCCAGTTTTGCCACGCGCGAGATCCAGTCTCGCACATCGACCGGCGCCAGCTTGGGCGACGGCAACCGCGCGAGTCGCGAATACGCCGCCATGAAACGCCCCAGCGCCTCGGTACGCGAGCGAATAATCCCGAACCCTTGCCGCATGTCATCGAGCAGCCCAGCAGCGGGCCCAGTCTGCGATTCGGGCGCGTTGGTGAGAGACTGGAGCTCACTCTCCAGGCTCTGCGCCACAGATTGAATGGGCGCCAGCGAATTGTTCAACTCGTGGCCCATCACGCGAATCAGCCTCTGCCACGCCTGCCGCTCCTCGTCCCGCAGAGCCCGGCTCAGGTCGCTCAGCACCACCAGGTGATGCGGCAATCCCGCCTGCCGGAACGATCCGCGCCGCATGCCCCAACGCCCGGACCCTCCCGGGAAACTAAGCTCCATCGTCCGCGCCACCTCGCCTTCCAGGCATGTGCCAAGTCCCAACTCCGCCGCCGTAAAGCCCAGCAGCCTTTCCAGCGGCCTTGCCAACAATCGCTCTCCCGCCCGATTCACCAGCCGCAGCTTCGTCTCGTTGTCGAACGTAAAAATCGCCACGTCGATCTCTTCCATCACCGTGCGCAGCAGCGCGGACGCTTCCAGCGCGCCCAGGCGCTGCTCGCGAAGTGTTGCGCCGAGCGCGTTCACCTCCATCATGACCTCGCCCATGGCGTCGTCGCGCCGCGCGTCGCGACCGCGGACCGAAAAATCCTCCTCGCGCAAAGCGGCCAGCAAATTGGAAAGAGTTTGGAGAGAAAACACCACGCGCTGGCGCAGGGAGAGCGCGAAACCCAGCCACATGCCAACGATCAGCAGACCCAGCGTCCAGGCGGTTCGCGAAGTATAATCGCCGGTCCACAGCAGTATCAGAGCAACCGCCGACCCGGGCAGACCCGCCGCCAGCGCCAGTAGCTGAATGCGGCGCTCGTAGGTGAGACGCCTCATTCCAAGCCGTGTTTTTGCAGCCGCCGGTACATCGCGCTTCGGCTTAATCCCAGAGCTTTGGCCGCTTGGCTGACGTTCCCGTCGTAGCGCGCCAGCGTGCGCTGAATTAGGTGCTGCTCCACCTCATCGAGGCTCATCTCTTCCAGCCGAGCCGTACTTCCCGCGGCCGCCGCCCTCAGGCCAAGATCGGCAGCTCGCACTTGCGGCCCGGTCGCAAGCAATACACACCGCTCGATGGCGTGATCGAGTTCCCGCACATTCCCCGGCCACGGATGTTCGTGCAGCAGTTGCATCGCTATCGGATCGAATCCAGAAATCGTCTTCCGATAGCGTTGCGCGTAATTCCTCAAGAAATGATGCGCCAGCAGTTCAATGTCCTCGCGGCGTTCCCGCAGCGGCGGCAAATGAATCTCGATCGTATTCAACCGAAACAGCAGATCTTGCCGGAACCTTCCGGCTGCAGCCTCCGCATTCACGTCCACGTTGGTCGCCGCGATTACGCGAACATCCACGCGCCGCGTACTCGAAGATCCCACCCGTTCCAGCTCGCCCGTCTCCAACACCCGCAGCAATTTCGCCTGCAGCTTCAGTGGCACGTTCGCAATCTCGTCTAAAAATAGGGTGCCGTTGTCGGCCAACTCAAATCGCCCGACGCGATCCACCCGGGCGTCCGTGAACGCCCCTTTCACGTGCCCAAACAATTCGCTTTCGAACACCCCCTCCGATAATCCGCCCGCATTCACGGTCACCATCGGCGTGCTCGCGCGTGGTGAGAGCGCATGTAAAGTCTGCGCCACCACCTCTTTCCCAGTCCCATGCTCGCCGGTAATCAGCACATTCGCGTCCGACACCCCGATGCGTCCGATCAAATCCAGCACCGGCCGCATCGCTGCCGACTCCGCGATCATCGTTGGCCGCGACTCTGCCCGCAGCAACCGATTCTCCGCCTCCAGCCGCGACGCTTGCCGTAAGGCCTGCCGCAGGTCGATCTGCGTGCGCAATATCGTCAGCAACCGGTGATTGTCCCAAGGTTTAGGGATGAAATCCCGAGCGCCCCGCCGCATCGCCTCGACCGCGACTTCCACGCTGCTCCAAGCCGTCATCACAATGACGGGCAAAGTCCCATCCGCCATCTGAATCCGCGGCAGCAAATCCAACCCTTCCTGCCCAGAAGTCGTATCCCGCGCATAATTCAAGTCCATCAAGACCGCGTCAAACTCGCGCGCCTCCACAGCAGCAAGGGCCTCAGCAGGCGAAGAGGCCCCCTGCGTTTCGTAACCTTCACGTTTCAGCAAGAGACGCAGCGCGTCCCGGATGTCAGCTTGGTCGTCAGCAATTAAGACGCGATGCGGGTGAGTATTGGCAGTTTTCATTCAGTTTGTAATCACAGTTTATTCCAACTGCGACGCACCTGCACAGGTAAGGAGACGATCACCGGCGAGTCGCGACTCAGTCCGCGGTAAATGCCCGAATCGACCTGTGGGAAAGACTCTGTAGGGGAGGGGCTTGCTCCTCCCGGCCGACCCGGTTCACGCGCTCCCGGCCCCGCGCGCATAAATTCCTTTAAACTTTTAAGCCGAAGACACCGCCCCGTCGTAGGTTCCTCTGCCAACCTCTGCATTTCTGCGTCTCATTACCCTGAGCGTCGAAGGGAGCGTTATCCCTTCTCCCCGCTGTCGATTCCCGCAGATTCTCAACTTCTCGCGGCCGCCACCCCATTCTCGCTGACCACCCATCCGTCCTTGAGCTGAATCAACCGATTCCCATAGGTAGCATTCCGCTCCGAATGCGTAACCTGAATGATCGTAGTCCCCGCCTCATTCAGCCGCTTAAACAGCTGCATGATCTCCTCGCCCTGTTCCGAGTGCAGATTCCCCGTAGGCTCATCCGCCAAAATCAATTTCGGATTCTGGATCACCGCACGCGCCACACCCACCAGTTGCTGCTGTCCACCGGAAAGCTGATTCGGGAACAGGTCCTTTTTCCCGACAATGTTGAATTTGTCGAGCGCATCGCAAACCAGGCTGACGCGTTCCTTGTGCGGCACATTTTTGTAAGACAAAGGAATTTCCAGGTTCTCGAACACCGTCAAGTTATCAATCAGGTGGTAGCTCTGAAACACGAATCCTATATTGGCCTTGTGCAACTCGTTCCGCCTCTTCACATTCAACCGATGCACCGCCTGCTCCAAAAAGTAATACTCCCCAGTCCACGAGCTATCCAACATCCCAATAATGCTAAGCAGCGTAGATTTGCCCGCCCCAGACGGCCCCATGATGGTGACAAACTCGCCCGCGAAAATATCCAGCGTCACGCGCCGCAAAAGGAAAAACTTATTCGGCCCGGCCTCAATCGACTTCTCCAAATTCCGCAACTGAATCAAAGGTTCCACAATCTCTCCTTAAAATCCGAATCGCCGCTCCCAATCAACCAGAATTTATTCTGGACGAGGTACTAATCTTTCTGGTATACTCTCCGCAGCTAGAAACTCGCCAAAGCGCCGACGTTGGGCGCTTCTTTTATTGTAAGGGGTACAGTCACTCTTAATGGCATTCGCGATCCCTTGGAGTGGATACCGACAAACCAGCTAGGTGGGTAGAGCTCCAAACCACCTCCATTCCAAAAAAACTGAAGCCCTGTGGTTTCAATCACTTGCAAATTGCTTTTCCCGGAACCCCTTTGCTTTCAAATTCATACAAAAAACCGGGGGGGTGGGGGGCCACCTACCCCGCAATCGCCCCCCCTAGAACCGCCGAGTCTTTCGGATCACCGCCTCATTCGTGCCGCAGCGCCCGCAACGGATCCATCTGCGCCGCCCGCCGCGCCGGCAAATAGCACGCCACCGCCGCCACCGCTAAAAGCACCAAAGGCAACACCACGAAGGAGATAGGATCAGCCGTCTGCACATTAAACAGTAACGACGACATGGTCCGCGCCATCGCAAACGCAATCGGCAACCCAATCACCAGGCCGAGCAACGTCATCAACATGCCGCCGCGCAGCACCAGCGACAGAATATCCCGCGTCTGCGCTCCCTGTGACATGCGTATCCCGATCTCGTGCGTCCGCTCGCTCACCGAGTACGACATCACGCCGAACACACCGACGGACGCCAGCACCAATGCGATCACTCCCAGCACTGCCATCATTGTCGCCACATAGGCGATCCCGATGATCGACTCGGTGATCGCTTTGTCCATCGACTTGATGTTGTACATCGGCAGATTCGGATCGATCGCCGCAATCTGCGCCCGCGCCGCGGAAACAAATTTCAGCGGATCGCCGTTGGTGCGCAGCACCAGCGTTGTATAGTTCGGCGGGTTTTGCCGGTACGGACGGTAAACCGTCGGAACGTCCTCTTTCACGATCCAGCTGTAATGCAGGTCGCTCACCACGCCGACCACCGTCATCCACGCCTCGTCCGAATCCGCTTTGCCGATCTTGAGATGCCGGCCCAAAGGATTGTCGCCGCCAAAATAGCGTCGCACCAGGCTCGCGCTGACCACCACAGCCCTTGGCGACTCCGCTCCATCCGCATCCGTAAGGAAGCGGCCATCCCGCAGCCCGACATTCATCTCGCCGAAATAACTTGGCGAAATCGTTTCCACGATGGCGTCGCGCGATTCATCTCGTTGCGTCAGCGGCCGCTCCTGGATGGAAAAATCCCGCGTCGAAATTCCGCCGCCGTCCGCATACGGAACATGCGTCGCCAGCGCCACGGTCTGCACCCCGGGAATGGAGGCCAGCCGCTGCTGTACCTGATCGTGGAAGGTTAACCGTTCGGGCGCCTTGCCGTACTGCGTTTCCGGCAGCGTCATGTTCATAATCAGCAGAGTTTTCGGCGAGTAGCTTTCGTTCACCGACAACAGCCCTTGAAAACTGCGCACCAGCAGGCCCGCGCCGACAAGAAGGACCAGCACCAGCGAAACTTCCCCAATGACCAGCGCCGCACGCAAGCGGTGACGCCCGCGACCCAGCGTCGAGCCGCGCCCGCCTTCCTTCAGGGTATCGGTCACATTCGTGCGCGAGCTCAGTAGCGATGGCGCGATACCCGACAAAACGCCGCTCACCACGGAGACGACCAGCGCGAAAAGAAACGCGCCGGAATCCAGCCGGATGGTCTTCCACCCGGCCACGAATTTAGCTACGTCCGGCGGCATGTGTGCCAGAATCATGTCGATGTCCCACTGCGCCAGGAGCAGTCCGAGCACCGCGCCCGCCATCGACAGCAAAACGCTTTCGACCAGCAATTGCCTCACGACGCGCCAGCGGCTTCCGCCCATCGCCGTGCGCACCGCAAACTCCCCAACGCGCCCGGTCACCCGCGCAAATTGCACGTTGGCCACGTTGGCACACGCGATCAGCAATACAAAGCCGACCGCACCCAAGAGAAGTAGCGTGTATTGCCGAGTCAAATCGCCGGTGATGAACTTCCGCAGCTCCATCGGCCGAAGCTCGAAGGCCTTATCCGTGTCGGGATACGCCTGCGCCTCGCGTTGCGTGATGGCCTGCATCTCGGCGGCGCCCTCCGTGAAAGAAACACCCGGCGCCAGACGGCCCAGCACCCACAGCGAGCGGTCGTCGCGCCGCAACCGCTCCTTAGCGTCGAAGGAGAGCGGAAGCCATACTTCGGCCGGCATCGGGAAATCAAAACCCTTGGCCATTACTCCAACGACTGTAAAGCTCTTGCCGTCCACTTTCACGTTCTTGCCCAGAATGTTGGGGTCCGAGGCGTAGCGCTGTTCCCACAACGCGTGCCCAAGAATGACTTCCTGGTCCTTTCCGGCTTCTTCCTCTTCCGGAAGAAATACCCGGCCCATCAAGGGATTCACGCCGATCGTCTCGAAAAAATTCGCCGGCACATGGAAGGCTTGCAATTTTTGCGGTTCGCGATCGCCGGTCAAGTTGACTTCATCCCACGCATACGCGGTGATCCGGTCGAAAGAACGCGCTTCTTTCTGCCAGTCGAAATAGGTGGGAGGCGCAATCGGAATGTAGTCCTGGGGCCCAAAGCCGGCGCCGCTCTCTCGCGTGTGTCCATCGATCAGCGCGACGATCTTGTTTCCGTTCTCAAACGGCACCGGATGGACAAGGAACGCCTCCGCAAGGCTGAAGACGGCCGCGTTCGCTCCAATGCCCAGCGCCAGCGCGATCACGCACACCAGCGAAACCAGCCGGTGTTTCATCAACATGCGAAAGCCGAACCGGACATCCTGCCAGATCGATTGCATGGTTCCTCCATGGTGCACGGCTAGAACTTATCGCCGATGCCCTTCAGGCGTCGAAGCTTTCTTGCCCTTATGTGCGAAGCGTTCCGACACTTGGCGTTCTTCAAGGGGTCGGAGCTTTAGCTCCGACACTTCAACACCGCGAAAAACCGGGCTTCAGCCCCTGAGGAACCTGCTCGCGGCTAACCGCGTTGACCTAATTCACGCCGACGCGCGCTTCCTGCGTCTCCTCCACGATGCGGCCATCAAACAAATGAATGGTGCGCTCCGCGAAATTCGCATACCGCTGGTCGTGCGTAACCATGCAGATCGTCGCGCCATTCCGGTGCAGATCGCGCAGCAACTCCATCACTGCTTCGCCATTCTTCGAGTCCAGGTTTCCCGTTGGCTCATCGGCCATCAGAATCAAGGGATCGCCGACCAATGCGCGCGCCACGGCCACGCGCTGCTGTTGACCGCCCGATAGTTGCGAGGGGTAGTGCCGCAAACGATGCGCCATGCCCACGCGTTCCAGCGCGTTCTGCACCTTCTGTTTACGCTCGCTCGAGCTCGTCCCGCGATAGGTCAACGGTAGCTCGACGTTTTCATACACCGTCAGGTCCCCGATCAAGTTGAACGCCTGGAAGATGAAGCCAATCTCTCGATTGCGGATGCGCGTACGCTCGCTGATCGAAAGATTCGCCACCGGCTGATTATTCAGCTCGTAAATGCCGTCACTGGGAGAATCCAGCAGCCCCAGGATCGACAGCAGCGTAGACTTGCCGCAACCCGAAGGCCCGGCAATCGAGATGTACGTGCCCTTCTTGATCTCGAGATGAATTTCCTCGAGCGCGTGCGTTTCCACCTCATCGGTGAGAAACACTTTCTTCACGCCTTCCATCTTGATCAACGTTGGTGCGTTTGGTTCGAGCATGTGCTCTCCTTGAGATCAGTTTTTTCTTTTCTAAACCTAAACTCTTTGACCGCAGCATCTCTGTTTCATCCGAGGGCCCAAAAATCGTCGTTCGCAAAAATCCATCGTGTCGCGTCATTCGTACCGCATCATTCGCAACGTAGCGCCACCAGCGGATCGACCTTCGTCGCCCGCCGCGCCGGAACGTAACAGGCGAACACGGCAACCACCGCGATCAGCACGAGGCCCAACGCGTACGTTGTCGGACTTGCAGCGCTCACGCCAAACAACAGCGACTCGCTCAGCCGTGCCATGAGGTAGGCCAAGGGCAGCCCGACAACGATGCCCGCGATCACCATCGAGCCCACTTCCTTCACGATCAGTTTCCGCACATCGCCCGACTCCGCGCCCAGCGCCATGCGAATCCCGATCTCCCGAGTTCGCTGCACCACCAGATACGCCAGTACGCCGTAAATTCCCAAGGCCGCCAGCATGGCCGCAAGGCTCGCGAAGCTACCCGAAAGGACCGCGACCAGCCGTGCCGAGAACAAATCGTCTTCCACCACGCGCTCCATGGTCTTCACGTCATACACCGGCAGATTCGGATCTACCTGGCGTACCTGATTCTGCAACGTGGACGCGAGCAGAAGCGGATCGCGCTCCGTGCTCACGTAAAACGTCATGCTAAAGAGTTCGTCTCTCTGCGCGTAAGGAACGTAGACATAGGGATCCGTGGTCGTGCTCTTGACGTGATCCTGCTTCACGTCCTTCACCACGCCGACGATTTCGATATTCGGTTTCACTTTGCTGCCGCCGAATGCAAAATGCATGCCGATGGGATTGCGTCCCGGAAAAAACTGCTTGGCCATGGATTCGCTGGCCACCGCGACCTTAGGGCTCGTCGCGGCATCCCCTTCGGCAAATTCGCGGCCGGAAAGCAGCGGCACGCCCAACGTTGAGAGATAGCCCGGGCTGACCGCAACGTAGTTGACGTGTTGCTGATCTTCAGGAGGCTGAATGCCGCCTTCGACGGTGATGTTGGCGCTGTAGTTGTCCCCGGTGAGCGTAGCAACTTCGGAAGTGCCAACCGAGCGAACGCCCGGAATCGAGGCGATGCGTGCGCGCAATTGATCGACCATCGCGACGGTGCGCCGCGTGTCGTAGCCGTTGAGCACCGGCGCAATCGAAAAGTTGATCAAGTGTTCGGTCCGGATTCCCAGATCCACGGTCCGCAGATTCCACAACGTGCGGGTGAACAACGCCGCGCCCGCAAGCAGCAGCATGGTCAAGGCCACCTGCCCGGCGACCAACACCTTGCGGAAGCGCACGTGCGAAACGCTGGCCGAGGACGTCGATCCTTGATCCTTGATCACGTCGGTGACCGAAGACCGCGTCACGCGCCACGCGGGAACGATGCCGAAGAAAATACCGGAGAGCAACGTTGCGGCGATGGCGAATCCAAGGATGCTCATGTCGAGCTTCGGGGTAAGGCCTTGGATGTTGGCGTTGTCCGCCATGATCGGCATCAATACGGAGTTCAGCCACGAGCCAATCGCAATGCCCACAACTCCGCCGGCGAATGCACACAGCAAGCTTTCGATCAGCAGTTGCTGGACCAAGCGGCCTCGGCTCGCGCCCATCGCGCCGCGAATAGCAAACTCACGTTGCCGCCCCGCGCCCCGAGCCAACAGCAAATTCGCAACATTGGTGCAGGCGATGAGCAGCACCAGCATGACCATCGCGAACAGCGCGATCAGCGGACCGCCGGAGTCGCGCTGCAAAACATTGCGGCCGCTGGCGCCCGTCGTCAGCAGAATCGTCTTGTTCAGAAAGGCCTGGCGCTTCTCGTCGCTCCAGGAAGATTTGATTTTCGGCAGCTGCTCTTGGAGCAGCGGGTGATACGCGGCATTGATGCCCGCGGCGGCCTGCTCCTCGGAGACTCCCGGGTTGCGCCGCGCCATTACGTTGACCCAGTAGTCGTTCCATTCGTCGAGCGCGGTGGAATCCAGAGTGATGCGCGACGTCATCATCAGCGGAACAAAGACGTCGGGCGATCGGCCGATCTGCACACCCGTGAAACCCGCACGCGCGACGCCCACGACAGTCATCTCGACATTGTTGACGAGCAGCGTCTTGTTAAGAATGTTCGGATCGCCGCCGAATCGCCGGCGCCAGAAGCTGTGGCTGAGAACAACGAATGGCTCGCCTCCCGGAACGCGGTCGTCATCAGGACTGAATACGCGGCCGATGGCTGGCGAAACGCCCAGCGCTTCAAAATAGTTGCCGGAAACGAGTTCGCCGTTGCCGCGCTCGGTTTGCCCACGCGACGCGATGCTCGCGGGAAACGAGGAGCGCGCCAGCATGCCGCATACGGGCGCGCTGGCGTCGCGCAGCCCTTTGTACATCGGGTAGGAGAACGATTCCGTGTTGTCGCCATCGCTGGAGAGGCGTCCGGTGAGCGGCCCGGGATCGTGAAGTACCACCAACTCGCCGGGATTGTGCACCGGCAATCGCCGCAACAGCACCTGGTTCATCAGCGAAAAGATGGCGGTATTCGCGCCGATACCCAGCGCCAGCGTCAGGACCACAATCGCGGTGAAGCCGGGATTTTTCGCCAGCATGCGCAGGCCGTAGCGAATGTCTTGCCAGATCGTCTGCATTATCGACTCATCTCCGCCGTTGCCGAACGTCGCGCGGGGGATTTTGCACGCACGCCAATTTCGCGATCATGTAACCTTGCCAACTCAGCGCGATTATTCATGGCGCAATGCCACCAGTGGATCGATGTGCGTTGCGCGTCGAGCCGGAATGTAGCACGCGGCCAGAGAGACGCACGTCAACAGCAGCACGACGACACCAAATGTCAGTGGATCATGAGCGGTAACGCCGTACAGCAGACTGGCCATCAGCCGCGTCAGCAAAAATGCGCCACCCACGCCGATCAGGGCTCCAACGAGCGTGAGGGACATTCCCTCGCGCAGGATGTCGCCAAGCAGATTGCCGCGCCGTGCGCCCAGCGCAATCTTGATGCCGATCTCCCGCGTGCGTTGAGTAACCGCATACGACAGCACGCCATAGACGCCCACTGCGGCCAGAAAAACCGCGAGCACCGCGAAGAGCCCGAGCAGAAATAAATTGAAGCGCTGCGGCGCGAGCGATTCGCGCACGGTTGTTTCCATGGTCTTGACGTCGGCGACGGCGATCTGCGGATCGAGCGAGGCGATGGTGTCGCGCAGAGCAGACGAAATTGCCGAGGGGTCCGACGGCGTGCGAACCGCGAGGTGCAGGATGCGGAGTTCGTCGAGGGTCGTCGATGTCACCAAGTCGTCGGGCTCTTGCAAATAGGGCGTGTACGTGTGCGGCGCAGCATCGGCCTGCATCGATGCGTCCTTAACGTCGCTGGCGACGCCGATCACGGTGCGCCACTGTGGACCTATGATCTTCAGTCGCTTACCGATGGGATCCTGATTGGGCCAATACGTCCGGGCAGCCGCTTCGCTGACGATAACGACGTCGGGCTTGCCAACCCGCTCATCGGCAGTAAACATCCGGCCACGCTTCAACGTGATGCCCATGGCTCCGAAGTAATCTCCCATGATCCAGCTCTGTGCCAGACCGGGAATCGTTCCTGGATCGCGGCCTTCGACTTCTGGCGCATCGCGCTCTTCGGCATCGAGTGGGAGATCGGTCGACAGCCCGACGTTACTCGCGCCGGGCAAAGAGGATGCGCGGTTGAGCAATTCCTCGAAGAAACCGCGAATCTGCGATGCTCGTGGATATGCATTCAGGGGAAGTGGCACGGTCATCGCCAGGACCTGCCGGAAACCCGGATCCTGGGTGAGAAGCCTTGCGAAGCTGCGCAACAGAAGTCCCGCGCCGATCAAGAGCATGACCGCGAGCGCCATCTGCGAAACAATCAGCGCGCTCTGCAGGCGGCGATGACCGCGAGCAGGTCCCGCGCCGCGCCCGCCCTCTTTCAGCGATTGTTGCGGATCGACATGGGCAGCCTGCAGGGCCGGAATGATGCCGAACAGCACGGACGTGGCGACCGAAAGCGCCATCGCAAAAACAAGCACGCGCCCGTCCACAGAGACTTCGTTGATTCGCGGAAGGCCCGCGGGAGCCAGGTCCTTCAGCGCGGCGATGCCCCAATAGCCTACCGCCAGCGCCGCCACGCCCGATCCAATGCCCAGCAACAAACTCTCCGACAGAAGCTGGCGAATCAAGCGCCAGCGGCCCGCGCCAAGCGCCACGCGCACCGCAACTTCGCGTTGCCGCCGAGCCGCACGCGCCAGCAGCAAATTAGCGACGTTCGCGCACGCGATCAATAACACCACCCCGACGGCCACGAGTAGAACCAGAAGCGGGGCGCGAACATCACCGGTGATCGCGGTGTTCAACGGCGTCGGCAACGCGTTGATATGTCGGCCGTTCAGATAGGCCACAAACTTAGCGGGGTAGAATTTTTCGACCTGGGCCATCGTGGCTTTCGCGTCGGCCTGAGCCTGAGCAAGCGTCACTCCTGGCTTCAGCCGCGCCAGCACACTGTGGTTGTACATGTTGCCCCAGCCCTCGATTTCAGCGGGGGTGAACGCCATCGGAACCCAAAGGTCCGCCGGTTCGCTATTCCATTGCTGACCTTTGAGCGGGAACTGGAACCCCGCGGGCATCACACCGACGACCGTATACGGTATGCGATCGAGCGCCACCGTGCGGCCTACGATGTTCGGGTCAGAGCCGAAATGCCGTTTCCACAGTCCATCGCTCAGGATGACCAAGTTGTGCCCGGCTGGTTCTTCCTCGCTGGTGAAAGAGCGGCCCATCCGGGGCGCCGCGCCAAGCAGTGGAAACAAACTGGAAGAGATTCGCGCGCCTTCCACGCGTTCGGGCCGTCCTTCGCCTGTCAAGTCGAAGTGCCTGTTACCGTAAACGGCCAGAGCCTCAAAGCTGCGCTGTCGTTCGGCAAATGTCCGGTAGTCCGGAGCGTTCATCGGCATCGTGCTGCTGAAGCCGGGCAAACTCTCTCCAATCGAAACGATGCGGTTGGAGGCCGCAAACGGCAGCGGGCGCAGCAGAACGGCGTTGACCACGGAAAAGATAGCGGTGTTCGCGCCGATACCCAGCGCCAGCGTGAGCACCGCGATGGCGGTAAAGCCGGGATTCTTGGCCAGCACGCGGAGGCCGAAGCGGACATCCTGCCACAAACTGTTCATTTACAGCTCCACCCGCGTAAGACGTTGGTCGAGGGCGACATGTCTTGAAACAGATACGCCAGTTTCGCGATAAATGTTCGCCAGAAACTGCGTCCGCGCGTTATTTCAGCCGGATGCGGTCTACGTTGTCCCACTGCGACATGTCCGAGAGGATCACTTTGTCGCCGATCTGCAGGCCCTGCACGATCTCGACGGTGTTCACCGAGCTGCGGCCAAGCTTCACGTTCACGCGGAGGGCGTCGGAATCATCAGGCATCACCTTGAACAGGCTGATGGTACTGTCGGACTGCCCGTGCACCGGACGCCCAACGAAGAGCACGTCTTTCAGGTTTTCCAGTTCGATGGTGCCGTCAACGCTCAGATCGGGACGCGCGCCACCCGGAAGCGGATCGTCAATCCCGACATCCACGGTAACCGTGCCGTTCACCACCGAGGGATCGATGCGAATCACGTGGCCCTTCACGATGCCGTTGCGCGTATCGACGGTCGCGTTCTGCCCGATGGTGATGTCTTTGGCCTGCGTCTCAGCGATTTTGATCTCCGCCTTGAGGTGTTTCGGATCGGCTACGCGCGCCAGATTTGTACCGACCGTTACGCTTTGCCCCACATCCACTGGCAACAGTTGCAGCACGCCCGTGATGCCCGCTCGCACATGCAGTGCGTCGGCCTGACTCTTACGCAATTCGTACATTGCCTTGTATTGGTCGATGTGCGACTGCTGCGCCTGCAGCCTCGCCAAAGCGGAGTCCGCTGCGATTTTCGTGCGCTCTTCTTCCAGGTCGACGCGAATCTTCAGCTGCTGTTCCCTTACCCTCGAGAGCTTCTCATCCTTTTCAGACCCGATGCCTTCCTGGTGGAGCTTATAGTCCATTTCGTGTTGCAGCTTGGTTTGTTCGTAATCGCTGCGGACATTCGCCTCGTTCGCCTTCTGACTCATCAACTCGCTGTTCACCTGCACTTTCAGGTTCGCGAGGTCGGCTTCGGCGCCCTTGAGCTGGTACTCTGCGTCGAGCAAGGTTTGTTGGACCGCCGGATCGGTCATCTCCAGGATGACTGTGTTTGGTTCCACCAAATGACCAGGCCGGATGACGATTTTGTCCACACGGGCCACGGTTTGCGCCGGTATCCAGTGGATGTCAATGGGCACCAAGGTTCCCAGCCCGCGGACTTCGCGCAGCATCGGCCCGCGCTTGACCACGTCGGTCCACACGGTACCACGATCGACAGATGGGGCCGCTGGCCGGAGGCGGGAGAGGCCCAGTGTAATACCCGCGATCACCACGACTGCGGCGGTGACGTAGATGATTCTCTTGATCTTTTTTGCTCGAGCGTTAGATGGTCTTTGAATGTCCATAGGATTTATCGCGTACTGCTAAAATCGCACGCGGGATGCCCCGCGCGTGCTGAGGGTAAATGACTGCTACACAATGGTTTATGGCCCCGGGAACCAGCTCCAACGTAGCACCAATGACCGAAAATGGGAATAATTGTCCCACGAGCGAACAGGCTCGAAATCGCGTGCCCAGGGAACTTTGGCCTCCTTTTCCGGGAAGGGGAAGAGTGAGAGAAGAAAGATACGCAGCCAACTTGGCAGATGTTCCAGCTAGGCATCCAGGGCGCCCC
>Ga0185299_10003991_pt1 | contig 18455 bp, 16 predicted proteins | sample PaiPotPPA55metaG_FD_128002 | JGI IMG/M metagenome (GOLD analysis project Ga0185299, IMG submission 128002) | Iron sulfur acid spring bacterial and archeal communities from Banff, Canada, to study Microbial Dark Matter (Phase II) - Paint Pots PPA... ...
CGACCAGACCGCGGCTCACAAGATTCTGAACAGCCCGACGGACGGTGATGCGACTGACCCCGAATCGCGCAATGAGGCTGTCTTCGGTCGGCAGTTGATCGCCGATCTCCAGCTCTCCGTCGGTAATCTCGCCAGCGAGGACTGTTTCGACGCGTGCATAGAGAAGAGAGTCATGCGTCGCTGACATGACGACATTATAACGTCGTATGGGTTCACCTGAACCCATCCTGCCCGCATAGCGCCTCAGCGGTGGACAAACCGGAAACTGACTAACCTCCACCCCTCCACCCCTCCACCCCTCCACCCCGGTATGATGACTCCACCCCGGTATGATTGACCCCTGTCCTCGTAACATGTTATAAATGCCCGTTTTGCGCCACTCGATCCGGAGCGAAGTTTTTGCCATCTGCGACGGGGGCGCAAACTCCGACGCGGCCAAGCTCCAACACTCCGTTTAGGTTTTGCGGTGGAAGCGTGTTCGGAATTCCAGCGGCTGTCCTATGGGGTGCACTGGGCGTGCTCGGATGGGAATACTTGCTGGAAGGCAGTCTCTAAACACGTTTGTATATTCCTGAAAACCGACTCATTGGAGGACTCATTATGCGCACCGGCCTAGCTACTGCTGTGTTCCGAGGACGCCTTGCGGTATCTGGTTTCCTGAAAAACACGTTCCTGAAGAAAATTTTTGCAGTAGCCACCCTGCTTACCGTCGGCGCCGCCGCAGCCCTCGCTCAACCTGCAGGTGAAGCCGGCGGCGAGGCCTCGCTTAAGCTCCCTGACCTTTCCCAGGTCAGCTTCCTGAATAACGCCATCGACGGCCACCGCCTGTTGATGATCGGCATCCTGTTCTGCATCTTCGGACTCGGCTTCGGAATGGTGATCTACATGCGTCTCAAGAACCTGCCGGTGCATAGTTCGATGCGCGAAATCTCGGAACTCATCTACGAGACCTGCAAAACCTACCTGGTGACGCAGGGGTGGTTCATCCTGTTGCTGTGGGTATTCATTGCCGTCATCATTCTGCTTTACTTCGGCCTGCTCGAGCACATGGAGGCCGTCCGCGTCGTCATCATTCTGGCCTTCAGCCTGGTGGGAATCGCCGGCAGCTACGGCGTCGCCTGGTTCGGTATTCGCGTGAACACCTTCGCCAACTCGCGCACAGCCTTCGCGTCCCTGCCTGGCAAGCCGTTTCCCGTATATCAGATTCCTCTCGAAGCCGGCATGAGCATCGGCATGATGCTGATCAGCGTCGAACTGCTCATCATGCTCATCATTCTGCTCTTCATTCCCGGCGACTACGCCGGCCCCTGCTTCATCGGATTCGCCATCGGCGAATCCCTGGGTGCGGCCGCACTCCGCATCGCAGGCGGCATCTTCACCAAAATCGCCGACATCGGCTCCGACCTGATGAAGATCGTCTTCAAAATAAAAGAAGACGATGCCCGCAACCCCGGCGTCATCGCCGATTGCACCGGAGACAACGCAGGCGATTCCGTCGGTCCCTCCGCCGACGGCTTCGAAACCTACGGCGTCACCGGCGTCGCCCTGATCACGTTCATTCTTCTCGGCGTGAAAAATCCCAACGTGCAAGTGCAGTTGCTCGTGTGGATCTTCGTCATGCGCGTCATGATGCTTGTCGCCAGTGCATTTTCCTACTTCCTCAACGCCATCATCGCCAAGAGCCGTTTTGGCCATGCCGACGAAATGAATTTCGAAACGCCTCTCACCACGCTGGTCTGGCTCACCTCAATCGTTTCGATCGGCCTGACCTTCCTGGCGTCCTATTTCATCATTCCTGAACTCGGTGGCGACGCCTCCCAGTGGTGGAAGCTCGCCGTGATCATTTCCTGCGGAACCCTCGCAGGCGCGCTAATTCCGGAACTGGTGAAATCGTTCACCTCCACCGAATCGCGCCACGTCAAAGAAGTCGTCATTTCCGCGGAAGAGGGCGGAGCTTCTCTCGGCATTCTGAGTGGCTTCGTAGCCGGAAACTTTTCCGGCTACTACCTCGGCCTGTCGATGGTCGTGCTGATGTCGATCGCCTATTACTTCAGCACCATGGGCTTGGCCGCCGCCGCAACCATGCTGGCTCCCGCCGTTTTCGCCTTTGGACTCGTCGCCTTCGGATTTCTCGGCATGGGCCCGGTCACGATCGCCGTTGATTCCTACGGCCCCGTCACCGACAACGCCCAATCCGTCTATGAGCTCTCTCTGATCGAACAGGTTCCCAACGTCGAAGCCGAAATCCAGAGAGACTTCAAACTCCCCGTTCACTTCGAGCGCGCGAAGTACCTGCTCGAAGCCAATGATGGCGCCGGCAACACCTTCAAAGCCACAGCCAAACCCGTGCTCATCGGCACCGCTGTAGTCGGTGCGACCACGATGATTTTCTCGATCATCATGGCTCTCACCAACGGGCTCACCGCGGACGTGGACAAACTCTCTCTGCTCCACGCCCCATTCTTCCTCGGCCTGATCAGCGGCGGTGCGATGATTTACTGGTTCACCGGCGCATCAACCCAGGCCGTCACCACCGGAGCCTACCGCGCCGTTGAGTTCATCAAAGCCAACATCAAACTCGAAGGCGTCGTGAAAGCATCAGTGGCGGACAGCAAAAAAGTTGTCGAGATCTGCACCAAGTACGCGCAGAAAGGCATGCTGAACATCTTCATCGCCGTGTTCTTCGCCACGCTCGCCTTCGCCTTCGTGGAGCCCTTCTTTTTCGTCGGTTATCTCATCTCGATTGCTATCTTCGGCCTCTACCAGGCGATCTTCATGGCCAATGCAGGCGCTGCCTGGGACAATGCCAAGAAAATCGTTGAAGTCGAAATGAAGCAGAAGGGAACTCCGCTGCACGACGCCACTGTCATCGGCGACACCGTTGGAGATCCTTTCAAAGACACATCCTCCGTGGCTCTGAACCCGGTCATCAAATTCACCACTCTGTTTGGTCTACTGGCAGTTGAACTGGCCGTAACGTTATCCCGGGATCAAGGCGCAACCATCACGAATGTTCTGGCACTGGTTTTCTTTCTGGTCTCGTTCTTTTTTGTATACCGGTCCTTCTACGGCATGCGAATCCGCAGCGACAAGGCCGAATAGTTACCGAGAAGAGATATGTGGGGACAGGCGCCCCGCCTGTTCGCCGGGCGCAGCGCGATAGACTTGGGTAGAGCGGATCAAAGGACACTATGAAAAACGCCATCCGGGCCAGTCCGGATGGCGTTTTCCTGTGCGGCTAGTTTTGTTTCACTTGCTCAATCGCCCGATGACCAAATTACCCGATCCTTTCATCGCCCGTCCCAATACAAATCCCGGCGATCTCGCCGCAGCTCTCTGCGCTCATGTCGCGCCGCGGCATAATATCCATGGTTCAAGTCGCGCCTCAGCTCCCGCCGGTCTTGAGCCATCCTGAACTCGCCGTGACGGATGTCCCGCCGGTCTCGCCAGGCATCGTCGGCAAACATAGTGCCCGCGCCCAATCCCATCACCAACAGCACTCCCGCAATCGTCCGTTTCATCTCTTTGCCCTCCTCCGCTTCCCGCGGATTCTACTGAATAGGAACCCTGCAGTTCGCTCACAGTTGCGACGATTCTGCGTGGGGACAGCCCCCGGACGGCCCCCTTCGGCAAGCTCACGGCAGGCCCTCGGCCATCCACGGGCCGAGCCCGCATCTGACTTCTCAACTACTAAGTCATTCCGATTACCCTAACCCAATGACCTTACGAGTTTGGCCTTCTCATTTTCTCCTTCACGCTATGTACCAGCTCTTCGATCTCATTCGTTTTTTTCATCCCTTCGATCGACAGAACACTCTCATTGGATTTGCCCACGGATTCCTTTAGTTTTCCGCCAGCCTAGAGAGTTTCTCGGTAGCGATTTTCATCTGTGCTTGTCGCTCCAGGTTCGCTGGCTTCGCCATTCACTGGCGCATCTGGTCTGCCGCCGCTGTTTGTCGGGATGAAATTCGTTCTCACGATCGGAGAGTGCCCCGCGGGCCTTGAATTTTAATCGCATCGTGTCCTCTAAACGAGCAAGAAACGCATGCCCGCTCTCGAAAGTATGTCAGTTGCGATGCGCTAAATGCCGTACGAATATTCGGAACAAAAGTGCAACGAAGACAATTCGGGAGGCTGATGCAAATTCGGGAATCAAAGCTGGTCAGATCAGAGGAGAGCGAGCACAGCGTTACTTCCTTTGCGTCCTTTGCGAGGTTGCGTTTGAAGCTCTGTCCAGCGCTGCGGCGACATCTGTGAATTGCGCTTACTAGTTCGGCCCCTTCATTTTATCCTTCACGCTGTGTGCTAACTTCTCAATTTCTTCGGCCTTCTTCACCACGTCGAGAGACAGAACATTCTCATTCGACTTGTCGACGTAGTCTTTCAGTTCTGCTGCCAGCCTCACTAACCGGTCCGTGTCGCTCTTGAGCAAAGCCTGCCGTTCTTGACTGGCTTTCTTAGCCATGTCACGGGCAAGGCGCTCCCGATTTTCGTCGGCGTCGGGAGGAACCACCGTCCCGTCGACCCTCTGCGGCGGTCCCTGCCGGGATTGCGCAGCTCCAGAGATCGCGGTCAGCAAAAGCGTAGAGAGAATCCAAGCCCACAGTTTCGTACGCACGGTATACCCTCGAAACGGACGCGGACACTCTGTCCGTCCCTAAAGTATCGCCCTTTTTCACCGTGAGCGGCAACGATGATTTTCCGCTGCATCAAAGGGTGGTCCAGAAAACCAAAGCCCCCAGCTTGGGCCGGAGGCTTGCCACCGTCGAATTGAAAGCGCCAAGTCTTACAGGGCGCTCATGTTAGACAAAAACTCGCCGTTAGTCTTGGTCTTGCTCAGCTTATCGATCAGCAACTCCATCGCTTCCACCGGAGACAGCGGATTCAGCACCTTGCGCAGCACCCAGATTCGCGATAGATCTTCCCGCGGAATCAGCAACTCTTCCTTCCGCGTGCCCGAGCGTTGAATATCGATGGCCGGAAACACGCGCTTATCCACTAGTTTGCGCTCCAGAATAATTTCCGAGTTGCCTGTGCCCTTGAACTCTTCAAAGATCACATCGTCCATGCGCGATCCGGTATCAATCAAGGCAGTTGCAATTATTGTTAAAGACCCGCCTTCTTCGATATTGCGTGCCGAGCCGAAGAACCGCTTCGGCCGCTGCAACGCATTCGAATCCACGCCGCCCGAGAGCACTTTGCCCGAGGGCGGAACAATCGTGTTATAAGCTCGCGCCAACCGCGTAATCGAATCTAATAAGATCACCACATCGCGCTTGTGCTCGACCAGTCGCTTCGCCTTCTCGATCACCATTTCCGCGACCTGCACGTGCCGCGCGGCCGGTTCATCGAATGTCGAAGAAATCACCTCGCCCTTTACTGACCGCTGCATATCCGTAACTTCTTCCGGACGCTCATCGATCAGCAGCACCATCAACACCACTTCCGGATGGTTCGTCGTAATCGAGTTCGCCACATTCTGCAGCAGCATTGTCTTGCCGGCGCGCGGCGGAGAAACAATCAACCCGCGTTGTCCCTTGCCCAGCGGCGTGAGCAAATCCATCACCCGCGCGCTCGCATTTTCGCGGGTCGTCTCCAGCTTGATACGCTCCTGCGGATAGAGCGGCGTCAAATTGTCGAACAAAATCTTATTGCGTGCCTCATCCGGCGATTCAAAATTCACTGCTTCAATCTTTACCAGAGCGAAGTATTTCTCACCTTCGTGCGGCGGCCGCACCTGTCCGCTAATCGTGTCGCCGGTCTTCAGATCAAACTTGCGGATTTGCGACGGCGACACATAAATGTCGTCCGGACCTGGCAGGTAGTTGTAGTCCGGCGACCGCAAGAACCCGTATCCGTCAGGCAAGATTTCCAGCACGCCTTCGGCGAAAATGTGGCCTTCTTTTTCGCTCTGCGCCTGCAGAATCTTAAAAATGAGATCCTGCTTGCGCAGTCCGCTGGCCCCGGGCAGTTCCAAGGTCCTTGCAATCTTGGTCAGCTCGGTTATGTTTTTTTCCTTCAGTTCAGCAATGGTCATGATTCACCTGCACCCGGTCACTTAAACGTATCCGTTTCAGCGTTGTCGGGAGATTTTCAAAGGAGGGTATTCAGGGAAGACAAAACACTGCAAGGCAGGCGGACAGGGCTGCTTTTATGCAGCCCGTCGTTGTGCCTCAGCAAAATTCTCCGGCTCCGACAGAACATCCTGCCGCTCCGCGCCTGCGATCCGGTCCAATACACCATTCATCGTTTCCTGGATTCTGGTGCTGGGCCGGTGGAACTTCCGCGTGGCCTTGGAGGCGAGCTGGCAAAGCATATAACGATTTCGCAATGTCTGTAAAGCGTCAAACACACGATCAGAGCGCATATCCGTTCTGCTCCTTCCTTTATTAAGTATGGGCGTTCGCGTTCGCCTTGTTCCGGAGGAAATTGGCCAGAACCCACATACCGTTCTAAGCCATTGATTCCACTAGGAATGTAAAGGAGTCAGCGCAAATCCTACCCACAATAGATGCGCGACCGGACCCCGAAGATGCTCACTTTTTCCTGATTTGGGCTCTACGGCTCGAGGTATATCAGAGCAGACAAAAACTCCGAAAGTCCGTGGAACGAAATACTATATCCGGAAACTCGAGAGAGGTCAACATATTTCTTAGCCATTGGGTCCAGGAGAGTACCCCAAACGGCATGCCCACTCCTCAAATCAATTCCCCGGCAACACCAGCGGCCCAGCCGCGAATCGAATATCGAGCAACCAGCCCTGTGGACACATTCGAGGAGATATCAATGAAAGCTCCTTTTCTCATCGGTCGTATCGTATTCGGCGGCTTCTTTTTGTACAGCGGAATCAATCACCTACGCCAAGCCAAGTCAATGGCTGCCTACGCGGGATCCAAAGGTGTGCCGTCACCGGAACTAGCGGTAAAGTTGTCCGCCATCCCACTCATTGCCGGCGGCGCAAGTGTCTTGCTCGGCGTCAAGCCCAGGCTTGGAACGATGGCTATCCTCGGCTTCCTCGCCGGCGTCTCCCCCATCATGCTGGATTTCTGGCGCGTCGAGGACCCCAACCAGCGCACCAATGACATGATCAACTTCATGAAGAATATGGCCTTGGCTGGCGGAGCTCTCGCCCTCATGGGCATCGACGAACCATGGGAGGCCAGCCTACCCACCCGAGGATCCAGACTATCCAGCAAGGTCCGCAGGTTTGGCCGCAAACTCGCAGCCTAGCCGGAAGTTGATTAAAGCAGGGGACTGAAGAAGGGCACTGAGATGGACGAAGAAATTGTGAAGCAGATTGTCGACGAGCTACTGAGTTCTCTCGAACCCATCGAAACCCAGAGCGTCGCCATTCTGCAATTTCTGAAAGCCAAGGGCATCGCCTCGGACGACGAACTCGCTCCATTCCTCGATCAAGCTGGTAATGCCAGCAATGTCAGATGGCGCGCCGTCCGCGTCAGGACTGCTGCGCTCATCTCCAATGCCATGAAGTCCACCGAGCAGCCGGCTCAAACCACTCCTGCGCAGAACGCGCCGGACCAACATCCCGCCGAGACGAGCAAAGAACCTGAGAAGAACGAATCAATTCACAAAAAAGAGGATCTTCAGAAAAAGCAGATCGAGCCAGCTCCTGACCCTGCGCAACCAAGCGAAGATAGCTCATTGGAAAAATCGAGAACGGCCACACCGGAGAATAACGAAGATCAAAATGACAGCAAGGTCGCCAAATCAAACGCTGCCCCAAAACAAGCCCGCCAAGGAAAAGAAAATTCGAAACAAGTCACAAAGGAAACGCGGCCTGACCCCAACGCCGTAATCTAAATCCCGTCCGCCCCTCACGCTCACCCCTCCGAACCGGCTTACAGAGCGCCGATTTGCGGCTGTCAAGGCTGTCAAGGCTTGACAGGACGAACACATCCAAATATAGTCCTTGGCGCGCTTAAGATACGTTTGTTCTTGCGCTCTCCGGAATCACTTTTCGTCCCGGTTTTCTCGCTTAAGAAACATTCTGCCTATCGGAAAGCAAGAATCCCTGCAAGTAAGGTTCACGCTCGGCCGACCATCCTTCGCCACGGCCGCGCCACCCAAAATTTAAGGAGGATTTGCATGCATCAACTTCAGTTCCACCGATTCCTGGTCGTCTCTTTCGCCGTCCTGAGCGCGGCGTTCTCGCAGACTGCCGCCGCTAGCACCCTTTGCGTCAATCCGGCGGGTTCACACCCGTGTTTTGCGAAGATACAATCCGCGGTAAACGCCGCCTCCAACAATGACACGATCAACGTCGCACCCGGAACCTACACCGAGGACGTTGTCATCGGCAAGCCGCTTTCCCTCATCGGTGCCGGCGCCGGCCAAACCATCATCGATGCCACGAACCTGGCGAACGGTATCCTTCTCGACGGCCTCAACAATCACGGCCTCCGCAACGTAACCATTGCCGGATTCACCGTGGAGAACGCTCTGTACGAAGGCGTTCTTGTTCTCAACACCGCCGACGCCACCATTCGCGACAACCACATTATCAACAATGACACCATTGGTCCCGTTTTCGGCTCCGGTCCCGCCTGCAAAGGCCAGCCCGCCTACGAAACCGACGAAAGCGGAGACTGCGGCGGCGGCCTTCACCTCCTTGGAGCGCTGCACACCATCGTCTCCCACAACGTTCTTACGGGTAATGCCGACGGCATCCTGATCAGTGACGATGCCGCGGAGAGCCGCGACAATCTCCTCATCGACAATATAGTCACCGACAACCCGGCCGAATGCGGCATCGTTCTCGCCTCACACCCACCGATGGGTTCCACTCCACCCGCCTTCGCTCCTCACTTTGGAGTCGACCACAACACCATCGCGGAAAACGTAGTTTCCAAGAACGGCGTAACCGTCGGCGGCGCCGGCGTCGGTCTCTTCTCCGATGGCGAGGGCCAGGGAGCCACTTTTGCAAACGTCGTCATCAACAACCGGATAATCGGCAACGGTATTCCCGGAGTCGCTCTCCACACGCATGTCGGCCCCGCCTTCCACCTTCCAGCGGATAACATGTCCGGAAATATGATCATCGGGAACTTCATCTCCGGCAACGGTGCCGACACAGATGACACCGCCACTCCCGGCACAACCGGAATCAACATCAACAGCGGCGGGGGCGGTTCGCCGGTTTTCGGAACTATCATTACCGGCAACATCATTCGCGACGAACAGGTGGACATCGCCGTCAACACTCCCACCCAGGTCAGCGCCCACCTTAACGATCTCCGCGGCGGCGGTATCGGCGCTGCCAACGTCTGCGCCCTGGACCAAGCCACCTGCGCCGGCAGCATCAACGCCACCGAAAATTACTGGAATTGTCCTACCGGACCAGGCACAAAGGGATGCACAAGCACGAGCGGCCCCAACATCATCTCCACACCTTGGCTTGAAAAATCAATCACCACTGAGACCAAATAGCGGCGGATAACAACGTCACCGCGTGCCCCCATTTCTCGCATCCTTAGCGAGAAGTGGGATTTTTCGCCTGCGCCACCACGACGTGGCTAGAGTGACATTTGACTACCGCTCGTTTTCAATCCCGGGAGTTATTACGCGCTCTGCTGACGGTAGCGCTGACGGATTTCACGTTCCGCATTCAGCCAGTCATCAGCCTCGTTGCCGACGGCTGAGCCGCGCTGCTGGTAGAGCTCGTAGGCGCGACGCCTGATCTCATCTTCGAGGTTAATCGGAACCAAATTCTTCCGGGAGTCGGTCTTCATGACTTCGAACTTCCGGCCTTCCGATGCATGTGTCGGTTCTGATGCCGACCTGGTTTCCGACATCGGTTTCGCTTCGGCAACTCGGGCTTCGGGAGCGACGTTGGCTTCGCGTGTCCGGGTGGGTTCCGGCGCGACTTTGGCGGGTGCCGTCTCCACGATTGCCTTCACATCGGGAAGATTGGCCGCGCTCCCGACACCAGTTTGTTCTTTGTTATTTTGTGCACGGCTCGTTTTGCTGCCAGAAATAGACTTCGACCTTGCCATAATTGGACACTCCTTGCATTTGCCTAAGTTAAGAAATGGATTGAATTGTTCAGCGAACACTACACTTTGCCCTACGACCTTTATGAGGACATTTGAGTTGGTTTGAGTGACTCCATTATAAGCTCTCTCAAGCTGTGGAAACCTGTTTTTTGGGTGAGAATTCGACCGCAGCAGCTTTGTTATAATTGCAGCTTCGCGGAGGCGCTATCGTCTAGGGGTTAGGACGGAAGATTCTCAATCTTCAAACCCGGGTTCGATTCCCGGTAGCGCTACCAAACCTTCGCAAGCTGCTGATTCCAGCAAGGTTTCCTGCCTGCCGAAACGCTTGTCCCAAATTTGTCCCAGAAATCGAAGGCTGTGCGCCGGAAAGCGAGTAATAGAGGGTATGGCGAACACCACAGTCAGTATCAGGGAACGGATCAAGACCGACGCAGGATGGCGGTGGTCGAAGACGATTCCGATCCCAGAAGGCAAACTGAACATAGCGGAGGCACAACCGAAAGGGAAATTTCATCTGGTCTACACGGAACGCGGGCGAAAGCGAGAACCGAAGGTTAACGGCAAGACCTTTGAGGTAGCAGTTCTTGCGGCCCGTGCGAAACAGCGACATCTGGAAGATGCTGCGGACGGTTTCAAGCGCCCAGACCCTCTTCAGCCGATTGAGCGCCACACCGTAGCAGATGCCATCGAACGATTCCTTCGACGGGTCGAGGTTTCGCAAGACCCCGACACCCTAAAAGCTTACGGGCAATCTCTTCGCCAGTTCGAGCGTTGGACAGACCGGAAGTTTGTCGGCTGCGGGAAACCCCTTTTTGACCACGGTGTAGGTAAAGGCTTGGGATAGTCTGAAATCACAGGATTTGCCTTCTGAGTCCATCAGTAAGGCGTCCTCGTTGACTTCGCGACTGCTCGACCCTAAGATTGCGCCCTGAGTCCTTGTGCACTCATGATCGGCCAGACCATCTCGCATTACCGCATCGTTGAGAAGCTGGGCGGCGGCGGTATGGGAGTGGTCTACAAAGCTGAGGATGTTAAACTCAGTCGCTTTGTTGCCCTCAAGTTCCTGCCCGACGACGTAGCCAAAGACCCGCAAGCACTCGCCCGTTTTCAGCGCGAAGCCAAAGCTGCCTCTGCTCTGAATCATCCGAACATCTGCACGATCCACGAGATTGATGACCAGCAGGGTCAAACCTTCATCGCGATGGAGTTTCTCGATGGGCTAACACTGAAGCATCGCATAGCGGGGCGTCCGATGGAGACGGAATTGATCCTGTCCCTCGCCATCGAGATCGCGGATGCGCTCGACGCAGCCCATGCAGAAGGCATCGTCCACCGCGACATCAAGCCCGCGAACATTTTCGTCACCAAGCGTGGGCACGCCAAGATTCTCGACTTCGGGCTGGCGAAGGTCATGGTTACAGCGAGTTCTTCGAGCAAGATTGCGGTTCTTAACACGCAAACGGGTTCGGTGGACGCGGATCATCTCACCAGTCCCGGTTCTACGCTCGGCACCGTCGCGTACATGTCCCCGGAGCAAGCCAAGGGCAAGGAACTGGATGCTCGCACCGATCTGTTTTCGTTCGGTACCGTTCTGTACGAAATGGCAACGGGAGCGTTGCCCTTCCATGGCGAAACCTCTGCGCTCATCTTTGACGCCATACTGCACTCTGACCCGCCTCCGGCGATTCGCTTCAATCGCGACATTCCGCCCAAGCTGGAAGACATCGTCAGCAAATCTCTGGAGAAAGATCGCAATCTCCGCTATCAAAGTGCAGCGGAAATGCGGACTGACTTGCAACGGCTGAAGCGGGATACCGAGACGGGACGAGCCAGAGCAGCCAGTTCCGGCACCGTAGCGGTGGTACAGGGAAGCAGCTCTCAGGTCGCGCAACCTCCTTCGCCAGCATCAGGTTCCTCGCCTGCGGTTGCTCCATCTCCGTCATGGAGCGGGTTGAGGGTCGCTGATGTTCCCGTCGCGAGCAGGAAACTCTGGAAGGTTCTTGTTCCCGCCGTGATACTGGTCACGGTGGCAATCGCGGGAGTGTTCTACGTCCGCTCGCGCCAGACCGCGCACCACCTAACCGACAAAGACACTATCGTGCTCGCCGATTTCGCCAACAGCACGGGGGACCCGGTCTTCGACGATACGCTCAAAACGGCGCTAAGCGTGTCTCTGAACCAGTCGCCGTTTCTGAATGCGCTGTCCGACAACAAGGTCGCGGCGACCTTGAAACTGATGACGCGCCCTCGCGACACCAAGCTCACGCCCGACGTTGCGCATGAACTTTGCCAGCGAGCGGGCAGCAAGGCGTACATTGCCGGGTCGATTGCCAGTCTGGGCAACCAATACGTGCTGGGATTGAAGGCGGTGAATTGCCAGAGCGGAGACCCGCTGGCCGAGGAGCAGGTGACGGCGGCGTCCAAGGAGAAAGTGTTGGACGCGCTGGGCGAGGCGGCATCCAAGCTGCGCGGCGAACTCGGCGAATCGCTGGCCACGGTGCAGAAACTTGATGTTCCGCTGTCCGAGGCCACCACGTCATCGCTCGAAGCCCTGAAAGCGTACAGCCTTGGCAGCGAGGCCTTGAACGAGAAAGGCTCCGCCGCGGCCCTGCCTTACGTTCAGCGCGCCATCGAGCTTGATCCGAATTTCGCCATGGGGTACAGAGCGGTAGGCATCGACTACATCAATCTCGGCGAGGCAGGGAGGGCCAGCGATTACTTCACCAAGGCATTTCAGTTGCGGGAACATGCCAGCGAACGAGAAAAGCTGGCGATCACCGCCCAGTACTATCGGAATGTAACCGGAGAACTGGATCAAGCTATCAAGACGTATCAAGAAGCGATTGAGGGCTACCCACAGGATTTGCGAGCGTACAACAGCTTGGGCATAGCGTTCTCGTTGCTCGGGCAGTACCAGAAAGCCACGGAAATCACAGAGCAAGGCCTGCGCCTTGCACCGGATCAGTTAGTTTCTTACGGGAACCTCGCCAATTACACTCTTGCCTTGCAGCGTTTCGACGAGACGCGGCAGACTATCCACAAGGCGCAAGCGCGGAAGCTGGATGCTTTCATATTCCACGATACTCTTTATGCTCTTGCGTTTCTCGGAGCGGACTCCGCCGCGATGGCGGAACAACAGCAATGGTTTGCGGGCAAGCCCGATTATGAGAACTTTGGTCTGGCGCTGGCATCCGACACGGAGGCTTATGGCGGTCATTTGAGCAAGGCGCGGGAACTGACCAAGCGGGCGGTAGACTCCGCAATCCGGGCGGACAGCAAGGAAACCGGGGCGATATGGCAGGCGATTGCTGCTCAGTGGGAAGCGGCTTACGGCAATGCTGCGGAAGCGCGGCAGTCCGCGGCAGAGGCTTTGAAGCTTGTTCCAACCAGTCAGGGCGTCGAGGTTGAATCCGCGCTAGCATTTGCCATGGCGGACGATACGGCGCGAACTGAGTCCTTGGTGCAAGACTTAGGGAAACGCTTCCCGCTCGACACGCAGGTGCAGTCGCTCTGGCTACAAGCGATTCAGGCGCAACTGGCGCTGGACAGAAAGAATCCGGCTTCCGCCCTGACTGCCCTGCAAGCTGCTTCACCTGTCGAGTTCGGAAGTATTCCGTTCGTCTCCAATATTTCCTGCCTCTATCCCACATATATTCGCGGTGAGGCGTCTCTGGCAGCCGGAAAGGGCAGCGCCGCCGCCGCCGAGTTCCAGAAGATTATCGACCACAGCGGCATCGTCTGGAACTGCTGGACGGGAGCGTTGGCGCATCTGGGCGTGGCTCGTGCCAATGCTTTGCAGTCGAGAATCTTGCATGGACAGGGGCAGGGAGCGGATGCCGATGCCGCCCGCGTCCGGGCACTCGCCGCCTACAAAGACTTCCTCGCCCTCTGGAAAGACGCCGACCCCGACATCCCCATCCTGAAGCAAGCCAAAGCGGAGTACGCCAAGCTGCAATAAGCTGGCTCGCACTATCCGTAAGGGACCGATAGTTGATAGAGGAATCGGCCATGCTGGTGACAATATCGATCATTTTGTTTCTGGCAATCCTTCTGGCCCCCATCCTTCTGATCCGGTTCCGCAAACGGTGGGTCGCAGCCTTCAACTTGGCTGTTACGAACCGGATCACGAGCCGCTTCGCTGACCGATTGCCGGGCTTCGGCATCCTGACGCGCGTAGGTCAAGAAGAAGACGATGTCAGTTGCCGCTCGGAAGAAGATTGCTGCCGCTCAACGAGCGAGATGGGCAAGGGTAAAGGCTGCTGAAAAGAAGTCGGCCTAACGACGAACGGAGGGACGATCTAGTAGTGGGGCACGAAATTGGCCGGAAGCCGACCTTCTCGAATCGGAACGACTCGGCTTCACGGATACATCCTGCTCGCATATGCCAGCGGCAAGCCGCAGTGAAAATTTCCGATTTCCAACATTCGTTCGTGATAATGCCGTGCCTTTACCTCTTGCTTCATAAGATGCGCATACCACATTGCATCAAAATACGCTGAGCAGCGATCTTGTTCCCGCTGCGCTGATTGTACTTGGGCTTCAAATTCGTCGTCGCTTGTTGACCCGGACAATCTTTGAATAACTGCGGGTAGGGTTGGGGACTTTTCGCTCAGTCTCGTCGCAGCATCTTGTAAGATGCTCGGTTCATGTTGTCCTCGGCTCAGCCTCAACAGGAACTCCTCCACCTCTGCGTGCGCCCGGTCGCACACGTTGTTGTTGGCTTCCGCCACTTCCAGCTTATCCATCAGGTTGTAGGATTTTTTCACCCACTCCAACTCATCTTCTCCAGCTCGACGCACGCCAGTGAAACGAACGATTTTCGCGATACTCATCGCCGACGAAGCGCCCGCGCACTTGTACGTGACTCCAGTGTTGAAAACCATCGTGTGCAGATCGAGTGCTTCGTTGACATCCACTTTCTGTCCTCCATCTCCGGTAATCCGAGAGTTCGCGAGGATGTTCAGACACCCAGCGTGCCCTTGCCAAGCACACTTTTCCCAATACTTGTAAGCGAGAGAAAGGGAACGTAGCTGATTGCGAGCAACTGAACCTGCGAAATACTGCGCATTGGAAGCGTTCACCGCAGGGATGTAGGTATGCGGGTTCTCTGCGATCACGCTGTCGAAATCCGATATGGCTTCCCTCGCCGCATCAATCTCGACTGCTTCCCCTTCAAGATCGTGTATCGAATTGATGAGGTTCAAGCTCAAACCCTTGTAGAAATGTGCAACGGCTGCGTCATCTGGGTTTAGTTTTGGTTTTTGAAGCTCTGACGCGATAATTTGCCCATCTCGTTTCAAATCTTGTAGGTCGTCCTTCGTACGGTGAGTCTTTCTTTCGAGTTTCCGAATTTCCTCGACCGCTGAAAGGAAATCAGTCGCCGGAAGAACTGATCCACTTTGAGAGCTAGTCACGCCCCTTCGGCTTTGGAGCCGACTCTGGACCCCCAGGTTGTTTGCGCGGCCAGACGCTGCTTGCCCTTCCGTGCCACGCGCAGCCTGAAACGCGAGTCCGACAATCATCGCCATAAAGAAACCCGCCCCGATCATGCACGCTAGGCCAATTGGGACAAAAGCAGGCACACGCGAAGGTGTAATAGGAACGGGTGGTTCAGGCGCGGGGCCAAGCGCTTCCTTCAATTGCCTGCGGGCAATGAAGTATGCGTCCACACCCATCATCACCTGCACGACAACCAACACGACCGAGACTAGCCCCCCTTTGTATCCCGTCATCCGGGGGACACCGAAGCGAGCAATCTGGGTTCCCACGAAGAACGCCATCCCCTTAGCTCGCTCGCCCAAGTAGAAGTAGCCGAATCCCGCCGTCAGCAGGTTAAGGGTGACCGCAACTCGCGGATTCTGTGCATCAACCTGCACATCTTGTGCGGAATTGATCTCGGTGGCGGTGAAATAGGCATCGAGGAACGAGAATACCCAGAGCACGACAACAAGGAGAACGCCAGTACCCTGTAAGTTTGGTTGCTGGCGCATGAAACAGAGCACAGCCCCGACCAGTGAGAAGCAAAGGGTCACTCCACCGCGAAAGCTCTTGCCACAATATAATTGCCCCGCTCCCGGAAGTATCAACGAGAGCAGGAGGGCAAGCCCCGCACTTTTGTGCCGCTTGTCTGTTCCCAGTTCTAGTGCGATCTCATGATCTGTTCCGACAGACACGGCACTCTCCTAAGTAACAAAGCAATTCAGTCTAAGTCAAAGGCCTAATTAACGGGGACGAATTCTTGCGTTTCACTTGACCGAACCCTTCGCAGACAGTTGCCGAAGAGCGTGCCGGATCGTCCCGGCGTCCGAGCGGTTGATCCTTAGCCTTGAGGCTGAGTTTCGTGCCTCTACCACTCAACAAATACTGGCGTCACTCCGCAGTTTCCGGTCGTTAGCATGGCAATGGCCGGAAGGTCGTTACATTGCGGCTGCGTATTTCCTTCCGCTTGCGTATGCGGCAGTCGCATACGGGGCGGTGTGGGCGCTGCGGCTGGGCGGATGGAACTCGGACTTGGTCGTTCTGGTCAGCCAGCGTTTCGGGTTGCACGGCATGCCCCCGTGGGGAGCGTTCACGCTCTGGTTGCTGTTCACGGCCACAACTGGGTTGATTCGAGGCATATCCACCGCGCTGGGCGAGGAGATCGGTTGGCGCGGATTTCTTGGGCCGGAGTTTGGCGAAGCAGATGTCCTACACCAAGCTAAGCCTGCTCAGCGGCGTCATCTGGGCGGCATGGCATAGTCCGCTGCTGCTATTTGCCGACTATAACGCGGGAACGAATCGCCTGTACGCAATGGGCTGCTTCACGGTAATGATCGTCGCCAACAGTTTTGCGTTCGCTTGGCTGCGGTTGAGGTCCGGAAGTTTGTGGACCGCCGCTGTGCTGCACGCCAGCCACAACCTGTTCATCCAGACCGTTTTCGACAACATGATGCGCAACACGGGAAAGACGCTGTGGTATACGACCGAGTTCGGCGCTGCGCTAGCCGCCGTAAATGTCGCCTTCGCGGTGTATTTCTGGACAAGACGGGGAGAGGTGGAAAAGCAAGACTCGGAACCGGAGTTTGCCGCTGGGATCGAATCAAAACGCGAGAAGCGACGAGTCGAGATTTCGAATCGGCAGAGTGGCGTCCGGTACCCGTTGAAAAGTGGCTCAGTCGGAAACCTGCCACTTCACGGCGCAGGGCTTCCAAGGTTGGTAGGAACGACTCGTGTCTCTGACGCTCCGGCAAGAAATACAAGCGGTGGGCGGGGCGACGGTGGACTGAGTCCTGTTTGTCGTGTGACTATTTGTGACTAAGTTCGAGCGAAAACTAGTTGTAAATTTGCCATTTCTACTGAGATTTCGTTTTTCGGCGATCTGCCCTAACCCCTTTACAGGCGCTCGTTTTGCCAGTATTGTTGGCAGAAGTCAGAAGCATCAAAGAGATTCCCGGTAGCGCTACCAGCTATCATCCGCTAAAGCCCGCTAAATCAGCGGGTTTTGTTTTTGCCGAAAAACGTGGCTGACACGCCCTAACCTGAGTTCAGGGTTGCTGTAGTACACAAAACGGTATACAGGGTGGGAATCGTTTTGGCGGCAGGTTCGGGCGTCAAAACCGCCGGTCATCTGCGTACTCCAAAATTGGAGTACTTTGCCCTCGCCGCGTTGCAATCCGTCCTGTTGTCCCTTATTGTTGTCCGAGCACCCAGTCTGCTGGAGGCTGGTGCGACTTTGGCAACATCTTTGAGGCGGGAAAATCCGCGATCAGCAGATTCCACGCCTCGATGAGTGAAATGGGATTTAACGACAGCTGCCTACCCCTGAGGTATACTTCTTTTGGTGCGCACTCCACCTAAAAGGGGAAAGTCCATGCGACGACTTTCTTGCCTGCTACTTTCCATCCTGCTTACCTCCATGCTCCAAGCCCAGAAAAAACCGGACGTGAGTCGAGTCTGCGTCGCCACGCTCAAGAACAGTACGCCGCAAATCGTGAATGCGACATGGCAACGGAACGTGCTAGTTAAGGCTTTCGAACGAATTAACAAAGGCAAGGATGTGAAGAAGGGGAAGGCCGCTCCGGTCGAGGCAATACCACTGGAATTGAGGGAGGGGTCCGATTCCGAGATACGCAACAAGGATTGTCAATTCGTACTGTATACCAACCTAACTGAAGTGCTGCGGGCTGGCACACCCGAAATCATCATTCCTCCGCCAGGTGCAGTCGAAGTCGGTGGTGTCAGTGATCCTCGCGCAATCCCAACCGACTATCACAGCGCAACCGTCACGTATCGGATGGTGCGTGCCGGGGAGATGGCAAATTGGACATCGGGTTTGGTGTCCGCGGATGCCCAACTCCCAGAGGAGACGCTGGTCTCGCAACTGATGGACCAGGTTGCCAGTCGCGTGGCCAATGAGTTGCGAACACCCCATCCCGCAGCGCCACAGTAAGTCTCGGTCCACGG
>Ga0185299_10003992_pt1 | contig 18451 bp, 13 predicted proteins | sample PaiPotPPA55metaG_FD_128002 | JGI IMG/M metagenome (GOLD analysis project Ga0185299, IMG submission 128002) | Iron sulfur acid spring bacterial and archeal communities from Banff, Canada, to study Microbial Dark Matter (Phase II) - Paint Pots PPA... ...
CCGCCACCTGCACCGCCTGCCGAATCTGCCGGTAGGAATGATGGCAGTGTTCATAGAGAAGCGTAGTCGCGATTTCTACTTCGAGCGGCTCTTCGTCCAGCAGATCGACGATCGCCTTCGATGGCGCTAACGGTTCGTCGGCCATCAACTCGCGCGCCGCCTGCCGCAGTTCGCGGCGCGTCCCCATCTCATACGCATTCGGGTCGGCATATTTCACCAGCGTCGGAGCGACCCGTACTTCTTTCAACAACTCCTGCTCCGCCCGCGCCCCTAACTCCGGACTTACAGCCCGAATCTGCGCAACCAGTTCCCGCAAAGAATCGGCATTCACGTTGTAGGCCGCGCCCGTCGCTGCCTTCTTCAGCGACTCGCCCAGCACTCTTATTTCTTTATGGGTATGAGAAAGAAGATGCGCAACCTGGGTTTCCAATGTCCGCGCATTCACAATTTCGCCCAGCGAAGTGTTGGTCGCCAGCGGCAGCAGATAGCGCGTAATGTCGAACGCCCGCGCCTTCAGCGTGCGCTCGTACGCCTCCTGCTTCATGTCGGAGGGCTTCGGCGTAATGCTGATCAGATACTCCGTCATGTGCGCCGAAAGCGCTTCATACTCGGCAAACAGAAAATCCAGCGTCTCGCGATAAAGGTTGCGGGCCTCTTCATCAGAACCAAAATCGGGGACGTAATACCTGCTCTTCTTGAAGTCCTGATAGCGCGTCGAGCGCTCCTGCCCGTCCCAGCGCTGCTCATCGGCCACTTCGATCGCCGCCAGAATCGACAGTCGCTCGACCGCCAGCGCAATATGCGCCAGGTCGGCAATCGAACGATGCCCATACTGAAAATAAAAAGTGTTAAGAAATTTCTCCGCCTTCTGCGTGCTGATCTCCCGCAGTGACTCCTTCATCGAAAGCGCCGACCGCGAATACTTCGCCATGGCATAAGCCTGAATCTCCGGCTCAACGCCAAACACCGCGAAAACTTCGGTCGAAGCCTCAGAGTGTGCGGCTGGGGAATCATATGTGGCGCGGGCGCTCTCGCCCGCGTCCGGTGTCTTCTCCGAATTCGCCGCCCGCAACGGGGACCGATGTCCCGGACCCGGTGCGTCTTTTTCCGGAGTTAAAGAGTTCTTGTCGGAAGGCTTAGGCATCATCAGAAGATTCGTTGCAGTCTGGGACATGAGTGCTCGCATGTTACCCGGCAGCCTTGTGAATCCGCAATCACAAACGCGAAAGCCAGTTTTAAACGATAAACTTGTGGCGTGCATCGTTTGCTTCAATCGGTCGCGCATCGCCCGTGGCCCTTGCCCTCGGGCCCCTGGGTGATGAAACAAACATGGCATGACCTCCTATTCGCCCATTGGCCTCTACCGCCGGCCCTCATCCGACCCCTCGTGCCCGCACAATTGACCCTCGACACCTTCGACGCCTCATGCTGGATCGGAGTCGTTCCTTTTCGCATGAGCGGAATTCGCGGACGCGGCCTTCCGCCGCTGCCGGGCCTCTCGCATTTTACGGAACTGAACGTGAGGACCTACGTTACTCACGGCGGCAAACCCGGTGTCTATTTCTTCAGCCTGGACGCGGCCAACTTTCCCGCCGTGTGGAGCGCGCGCAGATTTTTCCGCCTGCCCTATTTTCATGCCGCAATGTCCTCGGAAGAATGCGAAGGAACGATCCATTATTCGTCGCGTCGTTATTCGGGATCGGCCGAGTTTCGCGGCCTCTATTGTCCGATCGCTCCAGTGCAAACACGCACCTCAGCATCGTTGGAACGCTGGCTTACCGAACGCTATTGCCTGTACACCGTGCATAAAGGGGCAATTTGCCGCGGAGAAATCCATCACCAATCGTGGCCGTTACAGGATGCGGAAGCGGAACTGAAAATGAACACCGTCGCCGCCGCGTCGGGCATCTCCCTTCCCGCAACCCGGCCTTCCCTGCTCTTCTCTCGCAGGTTGGAGGTTCTTATCTGGCCTCTGGGTCGGGCCGATTCGCCATCTGTCCGGATATAATTCGGGCTTCTATCGCGATTATGTCACCGGAAGTCGGAGGGAACTGATATGTCCCTTGCAGGACGAGTAGCGTTAGTCACCGGCGCCTCGCAAGGCATCGGCCGCACCTGCGCTCTGCGCCTCGCCAAGGACGGCGCCACCGTAGCCCTGGCCGCCCGCAATCAGGAAAAGCTGAACGAACTCATCCACGAAATCACCGCCGCCGGCGGCAAAGCCGCCGCATTCGCCCTCGACGTCAGCGACGAAGATCAAGTTAAATCCACGATCAAGTCCGCCATCGCTCAACTCGGCAAAATCGATATCCTGGTCAACAACGCCGGCATCACCCGCGACCAACTCGTCATGCGCATGAAGCGCGCCGACTGGGACGCGGTCCTGCAAACTAACCTCACCTCCGCATATCTCTGCATCCAGCAAGTCATCGGCTCTATGCTCAAACAGCGCTGGGGACGCATCATCAACATCACCAGTGTCTTCGGCCAGATGGGACAGGCCGGACAAGCAAACTATGCCGCCTCGAAAGCGGGACTGATCGGCCTGACGATGGCCATCGCCCGTGAAGTCGGATCGCGCAATATTACCTGCAACGCCGTTGCGCCGGGTTTCATCGAAACCGCCATGACCGCTGGTTTGGGCGATGAATTCAAGCAGACGGCAGTGAAGCAGATTCCGCTGGGCCGTGTGGGATCGCCGGAAGATGTAGCCGGCGCCGTGGCATTCCTCGCGTCGGACGAAGCCTCCTACATCACCGGCCATGTGCTGAACGTGAACGGCGGCATGCTGATGGGTTAATTCCCAAAACCTTGAACCACCCCTTGGCTTCGCTCAGGGCAGGCTCAGGACATCGAGGAACACAGAGGAAATGAAAGCCGAACGCACAATTTCTCGAAGTTCCTCTGTGTCCTCAGCGTCCTCTGTGGTTCAAGGTTTTGCTGTTAAGCAAGCCGAGTCCCCGGCCCAGATCGTGCAAGCCCGCGAACTCTTCTTCGAATACGCGCAATCACTCGGCTTCAGTCTCTGCTTTCAAAATTTCGATCAAGAACTCGCCGGTCTCCCCGGAGACTACGCCCCGCCCGACGGCCGCCTTCTGCTGGCAACGTACGAAGCGCAACTTGCCGGATGCGTAGCTCTGCACCAACTTGAGCCCGGAATCTGCGAAATGAAACGCCTCTACCTACGACCGCAATTTCGCGGTAAAAGATTAGGCCGCGCCCTCGCCGACCGGATCATTGCTGAGGCCCGCCAGATCGGCTATCAACGCATGCGCCTCGATACCGTCGAACCAGTCATGAAAGATGCCGTCGCGATGTATCGGAAAATTGGCTTCCGGGAGATCGAGCCTTATCGCTCCAATCCGATTGCTGGCGCCCTATACATGGAACTGCAGTTGTAATTCCGCCGCCAATTCGGCAAGAATATTCGGGGCCACTCCGCAAAGGATCAAAGCCATGAGGAGATTTGGAATTGGACTTGGACTCTGGTCCCGATCCCGAGGAATATCGAAGGCTCGACTCCCAGGCGCTCCCGTTTCCGCGCAGCCCACTGCGCTTCGATCTCTACCGGCCCTCCACCCCGTTTACAAAGTGACGAAAATTAGCGCGCCGATTGCACGATTAGGATCATGCCGGGCCGGATGACCGCGACATTGCGATTGTCGCGCTTGAGGGCGGCGACGGTCGTACGGTAGGCGTTGGCGATCGAGTAGAGAGTCTCGCCGTGCCTCACTTTGTGACGAACTACTGCTGCCTGCAGGTGTTCGATTTGTGCCGACTTGGTGGCTGGAGGCTTGACGGTGGCGGTTTCGGTGGACTTCGATCCCGCAGCCGGGTGTTTCGACTTTGTTCGCGAAGATACTCGCGAGGACGCCACTTCGGCGTCATGCGCGCCTGGAGAGATCGGCAGATGCAGGGCCAGCACCCTGCGCCCCCGGAGACTGTCCCCATGAATGCCGTTCCACCGCCGCAACATCTGCGCCGAAATGCCGAAGTTGTCGGCGACGCTCTCGACGGTATCACCGGAATGAACATGGTATCGGGTAATGCGGCGGGCGTAAGTCGCAGTGTCGCTCATGGGATGCTTGCCCGGCGCGACGGGAATCACCAGCTTGGCATCCGCTACCAGCTCCGTGTCTTCCAGGTGGTTTGCAGCCACGATGGACTTGGCCGTAGTGTGATAATTCCGGGCCAACGAAGCCAGAGTGTCGCCGGGATGAACCGTGTGATAGCGCCACCACAGCCGCATGTCAGGCGGAATCGAGGCGATGGCTGTTTCATACTGATCCCTGGTCCCGGCCGGCAGGTGCAGTTCAAACTTGCCCGTGCGCGGCGTGGTCAACCGCAACAGGCTGGGATTCAAATCCTGCAGCTCGTTGGACGTGGAACCCACGCACTCGGCCACCAGCCGCAGATCCACTGGATAATTGATGCTGACGGCGTCGTAATCCGCTGGACGATCCATCGCAACACTATCCAATCCATATTGCGACGGATTCTTGGTCATGATGGTCACGGCTAGAATGATAGGTACGTAGTTACGCGTTTCTTTGGGGAGAACGTTGCGGCGGTAGAGTTCCCAGAAATCCGCATAACCGGTCCGCTTCACGGCAGCCTGCACCGTGCCGGGACCGGAGTTGTAAGCGGCCATGGCGAGATACCAGTCGCCAAACTCGTTGTAGAGATCTTTCAGATGGTGCGCCGCCGCGCGAGTGGATTTTTCGGGATCCTGGCGATCGTCAACCCACATGTTGTGTGACAGACCGTACCCGCGAGCGCGGCTACCCATGAATTGCCAGATCCCGCGAGCACCCACACGCGAAACAGCCAGCGGATGAAACCCTGATTCAGCTTGTGCCAGATAGATCAAATCCTGGGGAACGCCTTCCTGCTTCAAGGTCGACACAATCATGTCGTGGTAGCGGCCTGACCGGGCAAAAGCGCGCTCGAAGGTATCGCGCCCGCGGCCGGAGAAGTAAGTGATATAGCCGGCGACCTGGTCGGTCATCATCAGGGGAAGGTCCGAACGGGTATTCTTGATTTCTGCCTGGGCCTTGGCTTTGATATTGGCATCGGGCGCGGGAGTAAGACCGTTGGTCTCGTCGATCGGCGCCGGTTCGGACTTCTGCTGCTGCGCCTCGGCGTCGGTCGCCGTGCCTCCCGGTTCGAGTTGGTTCACGCCGGCCACAATGCGGTCGAATTCCTGTTGCAGGCGCTCATCCGATCGTACATCAAGATTGCTGCTGAGCAGGGCGTTCAGCGCGTTGTCAAAATTCTGCTTCGCCTCTTCCGTCTTGCCGGCCTGCTGATTCGCCAATCCTATCCGGTATTCTTTTTCGGCCCGCGCAATCAAGTCGGCGACCTCATCCGATGCCGGGGCTGGCGCAGAGTCAGGCGAAGCGGCAGATTCCGTGAGCCCGGCCTTTTGCGGCGAAGCGTCTTCCACCTGAGGCGAAGCGGTTGTCGAAGAAGTGCTGGGAGCTTGCGCAGAAGTCGTTTGCGACTGAAGTGCCGGGGCTTTCCCTGGCGGCAGAAGAGAGGCCGGTTTCTGCGCCGTTTGACAGGCGCACGCAGCCAAGGCCACACAAGCCAGCATAGCGATCCGTACATAGAGCTTAGCTAATTGCATATTTTTCTAGGAGATACGTGCTTCTCCGCAGGATTAAGCGCCGGTGGCTTCTACCAAATCGTACTCGGTGCCTCCCTTGGGGTCAACGCGGAAAAAGCTTCCCAGCCGTTACTTTAGACATCGGTTCCAGCGGTTACTCCCAAAGTCTGCGTCAGGACCCAGACCTAAGTTGGATGACTCGCCGTTTGCTGCGGTTGTTGCGCTCCAGACTGATCGCAGCCCAAATCCTCTGGCTCGACGTGCCCCTTCGAACCTGGTCAAAATTTTATCGCCGGTCAGGTCTCAGTTCTGAAGCGGCAACAGGTATGCCGGATTGCTCGCCAGAACGCCGCCGAAGAATTGGCGGTCCGCCTCGCGCATGTCCCACGCGATCACCGACTGCGGGGTAATCTGGATCGTGACATCATCCCACGCCGTGAATACGGGACCTACCCGCGCGTCCGCTAGAGCAGCTTCGCTGAGATACTTGCTATGAATCTCGGCATTCCGTTTTCGGGATAAGTCGCCGGTCAAGATCTGCGCGCTTCCGGCGATGGTGATTCCGCAGGATGCCGCCGGATCGCGAGAGTCGATCATTAACGAAGCTTCGGGGTTTGATGTGAGGTTTCTGGCCTTGCGGCTGCGCGAGGACGTCGCTACAAAAACGTGCCCACCCTCGAACCGGTACCACACCGCAACCATGTGTGTCGAGCCGTTAGGGTTCTGAGTCGCGAACGACGCGATGTATCGTCCATCCAAAAACTGCCTGACCAGAGCATCTGTAAGGGAAGCCATCAGAAAATTTCCCCTTTCCTCGGCGCAATATTGGGCCGACTATCTAGACGGCTACGCGGTGCCCTCTTTCGGTGCATTCCTTACGATCGGAGCCTAGGCCTCGGGTCTGAGGTCGGGTTCACACCCGCCAGTAATCGGGACGCCAATTCTGGATTGCCTTCTTAATGTCCGCTCGAGACATTTTTTCGTTCAGGGCGCGCTCGGCCAGTTTCGGAAGCTCTGCGTCCGATGCGAAGCGCAGCGCGCAAAGCTGGCCTTCGGTCAACTCGGGAATGCGGGAACGCATGGGCTCCGGCAGCAGCCGCATCAGTCGCAACTGCTCTTCCAGGCGAATGATGCGATCCTGCACCCTAATCGCGTAGAAGCGCGTTTTGGTCGCCCATAGTAGTAAGGCTAGCGCCAGCAAGATCAGCAGGACGGCGTGAACCTGATCGTGCATATCGCCGTGGGTGATATGGGCGAAAAAATGGATAAGCGTCAGGAGCAGCCCCAGCAGAAGAATCGGAAGCACGAAAAAGTGAAAAGGCGGGTCCCAGCGCGTGTGGTTCGCGAAAGTCTGCGGTTTCTTTTCGCCCATCTGGATCTCCTTGCGGAAAAGAGTGCCAGTGTAGCAGAATCGGCGGCGACGCAAAGCGACGTAATCCAGAGCAACGATCGTCCGAACAACGATCATCCGAACAACGATCGTCCGAACAACGATCGCATGTAAAATTACTTGTGGACGATCTTCGTCCGCGATTGCGAACCCAGAACTTCCATGAAAGCTATTCAAGTAAAGCAACCCGGCGGCCCGGAGGCGATGGAACTGGTCGACTTGCCGGTTCCGCAGCCCAAGGCGAATGAGGCGGTAGTGAAGTTGTCCGCTTCGGGCGTCAACTTTATAGATGTATACGTTCGCGAAGGGCGCTACAAGGCGCTCCCGCCATTTGTGCTGGGGCAGGAAGGCGCGGGCGTCGTCAATGCTGTGGGCACCGACGTCACGTCGGTTAAGAATGGCGATCGCGTCGCCTGGACCAGCGTTTTGGGATCGTACGCGGAATATGCATCCGTGCCCGTGGACCGTCTGGTGCCGATTCCTGACGGCGTCACCGACCAGCAGGCGGCAGCGGCCATGTTACAAGGCATGACGGCGCACTATCTCTCGCATGACACGTATCCCTTGAAGCGAGGCGAAACCGCTCTGGTACACGCCGCCGCCGGCGGCGTGGGACTGCTGCTAGTGCAGATGGCGCACAACATTGGCGCACGAGTGATAGCCACCGTCTCCACCGACGAGAAAGCGAAGCTGGCCCGGGAGGCAGGGGCGGACGAAATCATTCTCTATACAAAATCTGATTTCGAAACCGAGACCAAGAGGATGACCGGCGGCAAGGGCATCGACGTAGTTTACGATTCGGTGGGGAAGACGACTTTCGAGAAGGGACTGAATATTCTGCGCCCACGCGGGATGATGGCATTGTTCGGCGGATCGAGCGGCGCCGTGCCCCCATTTGATCCGATGGTGCTGGCTCAGAAGGGATCGCTCTACGTGACGCGGCCCACGCTCGTGGCCTACATCGGAGCGCGGGAAGAATTGGTCGCGCGATCCGCCGCCGTGTTCGCAATGATTGCCTCCGGCAAACTCAAGCTACGGATCGAGCACGTCTATCCGCTGGCCGAAGTCCGGCAGGCACATCGCGATCTCGAAGCACGAAAGACGACGGGGAAGTTGCTGTTGATTCCGTAGGCGGAACGTCAGTCCCACAAAAGCTTTGTCTTCCGTCTCTAACGACGTTGGAGCGTGTCAAGCATTTTTCGGCAACACTTTCCGCAGGCGCGAGAAGCAGCGCCATTTCGATCGCGACCTGCTGAAAACTCGGATGAAAATCAACAGCCTATAATCAGCGTGACGTTGGCTGCTCTCTCGATCCTTGGTCTTAAATTCTTTGTCTCGGCTTCGAAATCCGATTTTGGTATAGAGAATGATTTCGTCCGCTTCATCGCAACCAATCGACTCGCTGCGCGACGGGCCAACGTCGTTATGCAATCAAGCGAAGCGAAGGGCCTGGTTTGTTGCGTGAGCAATGCGATATTGTGGCTCAAGCAGAAACCCGGGTCCCTCGCTTCGCTCGGGATGACAGGCCAATTTTCACATGTCGTTCCCATGCATTAAGATAAAAAGATGTCCGACCGTACTTTTAATCTCGAGCAAGCGCACAGGCTGTTGCCGGTGCTCGAGTCGCTGCTGCGTACCGCGATCGCCGGCAAGAAGCTGATAGAAGAAGTCGAGGCGGAGCAACAAGCACTCGCCCACCGGATTTTTCTTAACGGAGGCACGTTTCTCGACGTGGTGCCGCTGGCGCGGCGCAAAGCGGAGCGCATGAAGGCGGAGCAGCGTGTCAAAGATGCGTTGGCGGAGATCGACTCCATTGGCGTCCAAGTGAAAGACATCGACATTGGCCTCCTCGATTTTCCCTGCGACGTCGAAGGCCAGATCATTCTGCTGTGCTGGAAACTGGGAGAAAAGTCCATCACCCACTGGCACGGCACACAGGAAGGATTCGCCGGACGGAAGCCTATTGACGAGCGGATTGCGCGCGGGAAGAAGATTAATTAGCTGTCAGCTTTCAGCTCTTTCCTTTTACCTCCGCGGCCTTAGCTTTCCGTGCTCCCTCTGCTGGGTTAACTCCACGCGACTCACTTTCACCTTCGGGCGGCGCGATCCCCGAACATCAGTTTCCAAATCGCTCATTCCAAATAATTTCTTCCCATAGCAACATACTCCAAAGTTCGGTGTTTACACCCGAGGAACGTAACTAGGGCAATCGCCAATTTTTGCGTCACAATGGCGTTGGCTGAGGTTGAGCCGGCATTGGTAACAAAAATCCGGGGGTTCGGGCCATGACAAGGAAAAGGAATAGGGGCGCAATTCGGTGGCTTTTGTTGGCAATCGTCATTCTAACTTTTTCCGCGGCGTCGTTTTCACAGATCGCGGTGGGGATTTCGGTCCGGATCGGGCCGCCTCCACTGCCGGTTTACGCGCAGCCCATCTGCCCGGGTCCGGGATATTTTTGGACGCCCGGATACTGGGCCTGGAACGACGACGAAGGCTATTACTGGGTACCCGGCACCTGGGTCGTCGCGCCCGTCGGCTTGCTCTGGACTCCCGGCTATTGGGGATGGGGCGGAGGATTTTATGCGTGGCATGCGGGGTACTGGGGACCTCACGTCGGCTTCTATGGCGGAATCAATTACGGGTTCGGCTACACCGGCGCGGGATTTTTCGGAGGGGAGTGGCGCGGACGAGAGTTCTTCTATAACCGTTCCGTCACCAATGTCAGCGTAACCAACGTGACTCGCGTCTATAACCGAACCGTGGTGGTAAATAATACGCGGACGGTAAGCTACAACGGCGGAGCGGGCGGAGTGGAAGCGCGTCCGACGCACCAGGAGGAGATGGCCGCGCACGAGCAGCACGTCGCGCCATTGGCCGCCCAGAGCCAGCATGAGCGGGTGGCCAGCCAGAATCGGCAGAATTTTGCATCCCAGAACCATGGGCGTCCAGCTATTGCAGCGACCGCCAGGGCTGGAGATTTCAGCAGCCGTTCCGCGGTTCCGGCCAGGGCCGCGGGCGGGGATTATCATGCCCCAGCCATGTCGCCGAGAGAGGCGCGGGTAAGTTCGACGCGGGGAGGTGCGACAGCAGGGAACGGAGCAAGATCCAACGAGGGATTCCGCCCATTCACGCCGCCAGCTAAAAATGGCGGGTCGGCTGGACACAGCACCGGCGGGAACGCGGGCCGTTCGAGCGAAACACATCCACAGAACGGTTCGAACATGTCACATTCAACGCCGCAGCCGACGGAGAGTGCGCCCAGGCAGAATGCCTCTCGGCCAAGCGCGCCTAGGCCCAACGCCCCCAGGCCAAGTGCACCAAGGAATCAGAGCGCCCCGAAAGACGAGCACCGTAAAGGGCGGTAGAACATAAATGCGGTAGAACATAAATTCGTCTAGGTCAGGCGGGTGGTTGGGCCAGGCCGGACAGCCGAGGGCGGCTGTCCCCACATGTGATGCCGCCGGACTTTTTTTGCAAGGAAGGTTGAGCTCATCGTTCTAATTCTGAACGGGAGCACTGCGCCTCTCAATCAGTGAAGTTGCGTCCGCCTTTGCAGTTCAGGTACCGGAGTGTGTCCCCAGGGCGAAATTTTCTCTGCTACAATTTTTGCAGAGCAACCGCATAAATAAATAAGATTAAGAAGCGAGCAGGCGCGCCAAGGAGCCTCAATCAGAATGTCATCCGCGAAGCACAAACTCCGCCTGATCTGCACCTTTGCCGCGCTTGCGACTCTCGCCCTAGCGATAAGCTGCCGGGGATTTTTCGTGAACCCCACGCTGACCTCGATCGCCATTTCCCCGACGGCGCCACAAGTGGAAATAGGGAAGACTCTGCAACTGCAGGCTTTCGGGACTTACGACGATGGCAGCCGCAATCAGATCAGAAGCGGGGTTTCGTGGTCCAGCGACACTTCCAGTGTCGCTTCGATCGATCCCAACACGGGTATCCTGACCGGCGTGGCTACTGGCACCTCCACAATTACGGCCAGCTCGCAGGCTTTGAGTTCGACGGCCACGGCTACGGTGTTTATTGTGATCGACTCGATTTCAATCAGTCCGACCTCGGCGAGCGTCGCCGCTGGAGGTAGTCAGAACTTCAAGGTGAGTGCCGCGTCGAATGGGGGCACGCTTGACCTCACCAGTTCGGCCACGCTGACCGCGGAGCAGAACGGCGCCGCAGTCACGACCGTCACCTGTTCGTACAACAGCAGCCTTCTCGCGCAGGTATGCACCACGACAGCGGGCAACACCGGCGTCTTCCAGATTGTTGCCTCGTACTCAGGCTCGACCCTCACGGCCACGGCGACGCTGACTGTTAACTAGACTTGAGCACTAAGGGTGCCCCATTTCTCGCGTCGTTTGCGAGAAGAGGGGCACCTGACTTCTGACATCTCTTTCTTCCCTTCTAATGATGCACCAGTCGTAACGTTGTTCCCCACTTCAGAGAGCCTTATGATTTGATGGGTATTCACCACAAACTCTCATGTCTGAAATTCGATGCATTGGCATTGCCACCGGAGGCGGGGACGCTCCCGGCCTCAACGCCGTAATTCGCGCGGCCACGAAGGCCGCTATCCTTGAACACAACTGGAAGGTGATCGGCATTCCCGATGGCTTCGACGGCCTCATCTGGCCGGAGAAGTCTTTTGAGCTCACACTCGACAAGGTGAGTGGAATTTTGCCGCGCGGCGGAACGATTCTCGGCACTACCAATCGCGGCAATCCGTTCAAGTACAAAAAGAAAGACAACCAGCGGGATGTTGTGACCGACATTTCCGATCAGGTCATCGCCAATGCGAAGAAGCTCGGCATCGACGCAATCATCACCATCGGCGGCGACGGCTCGCAGACCATTGGCCACGAACTTTTTCACAAAGGCATGAAGATCGTAGGCGTGCCCAAGACCATCGACAATGATCTCTCTGCCACCGAACTCACGTTCGGGTTTGATACCGCCCTGCACACGGTGACCGACGCCATCGACAAGATTCACACGACCGGGGCATCGCATCACCGGGTGATGGTGGTGGAAGTCATGGGCCGCGATTGCGGCTGGATTGCGCTGGCGGGCGGCATCGCCGGCGGCGCGCATGTCATTTTGATTCCTGAAATTCCGTTCACCATCAAGGGTGTGTGCGAATTTATCGCGAAGCGCGAACTTGCAGGCAGGGACTTCACGATTGTGGTGGTGGCGGAAGGGGTGAAAACGCCTCCCGAGCTGAAAGAGAACCGGCGGGCCAGTCCGGTCGGCAATCTAATCGGCAATGCCATTGCCAAGGGATCGAACAAAGAGGTGCGGGTGAGCGTGCTGGGACACATCCAGCGCGGAGGATCGCCTTCGCCCTTCGACCGGGTGCTGGCTACGCGGTTCGGCGTGTCGGCGGTCGAGTTAATTGCTAAAGGCGAATTTGGAAAGATGGTCGCTCTGCGCGCGAGTTCGATCGTCGCGGTCGACATGGCTCACGCCATTGGCCGGCTGAAGTCAGTCCGGCCCGACGGAGAGCTGGTGCACACGGCTCGCGCGATTGGCATTGGTTTCGGAGATTAAAGCAGTCGTGTCGTAGAGACGTAGCTGGCTACGTCTCTGCTTGCGGCGTTCCGGAAGCTGGCGAGACAGACGTTGCAAGCAACGTCTCTACGAGGAGTTCAATCAACAATCAGAAATCAACAATCAGAAATCCGTCCGCCTACTCCTTCATCATCGTGTCGATAGTCAGGTAGAGCTGGCTGTTGTCCTTGACTTCGACGTAGGGCTTGCTGGGATTGCGGCTGCTTACGATGTAGACCGTGGGCGTGTGATCGAGCTTGATGGCCTTTCCCAAGTCGCGGTCGGCATTGACCAGCGCGGCGAGTTTCCCGCCGGGATCGATGACGAAGGGCAAGTCAACTTTATGCGCGGTCGCGAATTTTTCCGCATAGGACCGCAAGTTCTGAGGGTCGACTTCAAGCTGATTCTCGAAAATATAGTCGCGGAATTCGTTGCCCAGAGCCTTGGAATGCGTGTCGAAATAACGCGCCATCACGGCCGCCTGGTAGGACCAGTTGTGCATGGGCAGCGGGAAGTCATGCCGCACCACCGGGATCTTATAAGTCTTGGAGGCCTGCTCGACCAGCGGCGCGGTCCGCCGGCACATGGGACACTGCAAATCCTCGAAGACGACGATGGCGACCTGCGCGCCTTTGGGCGGACGCAGCACCGAATCCACCGTATCTTGCGCCCAGCCAAAAGCCGCAAGCGCGATCAATGTAATGGGTAAAATAACGAAACGATCATGGATTGTTTTGTTCATGAGTGTGTGAGTCTGTCCCAGAATCTATTCAACGTGATTAGACGCATAAAATCTCAACCGGGCTACCTGCGTCGTGTGAACTTCTGAAATTCGAAAGTCCAAGTCTATGGTAACTGAGGTGAGATCACTGTGTCTTGGCCGGCAACTTATCTGCGCGGCCGGTCCCTAAAACGTAAACCTAGTCTAGACCTATGTGCGGGGAAGTCCGGCCCATGACGCGCTATAGTAGAAAGTTCCTTTCCTCCTTCTTGTAGAACTCAATCTTGAGAGTGCTGGGCTCATCTCGTGCAGGCTGGCTGGTTCCCGTAACGCTGGCGGTTCTTCTGTCGCTTGCCGGCTGCAGTCGCGGACGACACCGAGTGCTTGAGGTCGCCTACGTGTCCGCGCCGCAGGCGGCGCTGCGCGACCAGGTTGCGGCCATCTACAACCGCGTCGGCAATGTGAAAAACGGGGAGCGCGTGGAAGTTCTGGAGCACGAGAAGCGCTTCTCACGCGTGCGCACCGAGAGTGGAATCGAGGGCTGGATCGAGCAACGATTTCTGGTTGATCAGAAGACCTTCGACGCTCTGCAGAAACTCACGGAAGATAATAAAAGCGATCCCGTGCAGGCTCCCGGAGTGCTGCGGAACGACACCAATTTGCACGTGACTCCGGGTCGCGATACGGAACATCTGTACCAGCTGGCGTCCGGAGCCAAGGTCGCGATCCTGAAGCGGGCTACGGCTGAAAAGCAGCCAACCGCGGCGCCTGCGCCTAAATTGTCAAAAAGACCCGGGCAAACTCCGGTCGGGCCCGCGCTAGAGGACTGGTGGCTGGTGCGCGACAATCAGGGTCGCGTAGGCTGGGTGCTGGCGCGAATGGTGGATGTAGACGTCCCGCTCGATATTGCGCAATATGCCGAAGGCCAGCGCTTCGTCGCCTTTTTCGTCCTGGACGAGGTACCGGACAACGACAAAGGAGCACAGAAACAGGTCGCGCAATATCTCTGCGTGCTGACCGAACCTCATGATGGTCTGCCCTACGACTTCGATCAGGTCCGCGTTTTCACCTGGAACACGCGAAAGCATCGCTATGAGACCGCATATCGCGAACACGGCCTCAACGGAATTCTGCCGGTGACGATCACTCAGGAAGACTTCGATAAGGAAGGCACTCTGCCGGTGTTCATTCTGCGAGTGACAGACGATGCTGGAAATGTCAACGAACGAAAATACAAACTGAATACGCCCATCGTTAGACGAGTGCTCGCGCCTGGCGAAGCAAGCCCGAGAGTTTCAAGCAAACGTTCGCGGCATTGATGACATAACACGGACGACACGACTCGTTAAACACAACACAGAAACATCACACATAAAACAATACGGAATACATAACACTCAGGACAAATGTTAATAAAGCCAGCCACTAAAGCGATTTACCTCGCACCTCGATCGAACGAAATATTCCAAGTGTCATAGCGTCGGCTCACTGATATTACGAATTTCTGTATTTCAGCGCTGGCGATCTCCACGCATTGTCTGAAAGCAAACCGTTTATTCACTTTGTGTTTTGGCCCGTTGTTTGCTCCTGAACGTTGTTCTATGTCGTCCTTAATTAAGGCAAGCCTCCGCTCCCTGCGGCCCGGCACTTAAATGGCATTCGGTGGACGAGTTCGGCTCCAAGTATTTCTTGCGGGCGATCACTTTTAGTTTGAGGAGGAAAGAGATATGCGACGGGACTTGAGCACTTTTAGAATGTTCGTTCTGATGGCGGGGCTATTCACCCTGGTAGCAACGTTGTTATGTGTTCCTTCAGCCTTCGCTGACAATGTTTACGCAAGTATTCGAGGAGTCGTTACCGACCCCAGCGGCGCGGCCGTGCCCGGCGCCACGGTCACGGCGACCAATACCGATACCGGTATCGTCACCAGAACGACGACGTCCGCCGACGGAATCTATGTTTTCCCGCAGCTCGCCATTGGCACCTACAAGGTGACTGCGACAGTCCAAGGCTTCAAGAGTTTCCAGACAAGCCAGTTCGTGCTTACGGTGAACCAGGTATACAACTTACCCATTAAATTTGATTTAGGTGTGCAATCGGAGACGGTGGAAGTGCGCGCCGACACCGCGCAGGTGGAAACGACCAACATCCAGCTTCAGACTCTGGTCGATGAGAAGAAGATTGTTGATCTGCCTCTGATCAACCGGAACTGGACCGCGCTCGAGCAATTGACGCCGGGTGTAGTCGCGGCTTCTGACCGGTTCGGAACGTATTCCGCAAACGGCAGCCAGTCCAACCAAAGCAGCTATTTGATCAACGGTATCGACTCCAACGATCTGCCGCTGAATAGCACGGCGTTTATTCCCAGTCCCGACGCTCTACAGGAATTTAACATTATCACCAACACCATCAATCCAGAATATGGACGCAATTCGGGTGCGGTCGTCAACGCCGTAGTGAAGAGCGGAACCAACCAGTTTCATGGCGATGCGTTCGAGTTCTACCGCGACACTTTCCTCAACACGAGGAATTGGTTGACGCGTACGGTACCAGTGTTCCACCAAAATGTTTTCGGAGGAGTGATTGGAGGGCCGATCTGGAAAGAACACACCTTCGCGTTCTTCTCTTTCCAGGGGCGGAAGAACCGACAGCCGCAGCCGGGAGCGAACAGCCTATCGCCGGTCTTCAGCAACGCGCAGCGCGGCGGTGCTTTCGGAGATTTGGCAACGTCAAAGGGAACGTCTCCATTTCCATTGACCGGCGATAACGGAACGGTGTATCCCGCCGGCACACCGTACTCAACGATTTTTTCCGGGGGCACGATTCCGACTGCCGACTTTAACCCGATAGCGTCGAAGATTTTAAATACCTACATTCCGACTGCGAACTCCGGAGGCAACGAATTCGTCTTCAACCCACTCGAGACCCATACCGGGGATTACCAGGAAATCCTGCGCATCGATCACACCTTTACTGCGAGAGATTCCATCTGGGGTTCGATGTTTCTTGAGACGGATCCCTCGAGCGATGCCCTGCCGCTTCCGCTGGGCGCGCCAGCGACTACGTTCCCCGGTCTTGGTGAAATTGCCCAGAGGCACTATAAGCAATTCATCGCCGACTGGACGCATACAATTAATTCTTCCACTCTCAACGAATTCCGGGTCGGCTATACGCGCTTCAATTTTGTTACCGACCAGCCCGCCCAGCCGATTGCTCCTTCGTCGCTCGGCTTCAATATCAATTCTCAGATTACTTCTGGTCAGAGCCTGCCCCTGCTAAACATTCTGGGGACGTATCAGTTTCAAGTTGGATTCACCAGCAATGGGCCGCAGCCCCGCAAAGACCAGACTTACGAGATCACCGACAACTTTTCGAAAGTGATAGGCAAGCATGCGGTGAAAGCCGGCATCGACTTGCGTCGCTTTGACGTGTGGAATCCGTTTGCGGGCAACAATAACGGCACTTTCACCTTCAACGCGAAAGGGGCTTACACCACGGGAGATGCGGGAGCTGACTTTCTGCTGGGAGTCCCGGACAATTTCTCCCAAGGTTCCGGAGGACTAATCATAGGGCGGGCGTATGAGTACTACGCTTATGTGCAGGATCAATGGAAGATCAAATCCAACCTGACCCTGACCTTGGGAACTGGCTGGCAGGTGGACACTCCGCTCCATAGTCAGCAATTCGGCGGGAAAGATGTAACCTGCTTCCGTCCGGGCCAGCAATCGGCCACATTTCCTAACGCCGTGACGGGCATGCTCTATCCAGGCGATCGCGGCTGCGACAATACTGGCGGTCAGAAGGTTCCATACACGCATTTTGGACCCAGAGTCGGATTTGCCTGGTCGCCGGAGGCGGGCCGTTTGAGCGGCAACAGTGGCAAGCTTTCCATTCGAGGAGGCTGGGGTTTCTATTACAACCGCGCCGAGGAGGAAGGTATTCTTCAGAACTTAGGCACGCCTCCCTTTTCCATCACTTCGCATGGTGTTCAGGACGTGAGTGCCACGCTCAGCCCGAGCTTTGCTAATCCGTACGCCGATGTTGCCGGTGGCGGCACAAAGCCAAATCCATTCCCCTTCGTGCCTCCGACCGGTGGCTCTGCGCCCGCCTCCGACTGGACCAGCTTCGAGCCCTTGTCGCTGAACGTGTTCAGCCCCAACTACACCACGCCGGAGGCAATGAACTACAACCTGACTGTGCAACGGGCATTTTCTGGCAGCACCGTGTTCAGCATCGGCTATGTGGGGTCGCTGGGTCGACATTTGTTCAGGGCGATCGAAGGTAACCCGATTACACTGGCTGGCCAGCAAGCCTGTCTTGCGGATCCCACATGCAATCCCGCCACGGGCACAGGCTTTCTGTTTCAACATCAGCTTTACCCGACTCACTCACTCTATGACGGAAGTGTTTTCGGATCAGTGGGAACTCAATCCACCGATGGGAACTCCACCTATAACGCCCTGCAAGTCAGCGTGAATAAGAGCCTTTCTCATGGACTCGGTATGCTGGCTAACTTTACGTGGAGTCACGCCATCGACAACGGGTCTGGATTCGAAGATAGCGGTTTCCAGGTCCGTGCAGTGAATCCCTACCCACAGTTCGCCTATTTGAACAAGGCTGACTCATCCTATGACGCGAGAAAGCGCTTTGTGGCTGGGTTTACGTACCAGACTCCGAGTCTGCATAGAAGTCTGCTGAATATGCTGGCTGGAGGCTGGGAATTGAGCGGCATTGCCACTTTCCAGACTGGATTTCCGGTTGACATCTCGGATTCTGGCTTCACGTCGGCGACCTGCGACGTCTTTGTGTACTACGATTGCTGGGATGCGCCGCAGCAGATTGCTCCTCTCAAGACAGGCAATCCGCGAACGAATAGCTACGTTAATGCCTCTGGCGGGGTTGTCAGCCACGTCTTGTTCAATGGCCCCGCGACGTTTGCACCAGCGGTTCCCACGCTTGGCGGCCCAGCCTTGTTCGGTGTGCGCCGCAACAGCTTTCACGGTCCGGGCATTAACAACTGGGACATGGCGCTGGAGAAGAACATCTTCTTCCGTCCCGGCAACGAAAGGCAGTACCTGCAGTTGAGACTTGAAGGTTTCAATGTCTTCAATCACACGCAGTTCTGCAATACTGCAGGCCCGTTCCCTTGCGTCAATGACGATGTGCAATCAGCCAGCTTCGGGCA
>Ga0185299_10003997_pt1 | contig 18406 bp, 18 predicted proteins | sample PaiPotPPA55metaG_FD_128002 | JGI IMG/M metagenome (GOLD analysis project Ga0185299, IMG submission 128002) | Iron sulfur acid spring bacterial and archeal communities from Banff, Canada, to study Microbial Dark Matter (Phase II) - Paint Pots PPA... ...
CAGGATCGCAGCAAACACACGCACGGGCACCCTCGGCAGGCGGCTAATTTTCGCCGTTCATGCGCCTATTTGCAGGCGGCCAAATCGCGCAGTTTGAGCGGCGTCTGCACGATCTGCAGGATGCAGGCGCCGGTCATGTTGGCGCCTTCAGCTCCCCCCGCATCGACGCAACCGAGGCATCGACTTGCTTTTCCACCCCCGCCGAGTAAGAAATGGGTGTGCATGCCCGTCGCCCTCTACCTCCGCGTCAGCACCGAAGAACAGCGCGAGCGGGAGGCTATCGCCACGCAGCGCGAGTTCGCCGAGCGCTACTGCGCTCTGCATCATCTCCTCGTCTTCGGCGTTTACGCCGATGACGGCGTCTCCGGCACCCTGCCCTTGCACGCCCGCCCCGAAGGCCGCCGCATCCTGCATGATGCCCGCCTCCGCCGCTTTGATCAACTGCTGGTCTACAAACTCGACCGGCTCGGTCGCGAAACCCGCCTCACCTTGGAAGCGGTGGCCGCCCTGGAGCCCAATGCGCGCACGGCGATCTCGCGAGTGCGGCTCACGCCGCGGACCAGGAGGAGGTTCGCGATATTGGCGCAGGCCATCAGCAACACGAAGCCCGCAACGTCCGCCAGCATCCAGAATGTGGTCTGCAAATCCTGGCCCACCAGCGCCTGGCGAAGTGGTTCGATGGTGATGCCCCAACCTTTGTTTGTATCGGGCGCGATGCGGGCGATGTTTTCGGCGATCGGCGCCATGGCCGCGCGGGCTTGTGCAAACATTACGCCCGGCTTTAAGCGCGCGAAGACCTGCAAGTAATGCATGCGGCGGAACTCAGGGCTGTGGCGGGGGATGAAGGGCGTCCGCAAGATCGGATTTATTAGAATCTGGAAGGGCGCCGGCACGATACCGATCACGGACCCATCCAAGAACGTGGCCTTGCCTCCAACAAAAATCGTTTCGGACCCGCTCTTCATCATTGAAGGCAGCCCTTGCACGATGGCAAGGATGAGTAATGGACGGCCCTGTGCGTAGGGGCCAGGTTTGTGTGGGCCACCGTCAATGCGGATGCCCGCGGAACGTCAGTATTGGAGTCGCTCCAATGCCGCTCTACACCTTGACCACTCAAGATGGCGCACTCAGCCGTGACGCTAAGGCCAAGCTCGCGATGCAACTGACGACCCTGCATTCCGAATATGCGGGTGTGCCGAAAAATTGGGTGCATATCGTCTTTCAGGACTATGCGCCGGACTGCGGGTTTACCGCCGGAATACCATCGGCAACTGCCGCGCTCACGCTTTTGATGCGGGCCGGGCGGGCACCTGAATATAAGCGGGAATTGATACATCGTCTTTGGAAACTGTTTCAGACCGCAACTGGAGCGCCCGATGACCAGATTGTCATTGGCATTCAGGAAGTGCCAGCCAGTCAGGCGATGGAGAGGGACAGGTCATGCCGGATTTGCCGGTGTCGACTTGCGGCGCGCTCTCAGCGCAAAACGAAAAGCACCGCGTTCGGAATATTGTTCTGGTTTAAGGAGCAACCATGATATCCGCTAAGCAGACGAAATCGGTCCATTCGCTGAAGAGTTGGCTGTTTACGCCCGGAACGAAAGCTGATCGGTTCGACAAGGCAGCGGATGTGCATGCCGACGTCTTGATTATTGACCTGGAAGATGCAGTCGCGCCTTCTGCGAAGGAAGAAGCACGCGGCTCGGCGCTGCACTATCTCGAAGGGCTTTCCTCAAATCATCTTCCCTGCGCGCTGCGGATCAACGCACCTGTTACTAGGGTAGGCCTGGACGACTTGCAGGCCCTCCTGCGCTCGTCTGCTCAACCGGACTACATAATCCTGCCTAAGGCTGAATCCGCAGGAGTGATTGGTCTGGTATCGACTTTGTTGCGAGAGGCCGGAAAATCAACGAAAGTAATCGCGCTCATCGAGACTGCCAAGGCCGTCGCGGCTTTGGGGGAAATAACCGGCGCGGACATCAAACCGGCCGCCTTGCTCTTCGGCGCTGCGGACATGTCGGCCGACCTCGGAGCCGAGACGGCCTGGGAGCCACTTCTGATGATCAGATCCCGTATCGTTCAAACCGCTGCGACTGCCGGGATCGCAGTCTTGGATTCCCCGTACTTCGACATCGCCAATGCGGAGGGTCTGCGGCGAGAGACAGTTGCTTCGGCCAATCTTGGCTTTCACGCCAAGTGTGCGATCCATCCGGCACAAATCGCGGTCATCAACGAAGTATTGACTCCGACCGCGGATGAGGTGGCGAAGGCACGTCAGATTCTTGTCATCAACCGGCAAGGCGTGGGCTCCGTGGGTCACCAGATGGTGGACGAGGCCGTCGCGCGAACGGCAAGGCTCGTTCTCGAACGAGCGGGCATCGGTGCTGAGGAAGATCAAAACTACAAATAGAAGGAGATCGTATGGAAATAATGCTATCCGCATATCGGGAACTCGGCCCCAAGCACTACCGCGAAACATCGGGGCTTTACTATGAGGACTTTGAGCCGGGCGATGTATTCGAGCACCGCCCGGGACGAACGATCACAGATGTCGACAACATCTGGATGACACTACTCACGTTGAATGTGCAGCAGGTCCACTTCGACGCTGCCTACGCTGCGAAAACGGAGTGGAAGAAACTGCTGGTGGACAGCACATTCACGCTTGCTCTGCTCACTGGCATGAGCGTCCGCACGGTGAGCGCAAAAGTGGTTGCTAACCTCGGCTGGGACAAGGTGAAAGCCACTCATCCAGTGTTCGCGGGAGACACACTCTACGCGGAATCGACTGTCCTGTCAAAGCGCGACTCGAAGAGTCGTCCCACGCAGGGGATCGTGACGGTTTCCACTCGGGGCGTGAATCAGGACGGCAAGGAAGTGATGAGCTTCGAGCGCACGATGCTGATTTACAAACGGGGTCACTCGCCGGAAGCCGCTGCGAACTACTAACTCACGAGTAACGCACCAGGAATAACAATGGAATTCACAACGCTCTATAAATCGAAGCTCACCACGCCGGCAGACGCGGTCGGACGGATCGCCTCTGGCGTCACTTTGTCGATGGGCATGGCCATGTCCGAGCCCCCGGCGCTGCTTAAGGCACTGGCGGACCGCGCTGCCGCGGGCCAGGTCGACGATCTGAAGATCTACTATTACGAATCCACGCGCATCGCTGGGGAGACGATTCTGCGCTACGAACTGGGCGGGCGCATTCACCCCTATTGCATGTTCGTTACCGCGGTCGAGCGCGCCCTGATTAAGAGGGGATTACAGGATGGAGGACGTAAGGTTCTGACGTACGTCCCGAGCAACTTCTCGCAATCGCCCCGGCTGTTGACGGAACGCATCGGCGTCGATACGTTTCTCACCACGGTGTCGCCCATGGACAAGCATGGGTATTTCTCATTCGGCACCGGCAACGATTATTCGACCAAGGCGGCGCGCTCGGCAAAGCATCTGATCGTCGAAGTCAACGACCAGATGCCGCGAGTCAACGGATCGCTGGCGCAACTTCACTTTTCCGAAGTCGAAGCCATCGTCGAGAACAATGTTCCGCTGCTGGAGTTGCCGGTCCGTAAATCGGGACCGGAGGACACCGCTATCGGCAAGATGATCGCCGAGATGGTGCCGGACGGCGCTTGCCTGCAGATGGGGGTGGGCGCACTGCCGGACCTGGTCTGCTCCCAACTCCGCGACCGGAAAGATCTTGGCATCCACACCGAGGCGCTGTGCCCCGGGCTGATTGACCTGATCGAAGCCGGCGTTGTGACCAACCGGCGCAAGCGGCTCAATACCGGCAAGACCGTCTACACCTTCGCCATGGGGCAGAAGGCCATGTACGACTTCCTCAACGACAACCCCTCCGTTGAGAGCCACCCTGTGGATTACGTCAATGACCCATTTGTGATCGCCCAGAACGATAACGTCGTCTCCATAAACGCTGCTTTGCAGATTGATTTGACCGGTGCCGTCAACGCGGAGCACATGCTCGGCCACCAGTACAGCGCCACAGGAGGCCAGCTTGACTTCGTGCGGGGCGCCTACGCTTCTCGGGGCGGCAAGTCGTTCATCGCATGCCAGTCGACCGCGGCGAAGGGCAAAGTGTCGCGCATCGTCGCCCGACTGGAGGGCCCGGTGACCACGCCGCGAACCGACACCAACATCGTAGTCACGGAGTTCGGCTGGGCAGACATGAAGGGCAAGTCGTCGACAGAGCGCGCGAAGGCTTTGATTGCGCTTGCGCATCCAGACTTTCGCGACGAGCTCACGGCCTCCGCCAAGGAACTCGCGCTGCTCTGAAGCACACACTACGTTCAAGGAGAAACATAGATGAGCGACCCCGCCTTGGCACGCCTGATTCAGAACGGAGTTGTCACCAATCGTTGGAAGAAAGTGAATCCGGGAAAGACTGTATTCACCTTCGCAATGGGAGACGAGGCTTTCTATGATTTCCTGCATGAAAACATCGCGATCGAAAGCCACCCGGTAAGTTGCGTGAATGACCCCGCGGTGAACGCTCAGAACGACAACGTGGTGTCGGTGAATTCTACCATCGAGATGGACCTGACAGGGGCTTGCAACTCGGAGTATGTAAACGGTCACCAGTTCACCTCGACTGGCGGACAGCTCGACTTTGTAAGAGGCGCCTATGCGTCCAAGGACGGAATGTCCTTCATTGCCTTCCAATCTTCAATCAAGGATGGCAAGATCAGTAAGATTGTCCCCCGGCTTTCCGGTCCGGTAGCGACACCTCGCACTGATGTTCATTACGTCGTCACCGAAAATGGTGTCGCGAATCTAAAGGGGCTCTCCTCTACAGAGCGGGCGCACGCCTTGATCGGACTTGCAGACCCTGCCTTTCAAGACGAATTAACCACAGCGGCCAAGGAATCGCATTTGATTTGAAGCTCAGGATATCCCTATGCCCAAAAGCGTGTGCGTAAATGTCGGAGCTTCGAGACCCCTGCTGCAGAATATGTCGGTTGGCCCTCATGTGTTCTCGGCGGACGAGCCGGGCGATTAAGGCGGGCGAGGCGAAATGAAAGTTATGAAAGGCAAGGACAGGCGGGCAACATGCTAGACACTATTGTGAGCGCACTCCTTCCGATGGTATTTACCTTCTTGCTCGGTTTCGTGGCCGCCCGGCGACACGATTTCGGGTCAAAGGATGCCTCGACGCTAAATCGGATGGTGTTGCTATACGCCGTGCCGATGGCGCTTTTTGCCGGAACCGTTACAACGTCGCGCGCGGCACTTAGTCGGGACATCCCGCTAGTAATCGCCTTGTGCGTTGGCATCATTGATCTCTACGGTGTGGTCTTTCTGCTCTGCCGGGTGGCTTTCCACATGCAGGTCAGCACCAGCGCGCTGGCTGCTCTGACAGCTTCAGCGCCAGCAGTGCCCTTCGTAGGTCCAGCCGTCCTCGGCGATCTGCTCGGAGGGCTCAGCGCCATACCGATCGCGATTGCCAGTCTCGTTATCAACCTGACAGTCGTGCCGGTCACGATTCTGCTTCTCACATTCGATTCGACAGGGAGAGACCCACAGGAAAACTCTCCCGTCCCGCGAGAAGGAGAGCACTTGGCAACTTCCTCAAGGTCGTCTGCCTCGGTTTTTGCTGCCAAACTCGCGGAAACTGTCAAAGAACCTATCGTGTGGGCACCCGTTCTCGCTTTTATTATCGTGCTGACCGGCTTCCGCATTCCCCAACTCCTGCTCCACCCGCTTTCCCTGCTGGGACAGGCATCCGGAGGTGTCGCTCTGTTTGCCTGCGGGATCGTGCTTGCAACCGGAACAATCAAAGCCAACTGGTACGTATTGTTCTTCGTATTCCTGAAAAACATCGTGCAGCCCACCCTGGTCTTCGGTGGTATGCGATGGGTCGGCTATGGCAATCCCATTGTCAGCGAGGCGGTGCTGACGACGGCCATTCCAACCATGCCTATTGTCATTATGCTTGCTCTGCAGTACCGCATCGCACAGACGGAGGCGGCTTCCGCTGTGTTCCTCAGCGTGATGGGCTCGATGATCACGATGGGGGTTTTCATCGCCCTGACACGATAAACCATGAACTCAGTACCTGAAAGGAAGAAACCAATTCTATGACACAAGTTGAAACTCTCGCAAAATATGCAGCTCGCGCTTCCTTCGCCGATCTCTCGGCCGAGTCGCGCAGGCAGTTGCCAATCCACATCCTAGACTCACTGGGCTGTTGCATTGCCGCGCTCGGCGCTGATCCTATCGAGGCCTGTTGGCAGCAGGTCGCGGAGTTCGGTGGCGGTGGCCCATCTGCGCTTATCGGCGGAGGAAAGGCGAATCCGATCTACGCCGCGTTCTGGCATACCGCGCTCGTGCGTTATGTCGATTTCATGGACAACTTTCTGGCCCCAACAGAAACGTGCCACACGGCCGACAATTTCGGCGTGTCGCTGACCATCGCTGACTATGTAGGGGGCAGCGGTCGCGACCTGATGCTCGGGGTGGCGCTGGGCTACACGGTTCAGTCACGGTTCGTTGATCACGCGAACTTCATGAGCAGCGGCTTCGACCACACGTCACAACTGGCCTTCTCGTACAACGCGGCAGCTGGTCGGCTGCTCGGCCTGAGCGAGCAGCAGATTGGCCATGCCATCGCGATGGCTGCGGTAAGCGATGCGTCCTTCGCCGTCGTGCGGGCGAAGCCACTGTCGCAATGGAAGGGTCTCGCCTCGGCGCAGTCGGCGCTCGGGGCCATGAACACATTGTTCCTGGCTCGTCGCGGAGTGCAAGGGCCGCTCCAGGTCATCGAGGGCCCTCTGGGAATTGATCACCTTCTGAGAATGAAGATCAACATCGACTGGGACAAACAGGGATACGAGGGCGTCGTTGAGAGCACCATCAAGAAGTACAACTCTATGATCCACACTCAGTCCGCGGTCCATTGCATGGTCGAACTCGCCAAGCAGAATAAACTTGATCCCGGCAAGGTTATCTCGATTGAGGCAGACGTGTTCCAACTCGCCTTTGACTTCGCTGGCGGTGGCCTCTACGGGGTGGACAAAGTCATCCGCACCAAGGAACAAGCGGATCACAGCCTGCCGTACCTTCTTGCGGTCGCCCTGCTTGACGGCGACGTGATGCCGGCGCAATTCAAACCAGACCGCATCATCAAGCCCGATGTGCAGAGCTTGCTGAAGAAGGTTTCAGTCCGTCCGAGCCATGAATTCACGGAGGAATATCCCAAGAAAATGGCTGCCAAGATCATCGTCCGACTGCAGGACGGGAGAGTCATTGAGCACGAGGTGCAGGATTACCCAGGCCTGGCTTCCCATCCGTTCACCTGGGAAGACGCGGTCGAGAAGTTCGACACACTCATGGCTGGTCGTCTCGACCAGGGCCTCTCGGGCGAGATCAAGGATGCCGTACGTTCGCTCGAAAGCATTCAGGTTGGGGACCTGATGAAACTGCTCGGCTCCGTCAAGACAGGCCAGGGGACGCCATCGTCGTCGAAAGCAGCCTGAGAAACCGCCAGCAAGAAAAATCGCAAAAGACAGGAGAGATACAAATGGCAATTACATCCGAAAGTGTTCGTAAGATCTTTAAGGGGCTTGAGAACGGCGACGGCGGTGCGTTCTTCGAATGGGTAGCTGACGACGTCGACTGGATCGTGATGGGCACTCACCCCCTTGCCGGTCACTACCGCAGCAAGAAGGATTTCAGGGAGGGCACCTTCGCCAAGTTGAGCCACGTTCTACAAAACGGCGCGCAGCTCCATGTGGAGGATTTGATCGTAAAGGACGACGAAGCGGTCGTCGAACTTCATTCTCTAGCGACCGCGAAGAACGGCATGCGCTTCGACAATCGCTACTGCTGGGTAGTTTATTTCCAAGAAGGATTGATCGTAAGAGTTCGCGCATACCTCGACTCGGCGATGGTCGCCCGTTTGTTCGAGGAGAATCCGATCGCATGATCGGCACAACGGCTCGAGGCCACCTGATTTGACGGATATTTTGGCATTTCGGGCGGGCAAATTTCCGTGGACGACGCAGGGAGCGAGAAGCGGCTCATGATCGACGTGGTGGATCGCCGCACCGCGCTGCTAGAGCAGAAGGGAACCGGCTGCGAAAGCAGCGAATTCCGGGTGGAGATCGCGAGCGACAGCAGCTTGTGGATCTGGGCTACATCGCATGCGCACGCCGCGGAAATCCGTCTGGCGCGATCTCGGCACGGCGGTCACCCGCACGGCTGCATGAATTCGCGCTGCGCGGGGGTCCGTGCGTGTAACTGACATCCTGCATGCTCTAGAATCAACCGGATGCAGAGAGCGCAGCAAAGACATGCACCCGCGGCTCGCGGCTAATTTACGTCTTTTGTTCGCCTGTTCTACAGGCAGCCATCCCGCAGCATGCAGCCCGCGCCTGCAAGAATCTGCCGGCATGCAGGCACCAGTCAGGCCGAGCCACTACGTGCGAAAGGCGTACAGCGCTACGGCGACCAGTGCGATGATCAGGTCCGTGACGAAGGAACAGACTACTACCGCCAACCAGACCGAAGCGCAGCATGAGCGCCACCAGAATCCCATAGATCACCACATGCATGCTGGGTGTCGACCACCGGATGGCCGGCGCTCAGGCCGCGCGCCAGGTAAAGCCGGAGGCTGGACGACTCACTCGGCGCACTTCACTGCACGTAGATACTCGAAGCCTTCGCGTTCGCGCCGCCTATACTCAGGGTGATCGGAACGTTTCCGGCCCCGGCATTCGCTGGTACGGTGACGTTGATCTGATAGAGGCCCGCGAGTCCGGGTGTCAGTCCGCTGAACTGTACATCGGCGTTAACACCGCCGATGGTCACGAGTGGTGTGGTAAGAGTCTGCGCCAAGGGTGATGCGGGCGCCAGGCTGCCACTCGCCGGCTGATGGCTGACTGGACCCAGTCCGTTCGCGAACAACTGTACGATTTGCCCTGCGTGTGCCGGATTGCTTGAATCAATCAAACGGTAGCTGAGATCCAAGGCGGCGACCGCATTGGTCCCAGCCTCAAAGAACGCCGGCGAATACTGTACAATCGGGATCGTCAAGACATTGCTATTCGAGGTATAGCTAACTCCCACCTTGACCTGTGCGGATGTTTCGCCCTGCAATTCCCAGGGCACTTGCAAGTTGATCTGCCCTGGGCTTACATAGACTAAGCGGCCCGGCACGCTGATCTTGCCGGGGACATCGAAGCTTACCTCCACGGCATCCAGTCCGGCGGGCAGGATCGCGCTTTTCGGAGAATCATAAGTATCGCTGAGACCGCTGCCATAGACGGTAATGTACGAGCCTGGTGAGACGGTGGCATCGAAACTGGCCGAGTTTACGATTCCGCCGGCGGCGATAGTAGGCTGCACCCGGGCGAACGCGAAGTAATCCAACTCTATATCTCCGGCTACTGCCGTATAAGCGTATAAGCCGGGAACGATTCCCAGGACCGGAAATGCGGCCGCTATTCCGTATGCGTCGGTGCTGATATCGGCGGCGGCGAAAGAGGCCCCATAGCGCGGCGTGAATGATACAGGCGCGTTGGCAATGGGCACGCCGTATTGATCCACCAGCTTTACGGCAATGAAATCATCCGGCTGCTCGCCTATGGTGCCGTCGAAGCTGTATCCGTTGCCGCTCGATGCTGCTTCGATCGAGATCAGGTTGGCAGGCACCCCGTCGCCAACTAAATAAAGATAAGGGATGTTCAATAGCACGCCGGACCCTTGTAAGACAACAAAGCCCGAATAGGATCCAGGAGCGGGCACAGAACCCGAAAGCGTCGCCGTAAGAGTCGCGGATCCATTGGGCGGTACGGAGAAACTCTGCTTATCCAAAGACGGATTCAGAAAGCCCGTAGCTGAGCCAGGCATCACGGTAGCGTTGATTTGAACCGCGGTTGAGCCCGCATCCGTTACGGTGATCTGCTGCGATTGGGGCAGAGATTTGGAGGTGAGTGCGCCGAAGGAGAGGCTGGCCGTGGTGGGCTTGAGGGTCTGGCCCGAAGTTGTAACAGGCGCTCCGGCAACAGTTGCGGTTATATTGGCGTTTACCGCATTCGCCGCTTCGAGTTTGCCCGCGCCCAGAGACTGGATGTCCACCGAAGTGGAGAAGTTGCTCATCGTTACGTCCTGGGTAGCGGTATTAGCGAGCGCTGACATGACCTGCCCGGTAGAATACGTGCCATGTTGCTGCTTGATCAAGGCGGCGACCCCCGCCGTAAGGGGAGCGGAGAAACTGGTGCCATCGGCGGCCATGAACCCATCCGCGCTGTAGAGCTCTCCCATGGGATCGAGAGTCTGGGTGGCCATATAGACTCCGAAACCAGCCCCGAACTCATCGGATCCCACGGCCACCAAGTCCGGTTTAATAGCCGAAGCGCCTGTGCTGGGGCCGAGCGACGAGAAAAAGGCCAACTGGTTGAACGTATCGGCCTGCTGCTCTTTGCCGGCGGGAGCGATGGCGGCCTGGGTATTCGGATGCGCATCAATATATTTCTTCAGCGCCAAGCCATCGCTGTTCGCAATCATCACGACGGGCTGATCGAAGCTGTATAGCCCGACAGGATTGACCGGTTGGGAAGAATCCGCCATGTACAGAACCACCCCTACGGCTCCCGCGTTCACCGCGTTAAAGACCTTATTGAAAAAAACGCAGTTGCCCGGACCGTCATTCTCGATGACCGCAAAGGCGCCGGCCAGCGATCCAGCCCGCAGCGGCACGCATGCGCGGCCGTCATTGCCGATCGTGGCCACGTCGATTAAGGGCGCGAGGGTGGCGCCGTAGGGCGCCAGGGAATCGCCCGGAAAGGCATCGATGGCTAGCAAATTTGCGGGCACACCGCTACCCCGCACCCTCACGGCGTAGGTGAAATAGTGGGAATTGGTGGTCGCCCCTACGGCGATAACCGAGGGCGCGTCGGCCGGGGAGGCGATGCTGTTGAAGGTGGGATAGAACGCGGTGGCGCCGCTGTTGCCGGCCGAGGCCACTACGACCATGCCCGACTCGGCGGCGTTCTCAAACGCGATGGCCACGGGATCGCAATTGTCTGCGCTCGTATCGCAGGGATCCAGCGGGCCGGTAAACGCCGAGCCTCCGGACGAGAAGTTAACGACATCCATGTGATCGGCAAAGGCGTCCTCGATGGCCTGAATCACCACATCCGCGCCGGGACGGCTGTAAATCTCATCCGAACCGTAGATCTTGTAGACTCCCAGATAGGCTGCGGGCGCCACGCCGGTGATAGACACCGCTCCGGCAGTCGCGCCTCCGGCCGCGGCGGTGGCGACCATGGTGCCGTGGCCGTCGAAATCGCGTGGCGTATAATCGTCCGGCCGCGAATCGGCCGCGGGATTATTCGGATCGCTGCCCATGGCCAATTGCTGCACATAGCTGCGCGCCACGATGACCTTATTGTTGGTGTAGGATTGGCAATCGAAAGTGCCGCCGCTGCAGATCGGGTAACCCGCCGGCATGCTGAACGACTTGTCGCTGAAGGCCGGCCGGCTGAGATCGATGCCCGTGTCGATAATGCCGATCTTGATTCCCGCGCCGGCATGCGCCGCGCCGCCCACCGCGTTGACGGCTGCGGGAATATCCAGGATCTTCGCAGCCGCATTCAAATGCCGGTGGAATGGGCGTGCGGGCAAAACCGCGGCCACGCCGGGCAGGTTGCGCAATTCCGGTAACCGGTCATCCGTTGCATTCACGAACACGGCGTTCAACAGCGTGCTCACCGAGCCGGTGATTTGGATATTCCTGGCCCTGAGCTCGTTGCTCAGCGAATCGTGTGTGGACTGGAGCTGGGTCCTGTAAGCGGCCGCGGCCGGCGAATGCACCGCCTCGGAGCCCTTATAAGCGGAGCTGACTGCCGGATCCTTGAGGATCAGGATATACCGGTTGAGGGGCGAGCGCGCGGCGCCGGTCGAATTGAGCTGATTCTGAGCGATGGCGGGGGGAATTACGGCGATGACCATCGTGAAAAAGAGCCGTCGGATCATGTTTCTTTGCCACATGCATCCATTATACTATTGGGATCTGTATATCCGGTAGTAAGCAGCATGGAGCCCCAGAGCGTCTGCGCGGCATTCGGCGTCTCGCTAACCGGCTATGGCAGGAACAGCCAAACCTCCACAAAGAGTGTCGAGCTTCCAGTGGTCGCCGTCGCCACCTCGCCTTCCAGGGCCGCGGCCGCGGCAGTGCCCCAATAGCAGTAGTTTGTGCACCCTCCTACCGTGGAGCCGGCCAGCATCTGGTACGTACCCTGACTCTGTCCCCAAACAGCGGTCTCGTACAAGTTAGGCGTCGCCTCCGCATTGTCGATCGTAAACGCATAGCCTCCCATATTCGCGACTGACAGCGTAGTCGCCGGGTTATCGTAATTCTGGCTCGATGAAAGCAACGTGATAAGCCCCGAGGCGCTGATATTCCAGAAGTTGAGGATCGGGTAGCCGCCATCGTCCATGCAGTCTACCGCCAGGGCGCCTCCACCCAGCGAAGCCACTGACATACGCGGGGGACCGGTGGCGTTGCCGTACTGCGCCGAATACAAGACGGATTCCTGCGCTAAGGCGCCGTTAGAGGCAACCGACAGCGAAGTCAGCGTGAGCACGTTCAGCATCCCGGTATGGGGATTGTTGCCATTGTTCTGCGCCACCACGATTTGAGTGCTGCTCATCGCCGCAACTGCTACCGAAGAACTCGGGATCTGCAGAATCGCCGGCGTCGCCTGAGCGGTGACGCTGCCGTTTGAATTCACAATCCAGGTGGTCACCGTGGCCTGCGTGGTGTCGGTCGTCACCGTGACAACGCGCTGCGCGTCCAGGGCGGTGATGGCTACTGTATCAACCACCGAGGAAGTGTCGGTGTTGCCCAGCAACGTGATGGTGCCGTTCGAGTTCACCTGAAACGAAGTCAACTCCAGAAAGCCGCCGTCATTGATCTCAGCGGTGACGAAACGGTTGTTCGAAATCCCTGCCACTGCCAGGTCCGGGCCAAACATCACCGACCCGCCCAGCGGGCCGCCCGTCCAACTGCCTAACCGCGTAATGCTGCGCGTGTTCGTGTTGTTCTTCCAGGCGATCGCCTCAAGATCGTTATTCCCGTTCAGAATCGCCGTGACGAATTCTCCGGTTGTGCTCAGCGGCGCCACGGCCACCACATACGCAGTCCCTGCACTCGCCACCGCCCACAACTCCAGGCTCTGCGCCGAAGCCGCCCCACACATCGCCGCCATCATCAATCCGGCAATGCACACCTTCGTCTTAAGTTTCATTCGTTAAGTTTCTCCTTTTTGAACTTTGAATCCCGTTGAGACTCTAACCCTACATGTGCAAAAAAGAAGTGGAACGGCTAACGCTAACCTGTTCTGGAAGGCCGAGTAAACGGAAAGTAGGCTCAGCGGCGACGGTTCAGCGGCGGAGAATTGGGGCGGTCGCGATACAGGGCCTTCGCTCGCCGCTGCGGCGAAAGTCTGGTCTAAGAGAACATGCTCTCTATCGGCCCAGCAGCCCGCAAACAGCGGCTTGCCGGCAGTGGCGGTGCGAAAGGCGTAGGGCGCTACGGCCGATCAACGACAACAGGGTCTACAGGGAGGTCATGCCATACCACGCCGGGACGCACTAATCGACCTGAAAATAACGCCTCCGGGAACCACGAGTGTAATTTCCGTTCCGCGATCCGGAGAGCTGACGAGAGTAAGCTTCGCGCCGATCCGCGCCGCTCTCTCGCGCATTCCTCCCAACCCAAAGTGTCCCGCTATTCCCTCCTGGAGCACAGCCGGGTTAATCCCTATGCCATTGTCTCTGATCGATAAGGCAAGGTCTTGGCCATATTTCAGTTCCACATTGATATGGGTCGCACGGGAGTGTGTGCATGCATTGCGAATTGCCTCGTGCCCAATTCGGTAGATCTCATCTCTTACTATGGGATGCATTTCCCTGGCGTCGCCGGTCACGGAAAAAGAGACGTCGGCCCCAGTCTGTTTGCGGCCGTCGTCGATGGCCCGCTGGAAGGCCCCCGCCAAGTCATTCCTCTCGGTTGCCGATGTGTGCAAAGAGTTGAGGGCTGTCCGTCCTTCCAGCACCGCCCTCTCCAGCCAGGTAGATAATTTTTCAAGTGCTTGGCGCTGCTGTAATGGATCGCCCGGCCCCCACAATGCCTCCTCCGCAATCATCCTGCTGGCTTGGATCGTCTGAAGCAAAGTGTCGTGAAGCTCGTGAGTGATTCGCATGCGCTCACTGACGCGCTCGTCCAGGCGAAGTTTAATCACTCGCCGCGCTACAGACCACCCCAGAAAGGCGGCGATGCAAAACGTGGAAATCGCAGTGGCCGGCACGATAATGAGGATACTGCTCTGCACGCGCCTCATTCTCGCGACGGCCTGCGTGAGCTCGCCGCGGGCTTGCTGGTCAATGCTGTCGACCAAAGCCGAGGTTTCCATTTCGATGGGTTTCAGTTCGTTGCCCAGCCGGCGCTGCACGGTTCCCCAATCGCCCGATTTCGCCAGTTCGCTAATAGCATCGAGTTGGGCGGGCAGAGTGACTTCGATCGCTTCCAGGATTGGCAAGAACGAAGGATCTGTTCGGGTTCCGGGCGGCAGATTGCCGACGGCAGTCCTGGTTTGGTGAGCCTGTGCGCGGAGGACTCTGCGCAGCGGCTCGGCTTCACTAGCCAGACGGCGTGCATCGCTTGATCGCGCAAGGTCATCCAGCCGCTGATGGAATGATAGAAGGCTTACTTGAAGCTGCAGAACCGCAGTCAATTGTTGATTCGCGCCGCTAAGTCGATCGGTTTGCATCTGAGTCCTATGAAATTGCCAGATGACGAGGATGTTTCCGCCCAAAATCAGGGCGATCAACACGGCAAACGCGAGAGACAAGCCAGGGCCAAGCGGCCAATGATCGGGGCTCGGTGACTTCATTTAAGCTCGCTGGGCGGAGGAGTACCGGGTGGGCCTGAACGGTAACCCGTTACCTGCATCAATTGCTTTTCCAATTCGGCCGCCGCTTCCGGCGCTTCTTTCTCCCCGGTCAGTACCGAATGCACCGCGGCGACGTACAATGCGCTGACCTGCTCATATTTGCTTCCGGTCTCGATGGAGGGCCTATGTACTACTCTCACGCCTTGGATCGATTTTTCGGAATGGTCCCAGTTGTAGAATGCGGGTTGCTTGACGGAGGCATTCCTGCGCTTCTCGATTGACTCGATTTGCGCGTGGATCAGGAAGTGAACCAGTTTAACAGCTTCTCGAGGATGGACCGAATGCCGGGAAACCGCCAGGCCGGAACCTCCCAATGTGCCGGCCGACCCTCCGGGGCCGCCGGGTACCCTCGTAAACCCGGTGCTCACTCGCGGCTCCAAGCTTCGCCAATAGACTTGGCTGGAGGGCCCGCTACGAGCGACGCTGGTCCCCAACCAGACACGGTTAAAAACGGCTCCTCCGGAATCGAAAACGTTCATCGAATCACGTTCCCGGTAGGCCACCACAGCCGGTGGTGAGATCGATCCGATCCAGCGCCGGGCCCGGCGCCATGCGCGAATCGCCGCGGCATTGTTCACGCTGATGGTCCGATCGCTTTCCACGATCCTCCCGCCTCCTTCGGCGGCCTGCCATTCCAGGGCGTTGCACGTCAAGGCTTCCGCCACAGCTCCCTGCCACACGAAACCCCAGAAATCTGTCTTGCCCTTGGCGCGCTCGCCAGACTGGATCCGTTTAGCCATGGCCTCCAGCTCATCCCACGTCTCCGGCGGATGGTCATAGCCGTATTCACGAAGCAGATCGGTTCGGTACTCCAAAGAGCCGATGTTCACCTGATAAGGGACAGCGACCACCTTCCCATCTACCGTATAGCTGGGCAGCAATTGAGGCATGACCAACGAGATATCTTCCGCCAAATAGGACCGCAGATCGATCAGATCGGGTTCCAGAGTCTCCGACCAGATCAGATCGACACCCAGCAGGTCGGCGCCGGAGCCGCCCCGCGCCAGGAGCCTGCGGTAGAGTTCGAACTGGTCGAAAGTACTCTCGGGCGTCGGAATGTCTCTGACATGAATGCCAGTCTCACGGGTGAACTGCTCCGACAATGCCGCTCTTGTAGCTAACTCATCTGGTCGGGATGACCAGCCGTGAGGGAAATTTAGCGTGACCGGTTCTTCTGTTGACGTGCAGGAAGACAATAGGACCGTCGCCAAACAAAGCCATATCGTCATTCCTGCCGGCGTCGAAGACCAAGGCCTGTTCATAGTGGTGGTCATCTCAGAGGAGGCAGTGGACGAGGCCGTTCGCCAGCGCCATTGGCTGCTAATTTCTAGACTATATCACCTTCGACTCGCCGCACGGCATCGTCAAAGCCGGCGCGGCTATCGTCTCGTGCCGTGAAGATCTCGTCACAAAGACCACGCCCTATCGGTCCAGCAGCCCCGCAAACAGCGGCTTGCCCGCGGTGGCGATGCGAAAGGCGTACAGCGCTAAAGCGATCAACGACAGCAGCGTCAACAGAGAGGTCGTGCCGTACCACGCCGTGAAGTCGGGCGTGAAGACCAGCGCGATGATCAGGTCAGTGACGAAGGAACACACGACTACCGCCAACAAACCGAAGCGCAGCATGAGCACCACCAGAATCCCATAGATCACCACAAACATGCTGGTGTCGATCACCGGATGGTCGGCGTTCAGGCCGCGCACGCCGGCGAAGATCACGATCATGGCCAGCCCAGCCAGCCACTCGCGCCGCAGCAGAACCCGCAGCAGAAACAGGATCAGAAAAAACACCAGGCCGCCGCCCAGCGCTCCGAGCACATGATTCAGGAAGACGCTGGTGTATCCCGGAAAACTCCCCAAAGCCGGCAGGTGCACGTTGTCGCCAGGACCATCGCCCTGGCGCATATCCAGCGCGAGGGCGCCCGCGATCACCAAATCATACGCCACGCCCACCAGCAGTCCGATGAATATGTCGCGGCCCACCAGCGGATCACGCAGGCCGCCGCTGAGCGAACGCGTCCAGGCGATGATGGTCTTGGGCCAATGCCGCCGCACAAACGGCTCCAGCGCAATGTAGGCGATCCAGAGTTGCGCACCCTGCAGTAATGCCACTGCGGCAGCGACCGAGAACAGGTCGACCTCGCCGGGCCAGGGGACGTGGTGCCCGCCGAAGATCCACATGCCCATGCTGACAGCGAAGGCCAGTACGGCGATGCGGAACGCACCGTGCCGGTCGCCGCGGCCTAGCCGCAGGTTGCGCCACGCCAGCAGCGATCCGGCGATGATCATAATGACGAACACCGTGGTCCACAGCAGTTGATTAGCGCGTTGCGAACTGGAACTCTGCCTGATCTGCATCCGGCTGGGCTGCGTCCACGGCCCGATGATCTGGAAGTAAACCGGCTTGCCGCGCCACGCGGCCGCTTCCACGCGGATGGGATTTTCAGGGCGTCCGGGAAATATCCCCGTCCATGCCGCGCGCGCATCGACAGACGCCAGCGGAGTCCAGTGCGGCTCGGCGGGCTTGAACTGCGCCAGGTCGAGTCCTGCCGCGGTGAACAACGGCGCAGGATCCAGAGGCTTCTGGGCCGGCGGGGAATCCTCCATTTGCGGCGGCACGGCTTCCAAATAAACGAGCCTGCCCGCGGAATCAAGCATCAACGAAACCATGCCGGAGACGCGCAGCGGCGGATCGCCCAGCGTCACCATGCCCGGCCCGCCGAACTGCTCCGTCTGCAACGGACGCGGGCTCTCCCGATACCAGAACACCATGGGCGCTGGCTGCTGAGATTCGGGCAGTCCCTTCAGGGTGGTGAATATCCGGCGTGTTCCCCAATTGTCTGGGCCTGCTTCTGCAACAGCCAGTTCCATATCCGCATCCCGACGGACTGTGCACTCATCGCGCAGGATGCCAAGGCCAGAGCGCACGCCACCAGACCGAAGCGGATCGCGCCGTAACCTGGGTGATGCCATCAATGGCTGCCCGGCGCCGCAGATTGGATAAGCACTGCGCACTCGCGGACAACACTCTCTCACCAGTTACGGCGCGAAATAGCCGTTCGTGTCCAGGATAAGCTGCGTGCTATCGCTGGCGAAGGCGCTGATGGAGCCGTTCAGCGTGGGCACCATGGCGGCATTGGAATCGACGCTGCCATCCGGCGAGTTCAGCGTCGAAACGACCGGCTGCGGAGCACCGGCCGGCCACAGCGTCAGATAGCCGAGCTTATCGACAGGCACCACCGTAGCGTTGAGCGAAAAGGCTTGCGCGGTCGAGGGCAGGCCGCAAGTGCCCGTCAGCGCGAAGCTGCGTGAGCTTGCGGTAAGCCTGCGTGACGGGAGGGAGGTCGAGAGGTTAAGGTGATTGAGTCGCCCCGGAGAGCGACGACCATGCCTCGCCGTAATGTCGAGAATCCAGAACCGCTCATT
>Ga0185299_10003998_pt1 | contig 18400 bp, 13 predicted proteins | sample PaiPotPPA55metaG_FD_128002 | JGI IMG/M metagenome (GOLD analysis project Ga0185299, IMG submission 128002) | Iron sulfur acid spring bacterial and archeal communities from Banff, Canada, to study Microbial Dark Matter (Phase II) - Paint Pots PPA... ...
CGTATGTTGGAACGTCGCGCAGCAGTTCCATCGTGGCTGGTGCGGGAGACGGCATTTCTCCGTGCGCGCTCCTTATGCGTCCTCTACCGCAGGGAAGCGGCGAACTGAATACTTTTTCGATGCCGAGGAGATGAAGGCCAAGCGCGGCGCCGGCGATGTCGACGATAGCATCGATCTGTCCAACTTCGTGGAAAGCGATCTGCTCGGCAGGCACGCCGTGCACGTGCCCTTCTGCTCGCGCCAGTCTGCGATAGATCTGTGCCGCCATGGATTCAACCACATCGGGAAAATGTGCCGAGCGAAGAATCTCAAGGACGTCGCCAAGTTTGCGATGCGCGATATCTTCGTGATGATGAGCGTCGTGGTGGTGACCGTGATGCTCATGCGCGTGACTATTGTCGGCATCACCGGCCAGCCTACCGTCTTCGCCCGGCACATGCACGTCAAAATGAAGCGCAGCGAGCCCACGCTTGTCAACGCGCCGGGCGCGCAGTTCGAAACCGTGCACCGGCAGTTTACGCAACTCGCGCTCGAGCGCATCCGCGGACAGACCGGCGTCGATGAGTGCACCCAAAATCATATTGCCGCTCGCGCCTGAAAAGCAATCGAAGTATGCGATCTTCATGACACTCGAACGCGCTTGAGCATAATGGCCCAACTCACATTCTCTACGACGCATTAGGCAACCCGCTGTAGCGCGGGTACGGGGATACCCCGGCATTGTGGAGAACGGACGAGCCGCGAACCCGCGGTCGATAACAATGTCGACTGCAGCAACGAGGTCAGCATGTCACTCGCCGCATCCGATCCTTCATTTGATACTCAGGTCTTTCGCTTCGCGCAGCGGATGGGGCGCCTCAAGGCAAGCGCTATTCGCGAGATTCTCAAGGTCACGGCAATGCCCGACGTCATCTCGTTCGCGGGCGGCTTACCGGCACCCGAGTTATTCCCGGTCAAACAGTTTGCCAAGGCCTGTCAGGATGTGCTCGCAAGCGACGGACCCGCTGCGCTGCAATATAGCGTCACGGAAGGCTATCCGCCGCTGCGCGAGTGGGTGTGCGAATACCTCGGGCGCGTCAACAACATTCAGTGCACGCCCGACCAGGTGCTCATCATCAGCGGTTCGCAGCAGGGCCTCGATCTTATCGGCAAAGTGCTGCTGGATCCTGGCGACCCCGTCATCATCGAGAACCCGGCCTACCTCGGGGCAATCCAAGCGTTCGACGCGTACCAGGCCGAGTACATCAATGTAGCGACAGACGATCAAGGCGTTATCACAAGCGACTTAATTCGGGTGCTGCGCGAAGCAAAGCGCAAACCAAAACTGCTCTACCTCGTTCCGAATTTTCAAAACCCAAGCGGCATTACGCTCAGCTTGCAACGGCGAAAAGATGTGGTCGCCATCGCAGCCGAGTACGGAATCCCAATCTTCGAGGATGACCCGTACGGGCGGCTGCGCTACTCAGGCGAGGCTTTACCGTCGCTCACTGCCATCGCGCGCTCGCGCAATTGCGTTTACATGAGTACGGTGAGCAAGACCATAGCGCCGGGCATGCGCGTCGCCTGGCTCGTCATCCCGGAGCGCGATGTTTTCGAGCGCGTCGTGCCTGCCAAACAGGCTGCCGATCTTCACACGTCGAGCTTCACGCAGCGAGCGGTCTATGAGTACACGCGACAGCCGGGCGTCTTCGAAGCGCACATTGCCGAAATGCTGCCGGTATATGCCAGGCGGCGCGATCTCATGCTTGAATCGCTCGAGCGCTTTATGCCTTCCGGTTCTTCGTGGACGCATCCGGACGGAGGACTTTTTCTGTGGGCGCGGGTTCCCGAAGAAGTCGATACCGAGGAGCTGCTCTCTCTCGCGTCTCGCAGCAAGGTGGCATTCGTTCCGGGCGGACCGTTCTGGGTTAACCGCGTCGTCCGAAATACGATGCGGCTCAATTTCAGCAACGCATCGGACGACATGATCGTCGAAGGCATCGAGCGTCTCGGCGAATCGGTGAAAGCCTATATGGCGGGAGTAAGGTAGCTTGCCGTCGGGCCGAACGCGGCTGGTCGCCGCTTTTGCGCTCGTCGTGGTTGGGACTAGCACAAACGCGCAACCCTCGTACGCCGCGCCACGTCATCCCACGGTCTCTTTGCAAGCCGGATTTGTCGGGTTTTATCCGGGCCATCTCGTCCTTGACGCGATCGGGGGCGCCTATCTCGACGACGGCGTGCTGCACGTACATGCAGACCGGATCATTCTCGATATGCGAGGAGAGCATTACCTTGCGGCGGGCTCGGTAACAGTCGAGGGACAAAGTCTCGCCCACGGAGATGCGCTCGGCGTGGACATCGTTACCCATCGCGGCGTGCTGGTCGATAGTGCGAGTTCACCCTCGAGCATGGCAGTCGATGGCGCAGCCGTCGGAGGCCCCGCAATTATTGCTCCTAACACTGAACCGTTAGCGCTCCCTGACGTTGGATTTGAGCAGCCGTACGTCCGCGCAACGCGCGCCGTCGCGCACCTGGGCGCCGATGTGCGACTGCGTAATGCGCGCATCATTGTGCCGGGAGGCGAGAGCGTCGCGTTGCCTTCTTATGTGTATACGTATGCCACAAGCCCAGGCTACTCGATCAGCAACATCAACACCAATGGCGAAGATTTACCGATCTACTTCGGCAGCACGGCCGACTCTATCCAAGGCGTTCACTTCTCGTACAATACCGTTACGAAGGTGGCGATCGGCCTCGACAGCCATTTCGTCGGCGAGCGCTCGTACGTTTTGGCTTCGGGCTCCCCGCTCATCGGCCCGACGAAAGTGTTCAACTTCACTTGGCAAGACTACATCAACGACCATGCAAGCCAGACCTTTAACTCATCAACCGTCACGGGTTCAGGCACGTTCAACGCATACGACATCAGAAACAGCATCCACCGCTCGTTCCTCGAACTGACCGCTTCAACGCAGCCAGATTTTCACGGCTCGACCTTCGCGTGGCAGAGCTTCGATCAACCTTTCGGGTCGTCAACTATCAGCCGCCCATTTTATCATCTCCGCAGCGAATACGGATTTAGTCACGTGTCGCAACAGGGCTCATTTGCACCCTTTGCGGCCGATGCAGTCCTGCCGAACACGGTCTGGCACTCGGCCTTTGAAGGCTACCTGGGCTCGCCATCGTGGAATTTCGGACAAAATACGAGCCTCTTTGGCTCTGCGGATCTTCGCAAGGAAACCGACACGCTGCCGCACCGACAGGTTTTGCAAGACTATACACTAACGTTGTATACTCGTCTGACGCGCGCGGTTTCGACGAACCTCTCAGATAGCGTCGTGCCATTTTTTGATGCGTATCCTTCCGTTGCCACAATCTATCACAGCCGCAGTTATCAGCAGACAATTTCCGTGAACTATGACAACGGCGATCCTTTTGCATTGAATCTGTTCGCCACTCACTCAACGGCAACGACCGATAATCCCAACGGATCATTCGCCATTCCGTGGTCGCTCTTTGGCACGCTGCGTTTCCGCGTCACTCGGTCGCTGTCGCTCCAGCTCTCGCGCAGCTATTTCTTTGGATATAACGGCCAGCGTTTCGGCGCTTTGGGGTTGCAGATCTTGCCATGAAAGTGCTTGTCACGGGCGGCGGAGGCTACATCGGTGTTGTGTTGTGCCAGCGCTTTCTCGATGCAGGCCACGACGTGCGCGTACTCGACCGCTTGTACTGGGGACGCAAACCTCTCGAGCGCTTGATCGAACGCATTGAACTCGTCGTCGCCGACGTGCGCGCTTTTGAACCTAATGTGCTCGACGGCATCGAAGGCGTCGTGCATCTCGCCGGACTTTCCAACGACCCGACCGCCGAATACAACACCGAGGCGAACTGGGAAATGAACGCCACCGCGACCGAGAAACTCGCGCACGCCTGTCGTGCGCGCGGCATCCGGCGGTTTACGTTCGGTTCGAGTGCATCCATATATGATGGGTTGGGTGACGACATTTTTGACGAGCGCACCGATGTCGCGCCGCGAGGCGCGTACTCCCAGTCGAAGTTCGCCGCAGAAAAGGCGTTGCTGGCTGCTGCCGGGGAGAAATTTGCGCCCGTCATTTTGCGTCAGGGAACGGTGTACGGATTCAGCCCACGCCTGCGCTTGGATCTCGTCGTCAACACGTTTATCAAAGATGCCCTCCTGCGCGGTAAACTCTTTCTTCATGGCGGCGGCTGGATGTGGCGGCCGCTCGTCGATATCCACGATGTCGCCGAAGCACATCTGCGCTGCATCGAAGCTCCCGTAGGTTCGCTCGGTGGCGAAATCTTCAACGTGGTGCACGAAAATTTCCAGATCCGCCAACTCGCGATGCTTGTTGCGGGATCGCTCTCGCTGCGAGGCCGCACTGTGCAACTCGAAGACGCGCCGGTACCTGCCATCAACCGCAACTACCGCTGCACGAACCGCACGCTCGCCGATCGCGTTGGCTTTACGCCGCATGTGACGGTGCTCGAGTCGATCGAAGGCATCTTGCGCCACGTGCCGGTCGACAACCCGACCGAGCTTGCGCATCCCCGATACTACAATATCGCGTGGATGACGCTGCTCGAGGAGATCATCGGCTCGCGTGCCGGGTTCGAATCGGTGTGGTCTGCGGACCGACCTGGAGCGACTTCAGCCGAAGCAGCGGTCAAGCTCGCGTGAGATACTAGCTTCTCAAATAGCCTTTGACCTGAAGGTAATCCCGCAATGCCTCGCGCCAGTCTCGGGTTTCTAACCCAAGCGGCGAGAGGCCCTCGCTTGCGAGCACGGAGTAGAGCGGTCGGCGCGCTTTTCCGTTGAGACTGGCCGCCTTGATCGGGCGCGCCCGTATTTTCGCACCGATGAGCTCAAAAATCCCATCGGTAAATTCGAGCCAGCTGCATGCGCCTGCATTTGCTAAATGATAGATGCCAAATGGTGCCTTGCGCTGGAGCAGCTGCACGAGCAGGCCGGACGCATCTGCAGCCGAGGTCGGCGCCATGATGATATCGTCGACAACGTCCGGCGTATCGCCCTTGCGCGCTTTCGCGACCATCGATTCAACAAAATTGCCGCCCTTGCCGCTTGAGCCGGCGGGACCGAAAACTGCGGAGACGCGGATGAGGTAATGATTGGGATTCGCGGTGCGCAGCAGCGCCTCGCCGGCCATCTTGCTGACGCCATAGAGGTTCAGCGGATTGGGTGTGTCGCTTTCAACGTACGGCGTTCGTTTGGCTCCGTCGAAGACGAAGTCAGTGCTTAGATACACCGCAGTTGCGTCGTGCTTGCGCGCCTCCGCGGCAACCCGGTATGCGCCCAGCGCGTTGACCGAGAGCGCTCTGTCGCTCGCGACTTCGCATTCCTCCGTTTTGTGAAATGCCGCTGTGTTGACGACGACGTCGCCAGTGCGCAGCGGCGCAAGTGCGCGCGCAACGCTTGAGCCGTCTGTCACGTCGCATTCGTTATGGCGAAGTTCGATGACGTCGAACTCGACAGCCTTCGCCGCCCGCACAACCTCGCTCCCAATTTGGCCATTGGATCCGATTATTGCTATCTTCATGTTTTATGAACGGACCTAAAGGTCCGTTGCTACATTGGTCCGTTGCTACACTGGTTCCGCGCGCAGGCGCTCGATGACTGCCGGACCCCCAGGCGGTGCGTCGCGCGTTATCTCTACAGCTTCAAGGGCGATTTTCGCTAAACGCTGCGCATCTTCGTCTGCAAAAACCAGACACAAAGGCTCGCCTCTTTCGACTGAATCGCCCACAGTTTTTTGTAGCCGTATCCCGATGCGGGAGCCAATCCCGGCTTCAGCAACGTTCTTAAGCGACGCGATCGCCTCGCCGATCGCACGGCCGTCGATGGCTGTGACGAAGCCGTTGTCGGGAGCGGCGACAGTTGCTACGGGCTCAGCCGGACGCTCGAACGCGGCCACGTTTCCGTCTTGCGCGGCCGCCATAGCTGCAAAATGCCTAAACGCCGCGCCGCCGCGCAGTGCGTGCTGCAGCGCCGTTTTGCGCGCATCCGACAAGCGCTGGTCCGCGTGCACATCGAGCATCGCTTCGGCAACCGCAAGGACCACCTCTCCCAAACGGCCCCCCGCGCGTCCTTGCAGGATCCCAATCGCTTCATCGAGTTCAAGCGCGTCGCCGATCGACATAGCCAGCGGCGCTTCCATATCGGTAATGAGCACGCTGATAGAGCGGCCCAAGCGTCCGCCCACTTCTACAATCATCCTGGCAAGCGCATGCGCCTGTTCGCGCGTTTGCATGAAGGCAGAGCGTCCGCACTTGACGTCGATGACGAGATGCGGGGCTCCGCCGGCAATCTTCTTGCTGAGCACCGATGCCGTGATGAGACCAATGTTGTCGACCGTCTGCGTCCGGTGGCGCAGCGCATAGATTTTTTTGTCCGCAGGGGCGATCTCGCCCGTGGCCTGGGCGATGGCGCAGCCTACGTCTGCAACCTGTCGTTTGAACGAGGCAACCGAAAGATCGGTGCGCAGACCGGGCACGCACTCGAGCTTATCGATCGTGCCACCGGTATGGCCGAGTCCGCGGCCGGAAAGTTTTGCGACTTTCACTCCGCAGGCGGCTGCCAGCGGCACGGCGATGAGACTGACGTCGTCGCCCACGCCGCCAGTCGAATGTTTGTCGACGACGATTCCGGGGACGTCGCTCCAGGAGAGCATGACGCCCGACGACGCCATCGCTTGGGTAAGCCACGCCGTCTCGTCCACCGAAAGACCGCGATCCATGACAGCCTGCAGCCACAGCGCGAAGCTTCGATCAACAATTTTGTCCGCAACATACGCGCTGACAAGCTCGTCGATCTCTTCGCGCGTGTGCTCGAGTCCGCGACGCTTGCGCTCGACCAGCGCCATGAAAGCGGCGTCGCTCAGCGTCACGCGTTAAGTCCTTCGATGACGCCTTCCAAAAGCGTGCGCACGCGAGGCGCAGCATGAGCGACGATCTGCAAGACAGCCTCGTGGCCAACCGCAGCGGGTTCTTGACGGCGACGCGGCATGGCGTCGTTTGCAATGACGGACAACCCAAGAACTCTCATACCGGCTTGGCGCGCAGCGATTACTTCCGGGACCGTCGACATGCCGACGGCATCGGCACCAAGCGTATGCAACAGGTGCAATTCGGCGCTCGTTTCAAACGATGGTCCGCTCATCGCGGCGTAGACACCCAAGTGCACGGCGATCTGTGCAGTCCGTGCGGTGCGCAGCGCAAGGTCGAGCAGCGCAGGGTCGTACGCATCCCGCAGCGCAGGGAAACGTTGACCAAGCTTGAGCGCCTCCAAGCCGAGCAGCGGGTTGTCGCCGAGCAGGTTGATGTGATCGCGAATCAACATGATGTCGCCGGGCGACAACTCTTGAGCGATGCCTCCCGCGGCGTTCGTGACGATGAAAACCGACACCCCGAGCGCCTGCGCAACGTACGCGGGATACGCGACCTGCTGCATGGTGAGTCCCTCGTAGTAATGCAGCCGTCCGTCGAACACGGCGACAGCCCTGCCGGCTCTCGTTCGTCCAAAGATAATCTGGCCCTTATGACCCGGAACGCTCGTCACCGGAAAATTCGGAATATTCTTATACGCAATCGCGGTCTGGTTTTCGAGCATGTCGGCAACGACACCCAATCCGGATCCCAACACGACGGCGATCGTCGGACGCAGCTTGTTGTGCTTCGCGAGGTAGTTCTTCGTGAGCGCGAGTCGCAGGGTCAGATCGGACATCCGACCCTCTCGCTACAGCGGCGCCGCAGAACCTGCACCCTTGTGCACGCGCTGCGTAAGTAATGCCCACAGTTCGCTGAGCTCGCGAATTCGCAAGGCCGCTCCGACCATGAGGAACACCAAACTGCCAGCGAGCATGGCGACGAACATGACAGCGGCGTGGTGCCAAAACGGAGCGGCGACTCGCCAGAGCATCGTCGAGACCGATGAAGCTACCGCCGCCATGGTCACCGATGCAACGACCGTTGCGCCGAATGATGCCGAGGTACGGACGTCGGCAACCACGCCTACTCGGCGGACGAAAAGGTATGCGAGCACCGCTGCTTCGACGAGCGATGCAAACGAGTTGGATGCCGCAAGACCGTTGATCCCGAATCGTCCAACCGTCAGGGCAGACGAGACGACGTTGAGAACCATGACCGCGGTCGCGATGATCACAGGCGTCTTGGAATCATGCATTGCGAAGAAACATCGCGTGAGGACGATGCTTGCAGCAATGCCGAGCAGTCCCACGGCATAGAATTGCATGGCGCCGGCCGTACGGACCACATCGCCTGACGTAAATTCACCCCGTTCAAAAAGCACGCTGATGAGAGGCCGCGCGAGTGCGATGAGTCCGAACGCCGAGGGAATGGTAATGAGCGCCGTCATCCGCAGCCCGGTGAAGGCGGTGGTGCGCAGGGACGCTAGCTCGTTGGTTGCAAATTGCGCCGAGAGGATCGGGAAAATTACCGTCGCGATCGCGACTGCAAACAGCTGTTGTGGAAAGCCGACAACCTTCGTCGCGTATTGCATAGCCGCGATATTACCGGGCTGAAGCGTCGACGCGAAATATTTGTCGAAGAGCAGATTGACCTGCCCAACTGCGGAGCCAACGACGATCGGCCCTAAAATGACGGCAAGGCTACGTAATCCCGGATGGTGGAGGTCGAGGACGAAGCGGTATTTGCAACGCCGGAAGTACTGTGGCAGCTGGATGAAGAGCTGCGCGAACAATCCGACCGCCGTGCCGAAGACGAGTGCGTAGATGCCGTAGAGCTTGAACAGCACGAGCACAGCGACAATCGTGCACACGTTGAGCGCGGCGCCTTGGAGCGACGCGGCGCGGTAGCTGCGCTGCGCGTTGAGCAGTGCTTGCACGACCCCGGCGATAGAAGTCGCAACGATCGTCGGCATGAGAATCCGCGTCATGACCGTCGCGATACCCGCTTCCGGCGCTGGGAAGCCTTTGGCGACGATGCGCACGAGCAGAGGCGCGGCCGCCCACGCAACGACGGCGAGCACGGAAAGGACGATGATGAGGCCGTTGATCACGGTGCTTGAAAAACGCCAGGCCTCTTCGTCCTTCGCAGCGGCGAAGTATCCGCTAAAAATGGGAACGAGCGCGCTGACAAGAGCGCCGTTGAACACGCCGAAAACAAGAGTCGGCACGATTGCAGCGACGAGAAATGCGTCAAGCTCCCAGCGTTCGCCGAAGTACTTTGCGTTGACGACCTCGCGCGCAAAGCCAAGAATCATGCTCAGGAGCGTGGCGAGCATCACGGCAACCGTTGACGAAGTCACGCTTCGCTTCATTGAATACGAGGGCTTACGACTCGCCTATGAAGCCTCCCTTGCCGTGCCAGCGCCGAGCAACAGCCAGCAGAGCGCCGCGGCTTTGGGGAAAAAGAACAAGTCATCGACCAACTGATGTGCGAGCAGGCCTGCAACCGCCAGAAATGCTGCAAGCGCGAGCGGTGACATCTGTGCTCGCCGAAACGTTTCTCGCAGCGCGACGATCGCAAAAGCGACCAATGCGATGAACCCCACGAGACCCTGTTCGGCTAGCGTTTGCAGGGGTAAGCTTGCCGCATTGGTCTGGATGCCGGTTAACCCGACGGTCGGCAATAGCAGTTCAAAGTTGCCCGCGCCGACACCGACCACCGGATGCTTTGCGAAGAGTGCGACGGCAGCCGGCCACAACTGGGCGCGCGTGCCGACACCACCCGGCTCGCCCGGGACGTCAAAACGAAAAAGTTGTCCGATGTCCGACCAGCCGGCGTGCGCAATGAAAACGAACCACACTATCGTGATGAGAATGCCAGCCGCCGCACCGATGCTCATGGGAACAGCGGATGCGCGCGCGGCTACTCGGCGCAAGCGCCACAACAGCGCGTAGGTCAATGCAGCGACTGCGATGCCCGCACGCGACTGCGTGAGGATCATGGCGGCCGACGAAAGAGCAGTGACATAACCTCGCGCCGCCGCTGTGTAGCGGTCGACGTCGTATCGACCGTCGACCTTGTGCCAACCGTAGAGCGTCGGCCATATCCACAACACCGGAAGTGCAGCTTCAAGAAATCCCGCCAGCTGATTGGGTCCTTCGAGCGTGCCGGTAGCGCGAGGGAGGACGTGGCCATTGACCCACATTCCCGAGGGAGCACCGCCAAAGAGCGCTTGCATGACGGCGAACGTTGAAACAATGGCGGCGCCCACGGCGACCCCGCCGGTAAAGTAGCGCGCTGAATGTGGAATGCGCTCGATGCAGGTTGCCGCGCACCACAGCAACACGAGGTATTCCACCTGCTTAAAAAATTCTCGTGCAACATTAACCGGGTAGACGGCATGAAGCGCTGACAGCGCGATTGCCGCCATCACGCCTATCACAACCAGCACGAGCCGCCGCGCGCCCGCCGATTGCGGCCACAGCGGCGCGCCGCCCAGCCAGAGCCCGACTGCCGATCCGAACGCTATGCTCTTCTCGAGCGTGAGTGTCGTGTGTCCGACGTCGCGATAGATTGCAAACGGCACGGCAAACGCGAGTACAGCTGCAGTCCACGGCGATTTACGAACGCCGAGATAGGCTGACACACAGACGACTGCGATGAACCCTAATGCAGAGAAAGGATCGAGGGGAACCCGCTGGGTGCTTTGCTGGATAACTGGTGGTAGCAGCGCGAGCGCGGCCGTCACCACGCTCCTTCGCGCCGGAGCACCGCGGGCAGCGTTCGGACTAAGATCCAACAGTCCACAAGTGGCGACCAGTTGCGCGAATACCACACGTCCATTGCCATCCAACGGCGGAACTGCACCTCTGCGCGGCCGCTGACTTGCCAGAGGCCGGTCATGCCGGGGGGCACGGTCAAACGCTGGTGATAATGGGGCAGGTAGTTGTCGACCTCGTGCGGGAGCGCAGGTCGCGGGCCAACCAGGCTCATCTCGCCGCGCAACACGTTTACAAGCTGTGGTAGTTCATCGAGGCTGCTGCGCCGCAGAAAAGCGCCAAGAGCGTGCAGGCGTGGATCGTTGGGAATCTTCAAGGCCGGACCGTCACACGTGTTTAAGTGCGCGACGTCTTTGTGGAGCAGATGCGCACCATCCACCATCGTACGGAACTTGAAGAGGTTAAAAGGGCGGCCGCTTTTGCCAACTCGCTCTTGCACGAAGAACACGGGGCCTGGCGAGCTCAGTTTGATGGCAAGCGCGATTGCCGCACACAGTGGTGCGGCCGCGATCACCATGAAAGAGCCTATTACAATGTCCATGGCGCGTTTGATGATGAACCACGACTTCGGCGCTTTGTGGATTGCATTGCGCCAGAAGATCGCGCGCAGGACGTTGCGCAGCTCCGCTGCACGTGATGCATCTGCGGTGCGCGTTCCGACGGTCGCGATCATGCGGTGATACCCTGCACCGGTGCGGGGATACCGAAGGTTTCCAACACGCGGCGGCCGACCTGCGAGAAGGAATCCAACTCCCTAAGAAAGCCTCCGGCAACGCCGGGGCGATAATCGATGAGCGGCGCGAACTCGCGCGTGTGGTCTGTTCCCGGCGCGGTCGGGTCGCATCCGTGATCGGCGGTGATAATGAGGCGGTCTCCCAGGCGAAGCTCGTCGAGCAACGCGGTCAATTTCTCATCGAGCCCGATAAGTGCCTTAGCGTAGCCATCAGCATCTCGTCTATGTCCGTATTTCGAATCGAAATCGTTCAGATTTGTAAAACAAAAACCGCTCGTGCGGCGGCGCAACCATTCAAGAGTTCTTGCGAGGCCCTCAGCGTTGTCTGCGGTTCGGCTCCCAGCGCCAATGCCCTGGCATGAGTATATGTCCTCAATTTTCCCCAAGCCAAGCGTTGATACTCCCGCCTGCTGCAACACTTCCAGCAAGCTTGGGGAGGGCGGCGGTACGGCATAGTCGCGGCGTCCTGCTGTGCGAACGAACGCACCGGGCTCGCCGACAAAAGGCCGAGCGATGACCCGATTGACGCGGTTCGGAGGGACGAGGATCTCTCGAGCTTTCGCGCACCACTCCCAGAGCGTTTCGAGCGGCACAACGTGCTCGTGCGCGGCAACTTGGAACACCGAGTCCGCAGACGTATACACGATCGGCGAGCCTGTCTCCAAATGCTGCCGGCCCAGACGCTCGATGATTTCGGTTCCAGATGCGACGACGTTGCCCAACACTTTTCGGCCGATGACCGACTCGAACCGGCCGATAACGTCCTCCGGAAAACCGTGAGGATAGGTGGGGAATGCGTTGACGATGGTAATTCCCATCATTTCCCAGTGACCGGTGACGCTGTCTTTCCCATTGCTCATCTCGCGCAGACGCGCGCACGCCGCCGCCGGTTGCAAACACGAGACTCCGTCCACCTGCGTCAAACAGCCCAGCCCAAGCCGCTCCAAATTGGGCAAGCGCAAACCTCGGGCTGCCTTCGCCGTGTTGCCCAACGAGTTGACCGCAGCGCTATCGCCGTAGCGAGCTGCATCTTCGCTCGCGCCTACTCCACCGCCGTCGACGACGAGCACGACCGCGCGTGCTTCTTTCACACCGGTCGTGCGGTTCTTGTCGACTCAATTATCTCCTAGGGCCATTGTGGGCTTGACAACCCAAGCGTCGCGCAATACACTATCCACGCTGTAATAGGCCGGGTCGCGCGCGATCCGGCCACGGCGCTTTGGAGTTTCATGCCGCACCACATCGGTTCATCACTCACGCTCGGTCTTGTGGCCTCAGACGAGATCCAAGAGGCGACACGCACCCTGAAGGCGCGCCTCACGGTTGACATTGTCGACGTCGCGGCGAGCGCGCGGCCGGCGATCGTCTCAGCGCTGTGGAGCGCCGGGGGTGGCCAGCTCATCGTTTGGACATCGAGTATCGAATCGGCGGACCGCTTTGCAAACGACTGCGCGTTCTATCTCGACCATTACGGGTCGCCAGTTCTCGCACTGCGGCCGCGTGACGATAGGCCGGGCGCGCTCGTCAACCCGACCGAACGCGCCGATCGCTTGACCTTTCTTGAGGCGCTGCGCAGCGGCCAGGCTGGTATTTTCTGCGTACCGCATGCCGCGGCACGGCAACCGCTCATCAACCCACGTGTCTTTGAGAAAGATTCGCGCCGCCTTAAAGTCGGTGACGAATATCCGTGGGAAGAGTTGCTCGCCGCACTTCCAGATATGGGTTATGAACGCGCCGATGTCGTGAGTGCTGCGGGCGAATTTGCCGTTCGTGGAGGACTCATCGACGTTTTCCCGGCGACCGCAGATGACCCGCTGCGCCTAGAGTTCTTTGGCGATCGCCTGGAGCAGATTCGCACGTTTTCACTGTCATCGCAGCTCTCAGCAGGTGAGCGTCGCGACGCAATCATCGTGCCCTGGTCGGAGCAAGCATTGGGTGAAGCCGACGCGCCCTTGTGGGGTTACGCGCCAAAGGCAACCGTAGTTATGGATGATCCGGAAATGCTTGTCGCCATCGACCACGGTCTGTCCGTACAGCGCGATGACGAGACGGTGGCCGCGGTCGATCGCGACGAGTTGCCGGAGCAGCAAGACGAGGAAGATGAACGACCAACGGAACCAAGCGCGCCGAGCGTGCAACTGAGCGTGGCCGATCTTGTCGATGATTTGGGCGAGCGCCCCGTGGCCTCAATACGCTCGGGAATCTCATCGGGACGGCTTGGCCGCAAGGCGGACACGACCGTCTCAATCCCCAGCCAACCGGCACCATCTTTTGGTCGCAGCATTGAACGCTTCATTGAATACGTGCGTAAGGAAATTGAAAGAGCAGCGGTGGTGGCCATTCCCTCGGTCGGCTATCGGCGCATTACCGAGGTGCTCGCAGAGCACGACCTCGCCACGCGGGCGGTTCCCAACCGGATCGCGCTGCCGCCCGAAAGCGGCGCCGTCATGGCGGCCGAAGGCGCGATCGATGCGGGTTTTGTCATTCCTGGGCTGCGGCTTGCGGTCATCGGCGACAATGAGCTGTACGGTCATCCCGCTCGCCGCACGCGGCGCAAGAGCGCGAAGGAAGGCGTGCCACAAACCGTCGCGGATCTTACGCCCGGTGAGTTCTTTGTGCACGCCCACCACGGCATCGGCCAGTACCTTGGGCTCGAGCACATCGTGCTCGACAACATCGGACGCGACTTTATGCAGCTTGCCTACGCCGGCGAAGACCGCCTGTACGTGCCCGTCGACCAGATGCATCTCGTGCGCAAATACGCCGCGTCCGACGGTGCGGCGCCGCGATTGTCCAAGATGGGCGGAAGCGATTGGGCGCGCACGCGGTCGCGGGTGCGCGAAGCGGTCGAGCGCATCGCCGAGGGCCTGGTTCGCCTCTACGCAGCGCGCGAGGTCGCCGTCGGCCACGCATTCGCCGCTGACACGCCCTGGCAGTCGGAACTCGAAGAATCATTCCCTTACGACGAGACCCCGGATCAAGCTGAAGCAATTCGTTCGGTCAAAGTCGACATGGAGCGTCCCCGCCCGATGGACCGCCTCGTGTGTGGCGATGTTGGTTACGGAAAAACTGAAGTCGCCCTTCGCGCTGCTTTCAAGGCGGTCATGGATCGCAAGCAGGTGGCGCTGCTAGCGCCGACCACCGTACTCGCGGCACAACACTTTCGAACGTTCAGTGAGCGCTTTGCCGCCTACCCGCTCAAGATTGCATTGCTCTCGCGCTTCCGCTCGAAGGCCGAGCAAAAAGTGATCCTGCTCGGTTTGCAGGATGGAAGCATCGACCTCGTCATCGGCACTCATCGGATGCTGCAAAAGGATGTCGGCTTTAAGCAGCTCGGCCTCGTCATCGTTGATGAGGAGCAGCGCTTTGGTGTCATGCATAAAGAGCACCTTAAAGAGCTGCGCCAGTCCGTGGACGTTTTGACGCTTTCGGCGACGCCGATCCCTCGAACCCTGCACATGGGCTTGGCGGGTGTTCGCGATTTGTCGCTGATCCAAACGCCGCCGGCTAATCGCATGGCTATCAAGACGGTCGTGGCGCCAAACAGCGACGCGCTCATTGCAAGCGCTCTCGCGCAAGAGCTCGATCGCGGCGGACAAGTCTACTTCGTGCACAACCGGATCGAAACGATCTACGGCGTTGCTGCGGCTATCCAAGGGCTCGCGCCGCGCGCTCGGATCGCGGTCGGCCACGGTCAGATGACCGCGGGCGAGCTTGAGGATGTGATGCTCTCATTCATCAATGGCGATGTCGACATCCTCATTTCGACGACGATCATTGAGAATGGGCTTGATATCCCTAACGTCAACACGATCATCATCAATAACGCCGATCGTTTTGGGCTCGCGCAGCTCTATCAGCTGCGCGGTCGCGTCGGACGAAGCGCTCACCAAGCGTACGCATACTTTCTCTATCAACCGCATCGGATGCTCAGCGAGGTCGCACGCTCGCGGCTCGAAGCGATCCGTGAATTCTCGCACCTCGGCTCGGGCTTGCAGCTTGCGATGCGCGATCTCGAGATTCGAGGCGCCGGCAACTTGCTGGGAAGAGAGCAGCATGGGTTCATCGCGTCGGTTGGATTTGAAACGTACACGGAGATATTGCACGAAGCGATCGCTCAGAAACGCGGCGAAGCGCAGGCGCCGCCAGAGCCGCCGCCGGTGCTCGATCTGCGCGTGAGCGCCTTCATCCCCAGCGACTACATCAAAGGTGCAAGCCAGAAGGTTTCATTCTATCAGCGCCTTGCAGCAGCACAGACGCTCGACGAAGTGAACGCACTGGGAGAAGAATTGCGCGACCGATTCGGCCCGCTGCCAACCGAAGTGCAGTCGCTCCTTGACCTGACCAGCTTGCGTGTTCTCGCAAGCGCAAAAGGAGTACAAAAAGTAGCACTCGAACAGCGCAGGCTGACCCTTGAAATGGGCCCAAGGTTTTCGTTGTCCGAACAGGCCCTCTCAGCTCTGACATCAATCACCGGGGGAAATTTCCGGTTCACGCAGAGCGCGATCGTCGCAGGTCTTCCCGATCGCGACGGCAGCGGCCGCTTGGGGACCGTTCGCGAGATCTTATCAGTTTTATAAGAGTGCACGCAGTGGCAAAAAGGAGAATAGATGCTTGGTAACAGGTTAGCGGTGGTCGCGTGTGCAGTCGTCCTTGGATTGGGCATTGCAGGCTGTGCCGGTCAAGACAAAACGATTGTTTCAGTCAACGGTGAGAAAATCACTAAAGGCCAGTTGGACAATCGCCTCGAGGGGCAAGCCGGCAAGTCGACCTTGCAGCAAATGGTCGACACAAATCTCGTTCTGCAGTATGGCAAGTCGCAGAACATTACTGTCACCGACGCCGAACTCAACGACGCAGTCAATGCGCTCATGGCTCGCTTTCCGGCCGGGCAGTTTGACGCAATCATCAAGAATCAGGGGCTGACCATGGACGATGTCAAGAATATCGAGCGCGTCCAACTCATCATTAGGAAAGCGGTAGACAAGCAAGTCAACATCAGTGACGCTCAGGTCGCAGATTTCTATGCCAAGAACAAACAACTGTACAGTACGCCGGCACAGGTTCGAGCGCGGCACATTCTCGTGAAGACAAAACCTGAAGCTGATGCCGTTGAAGCGCAGCTGCGTGCTGGTGGAAACTTCGCGACGATCGCACAAAGAGTCTCGATCGATCCGGGCAGCAAGGCGCAAGGCGGAGAGCTTGGCTGGTTTGGTCCAACACAAATGGTAAAACCGTTCGCCGATGTGGCATTCTCGTTGCAGGTCGGGCAGACCAGTCAGCCCGTCCAGACAGCTTTCGGCTGGCATGTCATCCAGCTCGAAGAAAAGCGGCCTGCACATACCGCATCGCTTGCTGAAGCCGCACCCAAGGTTCGTCAGATGCTGCTGCAACAGGCTGAAGCCGCGCAAAGCGGACCCTTTATGGAAAATCTCCAGCACAAAGCAAACATCGTCGTCTACGATGAACGTTTCAACCCGCTCTTCCCCCCAACACCGGCCCCGATGGGAACAACCGCAACGCCCACGCCGGCGCCAACTAAGGGAAAGTAAGGACCGAGCGAGGCGTCCACAATCCACACAAGGCGCGGGCTTGACCCGCGCCAAATCTTTTCTCGCATGCCCCAACTCTCCATCGTCGGCCTTGGCCCGAGCGATGCTGCTCTGCTAACAGTCGGCGCGCTCGACGTGTTGCGCTCGGCTCCCCACGTCTTTACCTGCAACGCTGCACCGGCAACGCTCCAATATCTGCGCGAAGCGGGCATTGAGGCCCGCAGCGTCCCCTTCGACGCGGGCGCACTGTTGCGGGGCGTCGACAGCGCGACCGTCGCAGCGGCGTCGCTCTTTGAGAAGGGTGATGCTGCCCTCGGTGTGCCCGGCCATCCGTTGCTGGATTTCCCCGGGTTGCCCCATCTGCTGCGCGCGCTCGAGGGCAGCGGAGTCAATGTCAACATTGTTCCCGGCATGCCGCGCTCCGCGCTCTCGGCAGCGGCGATGTCACCGCTCGTACCGCTGCCGCCCGTGGCCATTCACCATACATGGGATGAGCTGGTGGAAATAATGGCTCGACTGCGCGCGTGCTGCCCGTGGGATCGGGAGCAAACGCATGAATCGCTCTTGCCATACCTCGTCGAAGAGGCACACGAGGTCGTCGAAGCCGTGGACGAGCGCGATGCCAAAAAGCTCTGCGAAGAGCTCGGCGATCTGCTCCTCCAAATTGTGTTTCACGCGCAGATAGCGTGCGAGCAGGGAAAGTTTGCGGTTGCGGACGTCATCGACGCGCTGGCGAACAAGATGATTCGCCGTCATCCCCACGTGTTCGGTGATGCAAGCATCTCGACAACTCAGGAACAAATGAAGTCGTGGGAGATGATCAAGACCCAAGAGGCGTCGATCCGGCACCGCGAGTCGCTGCTCGATGGGATCCCAAAGACATTGCCATCACTTCTGCACGCGCAGCGCATGCAGGAGAAAGCGAATACTGTTGGGTTCGATTGGCCGCAGGCCCACGACGTTCTCATTAAACTTGACGAAGAGCTCGCCGAGTTGCGCGAGGCGATCGCGGCTCACGATGCAGCGAGCATGCGCGACGAACTCGGCGACCTGCTGTTTACGATCGTCAATCTCGCACGCCGCAGCGGCATTGACGCTGAGGCTGCGCTGCGCCAGGCCAACGCCAAGTTCCGGCGCCGCTTTGCGACGATGGAGCGCATCGCTGGCGGCGGTGCGACCGCGCTTGCCAATCGCAGCTTGGATGATCTCGATGCGCTGTGGCAGCGGGCGAAAGAACATGAGGCTGGACAAGTTTCTTAAGGTGTCACGTCTTGCCAAGCGCAGGACCGAGGCAAAGGAAGCCCTGGACGCTGGGCGCATCGAGTGCGACGGCAGGCCGGTCAAGGCATCGCACGTGGTTAAAGTGGGCGACGAGCTGGTCATTCATTACGCCA
>Ga0185299_10004006_pt1 | contig 18373 bp, 18 predicted proteins | sample PaiPotPPA55metaG_FD_128002 | JGI IMG/M metagenome (GOLD analysis project Ga0185299, IMG submission 128002) | Iron sulfur acid spring bacterial and archeal communities from Banff, Canada, to study Microbial Dark Matter (Phase II) - Paint Pots PPA... ...
GAGATCGTGTCCGTGATCGGGTTATCGTGGACACGATCTATTGGTGTCCACAAAACAAAGATCTTCCCAATCACCAACTTAGCCGTCTACACGGTACTGCGGTCACGCTTACGAATTGTTCGCTGTAACTAGTTGCTCAGGCTCTCATGGACGCTTCTTTTTTTGCGTCCCAGGCATCTGTTTTACGTGGGAGGCTAACGCTCGACAATCATCTTAGGCTCACGCTGTCGTGCGCGGGCGCGGCGGGAGAGATCCACATAGTTTGGATCAACACTTATGGAATACCCCATGCTTGCAGGTAGCTACAACAGTTTGCTCGTCTTGTTCTCGCTGCTCGTAGCGATTCTGGCCTCGTATACCGGGTTGGACATGGCGGGACGCATTTCTACCTCACAGGGACGTGCAGCCTTTGGGTGGCTGGTGGGCGGCGCGTGCGCCATGGGCATGGGCATCTGGTCGATGCACTTTGTCGGCATGCTTGCCTTCAGCTTGCCGATTTCGCTCGGCTATGACCCCTCGATCACCGTGCTCTCGCTTCTGATCGCGATCGCATCCTCGGCGTTCGCGCTGTGGCTTGTGGGCCAGAACGAGTTGCCTGTGTCGCGATTGATCTGTGGCGCTGTATTAATGGGTGCCGGCGTCGTTGGTATGCACTATACGGGCATGGCTGCGTTGCGCATGACACCCGGAATCCGCTACATCCCGTCTCTTTTTATCCTGTCTGTCATCATCGCGATTCTCGCTTCGGGCGTGGCGCTGTGGATTGCATTCCATCTGCGCCGCCATTCACCTCTTGTCCGGCCGATGCGTGCAGGCGCTGCGGTGGTGATGGGCCTTGCCATTGTCGCGATGCATTACACCGGGATGGCGGCAGCGCAGTTTCCGCTTGGGAGCGTTTGCGGTGCTGCGCATGAGGGAGTGAGCGCGGGATGGCTGGCGCTGGTGATCATTATTGCCACGCTGGCGGTACTCGCCATTGCACTGATCATTTCAGTACTTGACGTGCGGCTGGAGGCACGCACCGCCATATTGGCGGTCTCACTCGCTGAGGCCAATCAGGAACTGACCTATCTGGCGTTACATGATGCCCTCACCAAGCTTCCCAATCGCGTGCTGCTGGAAGACCGGCTCGATCGGGCGATCCAGAGCGCAGATCGCGAACATGGCCGCTTTGCCCTGATGTTCATGGACCTGGACGGCTTCAAGGCGGTCAACGACGCCTGCGGACATCACGTCGGCGATCTGTTGCTAGTTGAAGTCGCGCAACGCATCGGGGTGAACGTTCGGTCACAGGACACTATCGCTCGTGTGGGCGGAGACGAATTCGTGCTGCTTGCGGAGGTAGCCGAACCAGCAGATGCGGCGACCCTTGCCGAGAAAGTATTGGCAGCTATACGAGAGCCCTTTCAGCTTGCCGGCCGCGAGTTGCGCGTGTCGACAAGCATTGGTATTGCGATGTTCCCCGGCAATGGCTTTGATCAGGCTGACCTGCTGATCAATGCGGATGCCGCGATGTATCACGCGAAGGCGCTAGGACGAAATACCTACTGCTTCTTCGAAGCCTCGATGAACGCCAATGTGCACGAGCAGTTACAGCTCGTGCAAGATCTCCTCGCGGCCGTTGATCGAGGCCAACTGGTTCTGCATTATCAACCGAAGTTCATTGCACCCAATGGGCCGGTAATTGGCGTAGAAGCGCTGGTGCGTTGGCTGCATCCCACTCGCGGGCTGATTCCACCGGACCAGTTCATCCCCTTGGCGGAGAAAACCGGCTTGATCTTGCCAATCGGTGAATGGGTATTGGACGAGGCTTGCCGTCAGATCGCAGCGTGGCGCAACACAGGCCTCCAGGACCTGACCATGGCGGTCAACCTGTCAGCATTGCAATTCAGACATGCGAGTCTGATTCGAACTGTCCGGGAGACTTTGGAGCGCCACGTACTGGAAGCGAGCTGCCTGATACTCGAGATCACCGAGTCCACCGCAATGCACGATGTCGATACAAGCTTGCGAATCCTGGAGCAACTGCACGATATGGGCGTGCGGATTTCCATCGACGATTTTGGCACCGGTTATTCAAGTCTTCTGTATCTGAAACGGCTACCGGCGAGCGAGTTGAAAATCGACCGCGGGTTTATCCGCGACCTCGCTCGCGACACAGAGGACGCAGCGATTGTTTCGGCAATTGTGGCACTGGGTCAGACACTCAATCTGAATATTGTCGCGGAAGGTGTGGAGACACAGGCACAGCAAGAATTCCTGACCCGTCTTGGTTGCGATTCGCTGCAAGGTTTCCTGCTCGGCCATCCGATGTCGGCAGATGATTTGATTGATGCGCTATCGCTGGATGGTGGTGTGGATGGGGTAAGGGGAGGTCGGCCTGCTAATGAGGTCGGTGTGGGGATGGCGCCGGTTGTGGGATACGTGGGTTGATTTGGTGATGCCGGGCGGACCGCTTCCGCCGACTTCATGCTCGCCAAGCTACATAGACTTTGTAGGCGAATGCCGAAAATTCTTATGGTTAACGATTAGATTAACCAAACAACAAAACGACTTCTAAGTGCATTGCAGCAAATATCAATCGACTCAAGTCTTATGCGCTATCCCGTTATACGAAAGTCAATCCAATGTTGTAAACGGGAGACACAAGATCAAAAACTGATCCCGATTTAATTTGACGGAAATATTATTACTCGCTGGCCAAAAGCCACGTATGAACCGCAGCCGTCAAATAGACCAGCGGTTTACCTAATAACTAACAAGGGAGAACTTTGGTGAAGAAAACCACCAGCGCCATCGGCGGCGCTCTTATCGCCATCGCGGCCCAGTCCGCTTTCGCGCAAAACTCGGTCACGCTGTACGGCATCGTCGACACGAGCGTCCGCTATCTCACCAACGCCAATTCGAACAACGACAGCCAGGTATCGATGGGCGTCGGCCCGATCACCGGCAGCCGTTGGGGCTTGAAGGGTTCTGAGGATCTGGGCGGCGGCCTGTCTACGGTGTTCCGCCTTGAGAACGGCTTCAACCTCTGGAACGGCCAGCTTGCGAGCCAGAATACGCTCTTCAACCGGATGGCTTATGTTGGGTTGTCGAGCAACCAATATGGCACCGTCACCTTAGGTCGCCAGAACACGCCGCTATTCGACCAGCTAGGTAACGTCTACGATCCGTTGACCGTGGGTAACTTCGATCAGGACGGCTGGTTGCCGGGCGCACTCGGCTACGGCCTGCGCCAGAACAACTCCGTCAAGTACAACGGCCAGTTTGGCGGCCTGAACGTGGAAGCCATGTATGGCTTTGGCAACGTGGCCGGCAGCGTCGGCGCGAGCAACATGTACGGCTTGACGGCGTCGTACACGTACAGCAGCTTGTCTCTTGACGCGGGCTTTCAGCAGAACAGCGACGTGCACAACAACAAGTTCAATGTCGTCAACATAAGCGCTGTCTATGCATTCAGCACGGTCAAGGCCTTTGCCGGCTGGCTGCACGCGCAGGACAATACCGGCATGGTCGACCTCTTCATGGCGGCCGCAAACTCACCGGCTGCCAACTTCGCGGCGCCTGTGACGAACACCAACCGCATCGACGACGGCTTCTACGTCGGTACCACCTGGCAGGTCACGACGCCGCTGCTGCTGACTGCGGCGGGCTACTACGACCACTCGCGCAACGCGCTGAACGCCAACGGGACCACGCTTAGCCGCGGCGTCCGCTACTCGGGCGTGGTGCTCGCCGAATACTCGCTGTCCAAGCGGACAGAAGTGTATGGCACGGTCGATTTCATCCGTGGCACCGGCGCAGCGCAAGCAGACTTTCCGGGTCGCAACAACCAGACCGGCGTCGCGGTCGGCCTTCGCAACATATTCTGATGTGGGCTGCCTGGCTTGCCGCCGGGCATGACACTTCCGGACCAACGGCGCGCACTTAATGGTGCGCGCCGTTTTTCCTAAGGCATGCAGGGGCAGCAGCACGTCATCAGATCAATAGTTCGACTGACTGCAACACGTGGCGTGTTTCCGGCAAACTCGAGTCGCATCCTTCGCGAATCGTTTCGATCATGCATTCTATAAAGCACTCGGACGCGGCACTCGCGGGATGACCGCTGCGCGAGATGACGCTGACCATCGCATCATCCAGTTGCTCGCGCAACGGAATGGCGCACAGTCCTTCCTTGGCCGCACTGACCTCGACGAGCGGCCACGGAAAAACGCTGACCATGTCGGTCTTTTTGAGCAACGCAATCGCAATCGAAAGAGAGTGCGTCAGATGAATCTTCCGCGGCACCGGCACGTTGTATCGAGTGAACACGTTATCGGCAAGGGCATTTTCGTTCACCGGATCCCATGTCAACACCCAGTCCAGATCGCTCAGATCCGCCAGTGAGTGGCAGTTCGCTCGCGGATGTCCCTCGCGGGCGACGAGCGCGCAGGTCGACGAAAACAATGGCCGATACTGAAATTCAACACCGAATGCCCCAGGCTCCGGCCGGCCGACAAAGAAGTCGAGGCTGCCGTCGCGCAGGCGCGGATTGGCGACTGACAACAATCCTTCGAAAAATTCCAGGCGGATATCGGGCATGCGCTTGCAGAAGCGCGTGACTGTGTCCGCCAGGAACGTCATGGCAATCCACGGGGTGACGGCCACCGTGAGCTTGCCCTGCGTGGCGCCCCGCAGGGCGTTCATGGCGTCCTGGGCGCGTGTCATCTGTCCAGACATCAGCCGGGCGTGAACCAGCAGCGCCTGGCCGCTCTCCGTGAGCGTGACGCCTGAAGATGTGCGCACCACCAGCGACATCTGCACGCTTTCCTCAAGTTGGCGCAGGCTCTTGGTGATAGCCGCCGGGGAGGCTTTCAAAACGCGCGCCGCGCCGCGTACGCCGCCTGCTTCGGCAATGGCGATAAGCGTGCGGAGTTGGTGAAGTTTCATAGCTCTCAATGATAAGGCGGGTTCGCGCGGGGTGTTCACCTCTGGTTGCCACGTTCACGATTCTAGCTCTCCCGCCCCGTTTTCTGTCGCGCTACGGTAGCGTCACCCGATCAAGTTCCAACGTTAATCACGGACCCACGCGAATGACTGTTTCCACCGACATGCTCGCCGGCGGCGACGAAATGATCCAGTTGCGTCATCGCATCCATGCGCATCCCGTGCTGACGAAGCATTCGTGTGACGCGATAGTGTTCGCGCTGCAGAGGATCGTCTCGCGCAACGTTGTACCGCTCGACATGGCATGAACGCGAGCCGGCTTGCCGACCGCTCAAATTGATTCAACACCGACGGGGAACCCCATGAAACACGTAACGCTTTCAGCCTTTTGCGCACTGGCGATGTTGCCCCTTGCTGTTCTTGCACAGGATAAACAGGTCATTCGCTTCGGCGTCGATCCGAGCTATCCACCGTTCGAGTCGAAGGCGCCCGATGGATCGTTCACGGGTTTCGACATCGACCTGGGCAACGCGATCTGCGCGCAGCTCCATCAGAAGTGCGTGTGGGTCGAGCAGAACTTCGACGGCATGATCCCGGCGCTCAAAGCGCGCAAGTTCGACGCCATTCTTTCAGCGATGTCGGCTACGCCGGCGCGGCGTCAGCAGATTGACTTCAGCAACCGTCTCTACAACAGCAGCTCGGCATTGATTGCGCGCGCGGGCTCGAACCTTCAGCCTACCGCGCAGGTGTTGCAGGGCAAACGCGTTGGGGTGGTTCAGGGCTCGACCCAGGAGAGCTACGCGAACGCGGAGTGGGCGCCGAAGAACGTGACGGTGGTGTCGTATCAGACGCAGGACCAGATCTATCAGGACCTCGTGACGAACCGTCTCGATGCGGCATTTCAGGCCGCCGTGCAAGCTGACTTCGGCTTTCTGAAGACGCCGCGCGGCAAAGGCTTCGCGTTGGTGGGCAAGCCGGTGGGGGACAGCCGCGTGGCGGGCGATGTGGCCATCGGCATACGAAAGGGCGACGCGCCGCTGGAAACGCAGATCAATCACGCCATTGCGGCGATACGTCAGGACGGTGCGTATCAACAGGTGGCCGCGAAGTACTTCAATTTCGACATTTACGGCGATTGAGCGTCAGGAATCAGCCCATTATTTCTCGTAGGGAGGCAGGTATGTTGGAGACCGTAACCGCCCGTCTTGAGCGGGCCGTCACGCCGCAATTGATGGAAGACTTTCACCGCGATGGCGCGGTTTGTATTCGCCAGATCTTCACACAGGAAGAAGTCGCCTTGCTGCGCGCGGGTATCGATAGCAACCTGCAGGCGCCCAGTCCGCGCGCGAAGGTTGCGAGCCGCCCCGACGATCCGGGCTGGTTCTTCGAAGATTTCTGCAATTGGCAGGATAACGAAGCGTATCGCCAGTTTATTTTTCACTCGGCGGCACCCGCGGTTGCCGCGGCGCTGTTGGGGAGCGAGACGATACGGCTTTACCACGATCATCTGCTGGTGAAGGAGCCGAATACCCGGCAGCGCACGCCGTGGCATCAGGACCAGCCCTACTACAACATCACCGGTCGCGACAACGTCAGCATGTGGATTCCGGTCGATCCCGTTTCTCAGGAGTCGAGGCTGGAGTTTGTTGCGGGCTCGCATCTCGGGCCGTGGCTGATGCCGCGCACATTCATGGACAATCAGGCTAAATGGTTTCCCGAAGGCAGCCTCGCGGATCTGCCGGATATTGAGGCTGACCGGGGGGCGTATCCGATCATCGGATGGGCGCTCGAACCGGGCGATATGGTGTGTTTTAACATGCTGACTCTGCATGCGTCTGGCGGCGTGAGCGGGCAGACACGGCGGCGTGCGTTCTCGATTCGCTTTATTGGCGACGATGTTCGGCATGCGCCGCGTCGCTGGCGTACTTCGCCGGAGTTTCCGGGTCTCGCGCAGACGCTGCCTGAAGGCGCGTTGATGGAGCATCCGCTTTTTCCTATCGTCTGGCCTGGGGCTTAGCGGGGTGATATCGACGATACGAAATGAACTGGTGGTGGATTGCGATGGAAGCGGGGAGCGGCAATGAAATGCTGTGGCCGGTTTCTGGGCTCGGACGCCTGCCGGGCGGGAGACTGAAGATCGTTGGACCGCTCTTAAGTGAAGGGCGGCTACCCGCCTCCCGACATCGTTTAGCCGCTCCTCTGCCAGCTCAATGCGCTTTCAATTGCCATTGATATGTTGGCTCACGAAATCCGCAAACTTGTTTTGCGTTGAGGTCACTTTTTCGACGCACTTGTCATACGAAGAGCCCTTCGAACTTTCGAGGCCGTACATGCCGCGACACTGCGCGTAGAGGGTAATCGTCGCACCGCTGTCTTTCCTAACCCGAGTTGCCGAGAAGCTGACACGGCCATCCCGGGTGGGCACGTCGGTATCGACAGCGACCGCGTCGGCGCGCACTACAGGTGTATCGGAATGCTGCTGTACGTAGGCCTCCGTAAGTTTCCAAACCGCGTCGCATTGTGGCTGGTCGCGGCACTGAAGCGTGGCGTGGCGCTGGGCCGCTTCCAACAAGTTTTCCTTGCGAGAAAAACTTTGATCGCGTTCGGCCTGGGTTTCTGACGTTCCGCAACCAGTGAGTGCAAGGAAAGCGAGCATAGCCGGGAGGATCTGTTTCACTACTGGGGTTCCCAAGATTTATTCACATGGATTATAGAAGCACAATTGCAGCGGACACAGCCGTCATCGAACGCGCGTCATCTCCAATAGCTCTTCGGGCCAAAAAGCAATAAGGTAACTAATCGATTGAGTCTCCACCGATTGTAACTTCGTTCTGGACCACCGCATGGTCGATGCGAGGAAGCATCATATTTCGAATGGGGTGCAATCCGAGCAGACGAACACATTGCTCGCCGGGTGGGAGATTCGCACGCTCGTATAAGGAGGGAAATTGAAAGGAACTAATCGATCGCCGATAGCTGTAAGCGGCGCGCAGTTCGTAAAACGTCGTTAAGTGTGTCGTACCCGTTGTGGAGGCAAGAAATCGATATATCGATCGAGCTCAGGCTCTCGGTGAAAGCGTGTCGCCGCTTTCTGGAACAGCGTCGGCTGAGAGCGGGACCCGAACGTTTCTTGTAGCCAAGCAAGACGGATCGACAGGCGAGGGTTGGCCGTATTTCGGCCTTTGCCGACACTCGGGTAACGACTGCCGTAAGGCGGCTACCAGTCGCTTTCCTGACGTTCACCCGTTGTCTGGGGTGAATGTCAGGTTTCACTGTCTGCGGATGAGTGCTCTCGACCCACATCGGCCCTTCGACCCGGCGCGACCTTAACGGCGGCTTCCAAGGTACAACGGTCATTCCTGCAACCAATTCCTCGTCGAACATCACGGCAACATCACCTTGCAAGCCGGGTGGTGTTCAAACAAGGACCCTTCAGGTGTCAACCAAATCGGTCAAGACTTCGAGAGTCTCAGCCATTGCAATATCGTGCGTCCGCTTTCGCTTATGCTGGATTGCGACAGGACTTGCGGTTTAAAGCAGGGGGACACGCGACACGCGGCGTGGTTCAAACGGTGCTGTTCAAGGGTTACACCAAAAATCGATGGAGCCTTGCTGGCAAAGACATTCCGCGATTCGACTGTAACCCTCGTTTGAACCACGCCCAGCCTACGAATTCGTAGCTCGTGCCGATGATTGCCTGACCAATGTTCGCCGTGTCCGCGCCGATCTGGTAGAGACGTCCCGAATGCCTAGCGAACACCTCGGAACCAGACATGGCCTTTCGAGTGGCAGTGTCGACCAGCAACTTCGGCAAATGGTCGACGTCCAAGTCTGGCTCCGATGCGATGCTGGATTCGAGCTCGCTGAAGAGCATGTGCCGCAATTGAAAGGCAACGTGACGAGCGCTGCTTTGACGCCGTGCCTCGCGCCTCTAGGGCTGCGTCTCCCCGTCTTGTGCATAGAAGGATTCAGCGGCTTCGCGTTGAGGGTTCCCTGCGGGCAGGGAACCCACTACCTCTTGAAACGCTGCCATAGTTTGCGTCAAGGTTTTTTCGCTGTGCGTGAGCTCGTATTTGGCGTCGAGCGCGACGCCAAGACAATATTGTGCGCTCGCCCACATTGTTCATGTCACTGTACCGCATGCACATTGCTGCGCTGCGCGGTGCTATGCGCGCATATGGCGCTCGATACCGTCGCGCACTGGCTGCGGGGTCCACCGCGCCGCGCGTCAAGCTGCATTGACCGGGTCAGCCTGTTTAGAATGAGCGGCGCGCGCCGTGGAATCGTGGAATAAATGCGGCGCGGCTTTCGTTACATCGTGTGGCCCGGGCGTTTTCCGCCTCGGGGCCGCCCACTTGAGCTAATTCTTCTGGTCGCCCGGCATGCGCGCCATGCCAGCGGCCCTTTGCGGCACGCGCCGCCGGAGCTTTTGCATGCTGACACCTGATGTCGACCGTCTTCTTCCGCACGTTCCTTTCAACCGGCGTACCTTCATCAAGGCCGCGTTCGGCACCGGTTTTGCCGCCTGCGTCATGCCGGTGTCCGCGCAAACCATCACCACCAGCGCCGAAGGACTCGACGCCGGCGAAGTCGGCTTCAAGGCCGCCGACGGCACGCTCATCCCGGCGTATCGCGCGCAGCCCAAGGGGCGGACGAACTTGCCGGTGATCATCGTCGTGCATGAGATTTTCGGCGTGCACGAGCATATCTCCGACGTCTGCCGCCGCTTCGCCAAGCTCGGCTACCTGGCTATCGCGCCCGATCTCTATGTGCGGGAAGGCGACGCCTCGGTCTATCCGACGATGCAGCAACTGAACGACCACATCGTTTCGAAGGTGCCGGACCAGCAGGTGCTGTCCGACCTCGACTCGACCGTCGCCTGGGCCGGGCAGAACGGCGGCGACCTGAAGCGCCTGGGCGTCAACGGCTTTTGCTGGGGCGGCCGGATCACATGGTTGTATGCGGAGCACAATCCTCACGTGAAGGCTGCCGTGGCATGGTACGGGCGGCTGGGTGGCGCTACGTCGCCGAATTCACCGTCCAATCCGCTGGACCATGCCGCCGATCTGAAAGTGCCCGTGCTCGGCCTGTTCGGCGGGCAGGATCCGAGCATCCCGGCCGACACCATCGCGGCGATGAAGCAGGATGTCGCAACGGGGCCGACGGCCGCGCGCAGTTCGCAGTTCATCGTGTATCCGGATGCGCCGCACGCATTTTTCGCCGATTACCGGCCGAGTTATCGCAAGGCCGACGCCGAGGACGGCTGGCGCCGGGCGATTGCGTTCTTCAAGGATCACGGCGTGAAGTGAGCGTTGGCGGCGCTCTGGGCGCCGCTCAGGGCGCCGCGCCCGTCGCCACCGGCCGCGACGGGTCCGAGCACCATTCGCTCCACGAATCCGAGTAGAGCGCCGCGCCGTGCAGGCCGGCGATTTCCATCGCGAGCGCGTTGTGGCACGCGGTCACGCCCGAGCCGCATTGCAGCACCACCCGGTCCGGCGACGTCGCGCCGAGCAGGGCGCCGACCGCGTCGCGCAGTTCGTGCGCGGTCTTGAAGCGGTCGTCCGCGTTCAGATTACACCTAGCCTAGGTCAGCCCTTTTTGATCAAAGGCATTACCGGTTCAAACCTCCTCCTTCAGGGGGATTCCGAATTTGGGCGGGGTGGGTGCAGCCCCGTCCAAATTCTCTTGACGCAGGGAGCCGTTCAGGCGGACTAGCGGATCACTTCTGCACCTAGATTTACCTTGTTGAGCCTTGTTTTCGAACTTCGCGGGTTGTGTAAGGCATTGATTGTAAAGGAGCATTTTGACGCTTGTATTCCTCCGAAGGCAGTGCTCGTCATGCCGGTGTCGCTGAACGCGAGTCGGCTATCGTTTGCGCGGTGGCATACGCACGTCGCTGGGGGCAAAGTTATTAGCGGGGCTGGCTTTTGGAGAGGGGCGACCAGCATATTTCGATGGGGATCGTCGACGGCGAATGGCTGGGTGCGGTATTGGTTCTGCGAAAGAAAGACTAGTGTCTTGTGAAGCCGGCCCGCGAAAGGCGGCAGCGAACTTCTCCCGCACCGGAAGGACAACGAGACAGCGCGTATTTGGAGGTGTTGCGCATTGACCGGAAACGCCTACATGGCGCCTACACGAATTCCAAAAACAAAAAGCCCAGTCGCTTGGACTGTAACTGCTCAAAAACCCGGGGCAAACGGCGGCATCCTATTCAAGCAGCGTGAACGAGGCGTTGTTCAACCAGGTGCGGCAGTGGTGGGATGTGATCGCTGCACGAGATGCGATCGGTCAGGTAATCCCAGAACGAGATGCCTAGCTTGCGACAGGTCTTCTTCAGGCTGGAGAACGTATCGCGACATTGCCGACCGAGCTCGCTGCGCGTGCCGCCACTGACCTTTTGCTTTTTCACGTGATCGCGAATATCGCTCTCACTGCCATTCGTGTGCAGTGGGACCTCAGGTCGCTCCAGCACCAGGAGCAACTCGGACTTGTTCAGATGAATGCGTCTGAGCAAACGGTTGAGTGTCGCGTAGCGGGTCTTCTGGGTGAAGACCGCGTCAAAGCGCGCTTGCAGTTCGCGCTTGCGTGTGAGGGTGGGACGCCGCTTGTACTGCTTGAGGTCCGCGTACAGCGACCAGATCCCGCTGCGCACACGTGCAATATCCTCACGGTGTTGATCATTCAACGGCAGCAGCTTGTGAACCAGGCGCTCCGCGTGCACCCAACATAAGCCGTGAATCAAGACATTGAACTGTCCTGCGTCATCGCTGATGATGGCGAGATCCTGGGCCACGCCGCGCCGCTTCAGGCTACCCAGCAACGCGCCCTCGGTGGCGATGTTGCGGTAGCGAGCAACGTCCATGCCCAGGCTGTCGAGGTGGAGTTGCCAGGCGCGCTGATCGGCAAAGCTTGCGCGGTCGTGCTCACGCAGCGCATCCAGGAACACCCGCGAGAGCCCCTGCTTTTTCATGTAAGCGAGCGCGTCTTCGTTGATCTGGTATCCATGTCCCGCCCCGAGCAGCTCGAGGAAATTGATGCGGCTCTTCGAGCCCGTGCTTTGGAACCACGCGAAGTGTTCGTTACCGATGTGGGTGACGTAGCCGTTCTTGCCTTGATGCCGCGTGCCCGTGTCATCGACCGTCACATACGCTGAGAGCGCGAGCCCAGTCGACAACAGCCCGTCTTTTTCCGCGTGAAAGCGCTCCTTGCCCTCTTGCAGCAGCGCGTTCAGCTGCCCGGACGAGATCTCAATGTCCCATTCGCGCAATTGCTCACACAACAGCGGCTGCGTCACGTGGCAGTGGTGGTGCTGGTACAGCACATAGCTGACTAGCGTCGCGCCAAAGTGGCTACCGGCGACGGCCCGGGGAAGCTGCCCGGTCAAGGTCTGACCGTCTAGTGTTTGCCAGCGTGCGAGCCGATAGCGTGTGTTGCGTGAGCCGATCACCAGGTCCTGCACCACGTAATCCCGATACCCTTTGAATCGGGACCCGGGCGGGATCAACTCGGCCGGCTCGATGATCTCTTCGCAATCGATCTTCAGTTGGGCGGTCTTGCTCCTGCTGGGCTTACCACGTCGTCTGGCCGGCTTCGTTTGCTGCTGCCGATCGGGCGTGCCGGCTTTGCCGGCTTCCTCATGCATGCGGCTCGGTTTGAACTTCGGTCGCTTCTTCTCGCCCTTGAGCACGGCGACTTCATCCTTCAGATGCAACTCCTGTTCATGCTGGCGAAGGATGATTTCGATGAGGCCGTCACCCCAGGCGAGCAGCTTCAGGACCGCGGGCGTGCGCTCGGCTTCGGGGATGTACGGCGCAGCGAGTTTCTTCCTCACGACTGCGTGAGGCTATGCGCGCCTGCCGGCTTTGCGCAGCCGGGCGACTTCCTGTGCCAGTGTTTGAAGCCGCTCTTGCTGGCGATTGACCATATCGGTCAGTTGCTCGAGCACCGCCAGCAATTCAAGCTCCCGCGGCGTCAATTCTTCTCGCGCGATATCCGGTGGGATGAATTTTTGAGGGATGCTCATGACCTGGCAACGTAGAGAGTGGCGACGCGACGAAAGTTAACATCGCCGCCTACTGTTTACAACTGAAATTTGTTGCGGCCTGCGGGAAGGTCGTCGCCTACATCCTGGCTTGATGAGCAGGTCAAGGGCGACGCAGCGCCTGGCGCGATTGCCCCGGGTTTATGAGCAGTTACCTTGGACTGAGCTAAGTATTTGAATTTATTGGTGGGGCGTGACAGATTCGAACTGTCGACCTACGGATTAAGAGAACGCGGGAGAAGCGTAAATGGAAAGGCTAAAGGAGCTGCGTCGCCAGGCAGGCTTCACGCAGGCACAGCTTGCGCAAATGCTGAGGACCACGCAGCAGACCGTCGGGCGGTGGGAGTCGGGCAAGGTGGAACCCGATATTGCGACGTTACGTGATCTGGCCATGATTTACGGGACAAGCGTTGACGACATTCTGGGCCAGAACCCGCTGACTGGTGCCAAGACGATAACGAGCAACCACGTGTTTTTCCGGGGCGACGAAGAGGGCGAGAAGGGATGCTTTTGGGGTCATCTTGGTGTGCGTTTTCCCGGCCAGTCCAAATCAAGCTGGTATCCGATCACGCTGAGTCAGGCCGAGCAGCTCGACGAGTTCTTCGCGAACGCCGACCCGGACCATCCATGGGTGACGGTACGCAGCCTGAATAACCGATTTCTGCTCCTGAATGTGCTCGCCGTCCCGAGACTCGTTCTGCTGGATGAAGCGGCAGACCAGCCAGACGACGACTGGGAATTGCCATGGGATGGACCGGCGGGGCTTCCGCAGGAGATGTACCCCGCCCTGGTGGAGTGCGGTATGCGCAGCGTGTCAACGAGCAGATCGATAAGGAACTGGAGGAGACCGATAATGAACCGGAGGAACTTAAGGGCAAACTGGTCCAGCCAGCATTGCCTGCGCCAAGGAAACGTGGCCGTCCGCGCAAGATCGCGATGAGTGAAGTGGTGAGTGAAGGAGCGGGCAAATGAGCAAGAAATCAAGGAGTCCGAGAGCCGGCCGAAAGGTGAAGCTCAACCAAAAGGCGATGAATCTGCTCCAGCAGGCGCATGACGCGTTCGTCGCAAAGTTCGGTCGCGAACCGGGCCCGTCAGACCCGATCTTCTTTGACCCTGACGGGGACACACCACAGTTGCTCGATCCTGACGAGATGCAAAGGGCGATGACCAAGGCCATGGGGGAGGCAGGGATTCGCCCCGAGATTATCTTTGCGTTTCAGAAAACTGGCCTGCTCCTCACTGAAGAGAACGAGTCACTTGCATCGCCCGCGGACCGGGCTGCGTTTGATGCGGCAATAGACGAGTACTTTGCGCTTGAGAATGCAGCGGCCCACTCTGGACCGGCGCACTGAGCCTAATCGCTAGTCACCCATCAGCCGTGTGGGCCAGCGTGCGCTGCAGCTGGACCAGCGACCACCGCTTGCCTCACGACGCGACTGACATGATCCGCGCACGAAGGTCCGTTGTCTGGGCGGAGCCGACGTTCGAATGTCCGCGTGAAGGCTTGGGCCAACGTCTGTAGTTGGCCGCACTCTGCCTGTCGCGGCCGACGACAGGCGTCCCCGCTTCTGCCGATTGTGCGAGATCCACGACTCGCCGTTTCTCTGCGCGATGGACAGTGCTGCAAATCGGCTGCTTTGCGCTGCATCAAAGCGGCTTGAACGCAAGCATCTGCCAAGCCCAACGCGGGCATACGGTGACAGCCCCTGGCGTTTAGGCGACCGGCTTGCGCCACACGCTGGCTAGCCACGGCTGCCGCTCACGCGGCAAGCCGGCGGGCCGGTAATAGTGCTCAATTTCGACGAATCCCGCGCCCGCCATATATCGGCGCCATGCTTCGAGATCATGGAAGACGCCGTAGCGGCCGTGGCTCCAGCCTTCCTGATTCGTGCCGCGCGGGTTGGAGCTGAACAGCACGCCGCCGAGCTTCAGTGTCGCGTGCAATTGCCGCAACACGCGCGGCAACGCCTGACTCGGGACATGGAACAGCGCGGCGTTGGCGAAAATGCCGTCAAAGTGCGCAGCCGGCAAATCGAGATGCAGGAAATCCTGCTGCCAGACGTCGCAGCCAGTCGCGTCACGCGCCATTGCAACGAAGCGCTCGGCGCCATCGAGGCCGACCGCGCAATGGCCGAGTGTAGTGAAGGCCTTGAGATCTCGCCCCGGCCCGCAGCCGAAATCCAGGATCGTAAGAGGGGGCTCGACTTCGATATGGTGCAGCAGCGCCGCGATGTTCTGCGTGACGTCGTGGTCGTACGTGCCGTCGCGGAAATCTTCCGCGTGCGCGTCGTAGTGCTGCAACGTGACGGCACTGATTTTATCGAGGTCGCGGGGGTCGAGTTCCATGCAGGAAGTATATCTCGGGGCATTTCCCGCACGACTACGTCGTACCTCCGGTGTCATCGGTCGTGGTCGGTTGCGTGCCGAACAGGATGAACAACGCGATTCCGTGTGCGCAACTGATTCCTCTTGGGTCTCCGAGGAACGCGCACGGTATCAGGCGAACGGCTGGAGATGGGCCGTACCTTGCCCATCGTCGTGCGATCGACCCGTGCGTGCCACGAGCGGCAGCACGCGACCCGGAGCTGCCTTTCGGGGTAACGATCGTGTAATGACCGCTGCTGGGAGAGCAGCGGCCATTTGCCTCTTTGAGTTGATCGGCAAATCATCGCCGACAATCATTACTGGTCAAGTCGCCTGTACTCATGGAGCCGACGTGGCGGCGACGGCGCGTCAGCCTCTTTTGCCGCGGTGCCCGACCCGGTGCAATTCATGGCGGGCGAAAGTTCGACCGTTCATCAATTGATCCGCCGTGTAATTGCACCAGCTCTGGCAGGCCCTTGTGTACAGGCGCATCAACTCTTTCGGCCAATCCACGTCGGCGGGCTCCGAATTAGACCGCAAGAAACGGATATCTACCTGCGAAGCCCAGCTGCATGATGGGACCCGTTATCACCAATTCAAGCAAACTTCTGTGACCAAAGCTCTTGATTACGCACACGATGCCGCGAAAGCCTGGATTGAAGGTCTCGACGCACGGCCGGTGGCAGCGCGGGCGACGCTGAGCCAGCTCAGGAACAGGTTTCGACACGCTCTCCCAGAGACCGGCATGAAGGCTGAAGAGGTTATTCGTTGGATTGCAGAGAATGCCAACGACGGGATGCTGGGGAGTGCGGGGGGCGCTTCTTTGCCTGGGTGATCGGCGGTGGTCTCGAATCGGCTCTGGCCGCCGACTGGCTCGTCGCGACCTGGGATCAGAACGCCGCGCTCTATGCCTGCGGCCCAGCAGTGGCGGTGATCGAGGAGGAGGCTGGCGAATGGATCAAATCATTGCTCGATCTGCCGCGCGAAGCGTCTTTTGCCTTCACTACCGGGTGTCAGCTTGCGCATGTCACCTCGCTGGCAGCGGCGCGCTACGCCGTTCTAAAGCGCGCGAACTGGGACGTTGAAAACGACGGCCTGTTCGGTGCTCCGCGAGTCACCATCATGACCAACGAACAAAAGCATGGATCAGTGGAACGTGCAGTCCGATATCTTGGGTTTGGACGCGCCTCATTCATGTCGTTGCAGACCGACGATGCAGGCCGCGTTATGCCACAAGCACTGAGGCGAGCGCTCGCCAAAGCGACAGGCCCTGTCATCGTGATTCTAAACGCCGCCGATCTGAACGTCGGCGCTTGCGATCCATTCGCCAAACTGATCCCCGTGGCGAAGCAGGCCGGCGCGTGGGTACATATCGATGGCGCCTTCGGCCTCTTTGCGCGTGCTAGTCGCCGACATCGCGCTCAGCTCGAAGGTGTCGAGCAGGCGGATAGCTGGGTCACAGACGGACACAAGTGGCTCAACGTTCCATTTGACTGCGGCATCGCGATCGTTCGCGATTGCGATGCGCATCGTGCTGCGATGACGGTCAGCGCCTCCTACGTTGCTGCCGAAGAGAGCGCGCGCGACCAAATTGACTGGAACCCTGAGTGGTCCCGCCGCGCTAGAGGCGTCCCCGTCTACGCCGCGCTCAAGGAGTTGGGACGGCAAGGGGTCGAATCCATGGTGGATCGCTGCTGTGCGCACTGCCATGCGCTCGTCACGGGCATCGGCGCGCTGGCGGGCGCCGAAGTTGTGGCATCAGCAAACCTGAACCAGGGGCTGATTCGCTTTTGGAAGCGTGGCCAGACGCCTGAGCAGGACGACGCCTTCACGGACGAAGTCATTCAACGGATCAATACGACCGGTGAGGCATTCTTCTCGGGTACAACCTGGCGCGGGCGACGAGCCATGCGGGTAAGCGTTGTCAATTGGCGGACGTGCGCGAGAGACGTCGAGCGCGCGATCGCCGCAGTGCGCTCGGTCCTCGCTGCCATCGACACGTCTGCGGACTACTTAATCTGAACGTCGATACGTCGGGCCTCAGCTGGGCGGCGCATGGAGTTGCAACACATGCTCGCCGGCTGGCTTGAAATCTGGAGTTGATCATGAGTTTTCGCATTACTGGCCTTTCCCCTGAACCCTTCCGACATCTGTATGGTCTCAGCGACCAAGAGCTGGCGCTCTATGGGGTCAAAAGGTACATCGCCGACAAGAGGCCTGGCTTCCCAGACCGCATCGAAATGCGAGACGTTTCGGTCGGGGAGAAACTCCTGCTACTCAATCACGTCTGCCAGCCAGCCAACACTCCGTATCGGGCCACCCATGCCATATTCGTGAGAGAAGGCGCAGAAAATGCCTACGATCGAGTGGACGAAGTCCCAGAGGTCATACGCGCACGCCTGCTGTCCCTTCGCGCCTATGATGCCGAGGGCATGATGCCGGATGCCGATATAGTCGATGGAAAGGAGATCGAAGACGTCATATCACGATTTTTCGTATCCCCTCGTGTTGCGTACATTCACGCTCACAATGCAAAACGCGGATGCTATTCGGGCCGGATTGACCGCGTCTGAGGCAGCCATTCCCGCCTATGAAAAGTTGATCTCGACTGCAAGTGGATCGTCCTTCAACAGAGCAAAGACGGCGGAGAGCACTACGAGGGCAAAGGCGTGGATCGCGACACGATGAACGTTTCGACGCTAGGGAGCGGGCGACGAGCACATCGGTTACGCGAATCCGGTTCGCGCAGTCCTTGTGAAAGCTTATGTCGTTTGTCCGCTGTCGGTTGAATAACGGACCGTCGGCCGACCGTTCACGCGTGGGAGCGAAAGACTGGAGATGGCCGAGAGCCGCGGTACTCAATGTTTGCCGAAAGCGGCCGTCGGGTCAGCTGCGCGTTTCGGTGAAGGGCAGCTTTGCGGCGCTAGCCCAACTTTCGCTATTCGCACTTCGACGCGACGGTTTTTCACCGATTTCTGATACGGCTGCCGCCGTAACTCGTTGATTTGTCGTGTGAGTGCGCGCGGAGGAATGGCAGAATCG
>Ga0185299_10004009_pt1 | contig 18367 bp, 11 predicted proteins | sample PaiPotPPA55metaG_FD_128002 | JGI IMG/M metagenome (GOLD analysis project Ga0185299, IMG submission 128002) | Iron sulfur acid spring bacterial and archeal communities from Banff, Canada, to study Microbial Dark Matter (Phase II) - Paint Pots PPA... ...
AGTGCCGAGTTCCCATACTGCTCGCTTCACGCGAGGAAGACAAAGAGTTGTGGTTGTCGTTGGTGACCTGTGTAGCCATCGCGAGAAGTTTCCCTCCCTTCGCCGATAGCTTGCTTTGAAACGCCCGTTGCTCTTAATCGCCCTTACCGCCTGAATGTTTTTGTGGAACGCTGCATACACGGTTTGACGTGAAAAAAGGCTCTTCCAAGTCGAAGCAGGCGTCGCGCGGGCTGCATGTTGTCGCGCTCGGCGGCGGCACGGGACTATCCACGCTGCTGCGCGGCCTGAAAGATTTGGTGGTGCGGCGGCGCGAAGAAATTGCCAACGAAAACCATCCGATCTCGGCGCTTACCGCGATCGTTACCGTCACCGATGATGGCGGGAGTTCTGGCCGGCTGCGCCGCGAAAACCGCATCTTGCCGCCTGGAGATATTCGCAATTGCATGGTGGCGCTGTCTCAGGACGAGGCGTTGCTCAGCCGCTTGTTCCAATATCGTTTTCATGCCGGGCGCGGTCTGATCGGGCACAATTTCGGGAACTTGTTTTTAGCGGCGTTGACGCACGTTACCGGTGATTTCGCGGAAGCGGTGCGCGTAAGCAGCAAGATTCTGGCGATTCGCGGACAGATTTTTCCGTCTACGGTCTCCAACGTTTCGCTGGTGGCTACCCTGGCGGATGGACGTCGCGTTCATGGCGAGACGCGCATCACCGCAAGCCGCAAACCCATCAAAAAGCTGGCACTGTCACCTCGAAACGCACGCCCGCTGCCCAAGGCCCTGGAAGCGATTGACGAAGCCGATCTGATTCTGCTGGGCCCTGGCTCGCTCTACACCAGCATTCTGCCCAACCTGCTGATTCCCGAGATCGCTAACGCTATCGCGCGTTCCAAAGCCCCGCGTGTATACATCGCGAACCTGATGACTCAGCCTGGCGAAACCTCCGGCTATGCCCTTGGCGACCACCTGCGCGCCATCCGCCAGCATGCTCCGCGCCGGGTCATTGACTGGGTGGTCGCCAATCGCCAGCCGATTTCGCCCGAAGTTGCCAAGCGCTATCGGGCCCAGGGCGCCGAGCCCGTTGCTGTCGATCTTGGGGATCTCCAGAAAATGGGTTATCGCGTCGTTCTCGACAATCTGCTGGACGAACACGGAGTGATCCGCCACAACTCTGCCAGGTTAGCACAACTCCTGTTCGACGAATTTCTCTCTCAGCGTCCTCCCTCCATATCTTCGGCCAAGTGATCGATAGCCTAATTTTGTATTTTGGCGCGCGAAGAGATTGCGAAGAGTCTTCCTCCTTGCTTTCAACTTTAGACGGTCAACTGTAAACTTCCCGGTATGAAAGTCAGAATTCATCGAGAGCGGCCTGATCCCTGGGTAGTTCGTAGAGAACGAATAAAGCATGCTTGGACGACGCCGTTCTGGGCTATCGAGTGGGTCTTCGAATGGGCGGCCTTTGCTCTCAGTCGATGGACGTTCCTCGATGTCTTGGAATACCTCGAGGGCTTCAGTGTGCTGATCGCCGTCATCTTTTACTTTTCCGAATCCGGCGACCGCATCAAGCAAAAACACTATCAGGCGTGGCAGGTCATTAACACGGCGCAGGGGAAAGGGGGCAGCGGCGGGCGCATCGAAGCGTTGCAGGAACTCAACCACGATCGCATTCCGCTAGTGGGCGTCGATGTCTCTGGAGCATTTCTGCAAAGCGTTCGACTGGAGCGCGCGCGCCTTTTACGATCCAATTTCAGCTCCGCGGACCTGCGCGACGCTAGTTTCAAATTTGCGGATTTTTCCGACGCCGAGTTGCGCTCCGCGAATTTTCGCGGGGGGCATTTGGAAGGCGCGGATTTTCAACGTGCCGACATGGAAGACGCCGATCTTACGGAGGCCGATCTCAGTGGCGCCAATCTGTCGGGCGCGAATTTGATCGACGTCGACTTGGACAGTGCCAATCTGTCTGGAGCGATTCTAGCGGGCGCCGACTTGCACAATGCCAGTGTCTCGAATGTGCGCTGGCGGGAATTGCGCAGCGTCAAAAACGCGAACATCTATGGCGTAAAGAATGCCCCCGAGGGATTCATCGCTTGGGCCAAGCAGCACGGCGCGCTGGAAAGCAAGTCCGACTTGCGATGATATGGGCCGGCGCTGGTGGGCCTTATCAAAAACCCCAGCGCAGAAGCACTCCGCCGGTGGTATAGCCGGCGCCGACCGCGGCCAAAAGCACCAAATCACCCTGACGCAGGCGGCCTTCGGCAACGGCGTCGCGCATGCCGAGGGGAAGTGTGCCCGCGGTCGTGTTGCCGTAGCGGTCGATATTGACCATGACCTTGGAATCGTCCACGCCGAGGCGCTCTTGCATGGCGCGAATGATCCGCAAATTGGCCTGATGGGGAATGACCAGCGCCAGGTCGTCGCTGGAGAATCCGTTGCGCTTCAGCAGGCAAGCAGCCAGGTCCGCCATGCGGCGCACCGCATACTTGAATACCTGCGAGCCGTCCTGATGGACCACGTGCATATTTTTCTCGACGGTTTCACGCGTCGACGGATTCAGCGAGCCGCCGCCAGGCATATACAAATAATTGCCGCCGGACCCATCAACATCGTGCTCGAAGTCCAGTATTCCTTCGCCGTCCTTCGCAGCCTCCAGCAGTACCGCGCCGGCGCCGTCGCCGAACAGCACGCAGGTGGCGCGATCCTTGTAGTCGATGATCTTGCTCATCGCGTCACTGCCGATCACCAGCACTTTTTTGTGCGCGCCGTTGCCCACGAATTGCGCTCCCACGATGAGGGCATAAGCGAAACCCGAGCACGCCGCGGAAAGATCGAACCCCCAGGCTCTTTTCGCGCCCAGCCGATCTTGCACCAGGCAAGCGGTTGCGGGGAAAAACATATCCGGTGTGACACTGGCCAGAACGATCAGGTCGATTTCGGTCGGATCGGTGTTGGTCTGCGCCAAAAGCTGTTTGGCTGCTTCGGTCGCCATGTCCGATGTAGCCATGCCATTTTCGACAATGTGGCGTTCGCGAATGCCTGTTCGCGTGCGAATCCACTCGTCATCGGTGTCCACCATTTTTTCCAGGTCGGCATTGGTCAGCACCTTGGGCGGAACGTAACCCGCGACGCCGGTAATTTTGGCCGCGATGCGATGAGACATGGCGCTCCTTGTGCTTCCTTACCTGTGCAAGAACACTGAATTCTAAGCGATGCCGCCGAGGGGTGACAACAACCGACGTTCAATCCTGCGCCGGAAGAATTTCGTAGCGCCACGTCAGTGTAGCGGTTTTCTTGAGCATTGCGGAGACGGAACAGTATTTTTCCTCGCTCAGTTCGATAGCGCGCTTTGTCGCGGCGTCTTCCACTTTTCCGCGAAGCTGGTAGAGCAGCTCAAATTTCGTCCACACCTTTGGCGGCTCGGCGGCTCGCTCGCCGGAGCAAACCACATTCAGCGCCTCGAGCTTCTGCCGCTTCTTCTCGAGAATCAACACGACGTCGACCGCAGTGCAGGCCCCCAGCGCCATAAGCAGCAATTCCATGGGGCCAGGCGCTTTATTAGATTTTCCGTCGGCGTCCACCGTGATGGCGTGCCCCGACGGGCTAGTGGCCACGAATTTTTGTTCCCCGATCCATTGCACGTGCGCAGTTTGCATGAAGGTCTCCTACCGTAGTCGATAAGCATAGCAGGAGCCATAGCGCTTCGCGGCTATCAGGTTCGGTGTTACAGCGACAGCTCCCACGTTTCGGCCGTCAGGTCCTTGCCGAAACTATGATGGCGATTTTTCTCGATGACGCGAAAGCCGGCCTTCTTGTAAACGTGCCGCGCGGCGTCGAGTTCGCTTTGCGTCCACAATACGATTTTCTTGTAACCTGCCTGCCGCGCGAAACGGATACACTCAGCAACGAGCCGGGCACCGATGCCTAGTCCTCGCGCCGAGGGCTCAACCAATAGCAACCGCAGTTTCGCCACGCTTTTCGATTGCGCGACGAGGAAAACGGAGCCCACCCTTTCTCCTTCCCTTTCGGCAATCCAGCACCGCTCGCGCGTAGCGTTGTAATAGTGGATGAACTTGGCGACGATCTCGGCCACTAGCGCCTCGAAGTTCTCGTCATAACCGTACTCCTGCGCGTATAGCGCCCCATGCCGGTGCACCACCCAACCGATGTCGCCGGGCTGGTGAGGACGCAGCAGATAGGGCGCGCTATTTGCGCCAGCGGATTCCAGCGGCGCCCCGAGCAAGCTCTGGACTGTTTGCATCGCACTGATTAGGCGCCGCTGGCCGGCTTCCGGCAGGGTACCCAGCATTGCCGCCACTTGACCGCTGGAGCGAGCTTCGAGGGGAGCGAATGCCTTGCGTCCTTGCTTGGTCATCGTAAGCAGGCTCTGGCGACGGTCTCTTTCGGAAGGAGTCTTCTCCATCAGAGTGCGCCTTTCAAAGCTGCTCAGGATACGGCTCAGATAGCCGGCATCCAGACCCAAGTCATCGCCTAAAGCGGCCGCTGTGGTTTGGTCGCGGTGGGCCAGTTCGTAGAGCACTCGCGCCTCGGTGAGGGAGAAGGAGGTGTCGAGCAGGCCTTCCTGCAGCAAGCCGATCTGGCGGGTGTAGAAGCGATTGAAGCGACGCACAGCATCGGTCCGTTGATCCAGGGTCTCCATGAGTGTGAGAGGTTGTGGGCTCCTCCGGTCGAGATATGTGCCATTGTCATTCAGATAGTTGACTAAGGCAAGTACCTTCCAATTTCCACAGGGTTTACCTCAGAGCGGCTCAGGAAACGTTCAGACTCGCGCAGAAAGATGACATGCATATGACCCTCCCTTGACACGACCCAGGCGCGCAGGGACGACGATGAATGCGGAAAGATGCAGATTGGACCGCCTGGCCAAAGGAAGTGTCGTCGGGTGGTGGAGAGGTCCGACGTCACCATGAACAGGCAAGCATATACGCTCCGAGTCAACGCGCCCGCCATGCGCTCGAATGCAATCGTGGCGCGCCGCGCGATGCGTCCGGCAGCGCGCACTCTGAACAGGAAGAGTCTTGTTGCGGAACCACAAGCCAAACCGGAAACCGAAGTGCGGCAACGCAAACCTGATAGCTCTTCTTTCAATGAAACGCTGCGACTCGCGCAACAGGGTGATGCATCCGCGTTTGAGGAGATTTACCGGTTGCACTCGCGTCGCGTCTACGCGCTTTGCTTGCGGATGCTCGGGAACCCGACCGACGCGGAGGACCTGGCGCAAGATGCGTTTCTCCAGCTCTTCCGCAAGATTCACACCTTCCGGGGAGAGTCGGCATTTACTTCGTGGTTGCACCGGCTGACCGCCAACGTGGTGCTGATGAGTTTCCGCAAGAAGAAGACGGTGGTTGCCTCGCTTGACGAAGTCACGCGGGCCAATGACGAGGAAAGTATTCCGCCGTGGGAGATCGGCGGACTCGACCTAAGGCTGGTCGGCGTCTTTGACCGAGCAAATCTGCAAATCGCCGTCGAGCAGTTACCCGAAGGCTACAAGAGGATGTTTCTGCTGCATGACGTACACGGCTACGAGCACAACGAAATCGCGGAGATACTCGATTGCTCGATAGGAAATTCGAAATCGCAATTGCATAAAGCGCGCAAACGTTTGCGCGAATTGCTGCATCGTTTGAAGGACCGACGCCCGGGAGAAAACAGTGGCGCAGCCAGCGGGTCATTGGCACTGGCGGTTTGACAGCAATTCACACGCTAACGGTTAAAAACATGAAGGTGCGGCACTTCCCATGCGCGAAGGAAAATTGTCATTCCGAGGGCATCCGACGAGGATGCCCGAAGAATCTCAACCACCGGAACCCTCGAAACATTCGCTGAGGGCAATGTTTTTTTAGTTCTTACACACTCTAACGTCCGGCGCTACAACTAGCGCTTACAACTACCAGCCTTGGCGCGGTTCGCGCCGCAGGTACTCGTTAGCTTGCGGAACGTTGGTCACGCGCATGTTGGCGCTGTCATACTCGATCTTTTTTCCGGCCCGCAAAGCTACTATTCCCAGCAGCATTACTTCGGTTAAGCGCGCGGCGTACTCGAACGGGCAGGAAGCCTGTGTGGCTCCTTTCGCGGCGGCGACCCAATTCATTTCGTGATCCTCGTTCAGGATGCGGGGAAGAGTTTGCGGCGGCTTCCCCACCGAATCGTGTAGCGATTTCGGCAGAAGGCGCGGATGCAAACCGTAGGTGTCGTGCATGAGCTTGCCCTTACTCCCGATGAGCAGCGCCCCGCCGCCCTTGTTCAATTCTTCGTCGCCGAGTTCTTCGGGCTTGGGAGGGAGCAGCCCGCCGTCATACCACGTGAGTTTCACTGGCGGCATCGAGCCGCGCGCCGGAAAATCGTAAAAAGTTTGCGTCGCGAGGGGATACGAGGCCGCGTTGAATGGCGTCGATATCGTCTCGATGGTGGCGGGAAATCCCAGGTTGAGCGACCACATCGAATGGTCGAGCAAGTGCGCACCCATGTCGCCGATAGCGCCGACTCCCCAATCCACCCAGCCGCGCCAATTGAACGGGTGATATATGGGGTGATAAGGCACGACGGGGCTGACCCCGAGAAATAGATTCCACGCGAGCGTGTCCGGAACGGGGTAGGAACCTGCAAGCGCGGCCGCGAGACGCGTGTTCACGTCGCGGCCGCTCCATCCGGGAGTTTGCGACGGATCTTTCAGCGGCTCGGGACGCGGCACGCCTTGCGGCCAGAAACCCAGCGGACGATTCGTCCAGATGTGAATTTCGCGCACCTCGCCGATGGCTCCGGATTGCACGTACTCCACGGTCGTGCGCGCATCGTCAAGAGAGTGCCCCTGATTTCCCATTTGCGTGGCGACTTTGGTTTCCTTGGCGCGCTCCGAGAGGCGGCGCGCTTCCGCGATCGACCACGTAAGCGGCTTCTGCACATAAACGTGCTTGCCGAGATCCATGGCGGCCAGAGCGATCGTCGCGTGCATATGGTCGGGGGTGGCGACAAAGACGGCGTCGATGTCTTTCTGGCGCTCGAGCATTTCGCGATAGTCCTGATAGCGCTTAACCTTTGGAAGAACGTCATTCTTCAAGCGGATCATGTGATCGAGGCGAGTTTTTGTTTTGACGCGATCGAACGGCACGGCAGCCGCCGGCTGGCCCGAAGGCGGCGGTGCCCCCTGTTCGTCAATGCGTTCTTGCAACGCGGGAACTTCCGTGTCGAGACGGTCGAGGCTTTTGCCGGCGTAGCCCCAGTCCACATCGCAAAGCGCCACGATATTTTGACTCGCCAGATTGATAAGGTTGGCGCGGCCCATGCCCCCGACTCCGACACCCGCGATGTTCAACGTGTCGCTGGGAGCCGCGAAGCCTCGCCCCAGCACGTGCCTGGGCACGATCGTGATGCCCGCCGCACTAGCGGCGGCTTTTGCGAGGAACGCGCGGCGCGATATCGATTTACTCCGGAGCATGGGGGTCTCCATTCTTAAGTCGCTATTGTTACGCCGCCATTATTGCGCGCTCCGCGGCCATTTTGGAAATTTCGATGCCGACGTGCAGCGGTGCACAAGCAGGCAGAGGCTTTGACTGGTGCGGGCTGGGGAACCTGTGGTCCAGTGTGCTGCATCCCTACAAATGCGAGGGGTAGCAGCGCTGAGAAACCTTATAATGACAAGTCATGTCAGCTCGCCCTCGTCGACTTGCTGTCGCCCTTTGCTTTGCGCTGATTCTCAGTATCACTCCAAGAGCTCAAGGTCTTCCTGAAGCATCTTGGCAGGGAATTTTGCGCGACGCGTCAGGGCGGATCGTTGCGGATGCCACCGTCGTGCTCCACGCGATTGCGGGTGACCGCGAATACGCGGCAAAGACTTCCGCACGCGGATCGTTTGCCTTTGCGGGCGTGGCTGGCGGCACTTATGAGTTGCGCGTGGTGCGTGAAGCAAAAACGTGGAACGCCGTCAATCCTCTTGTCGTTAAGGAAGGCATAGCGCTCACAGCCGGACTCGAACTTTCGGCACAGGACCCGATCGTTCGTGTACTGCAAGCCGGAGAAGGCAGCACCGCCCAAGGCACCGGCGGTGAGCACCTTTCAAGCGGAGAAGTATCGAGCCTGCCGCTAAACGAGCGCGATTTCAGCAAACTGCTACTGCTCGCGGCCGGGACGATGACCGACACAAATGGAGCGGCAAACTTCACGCAGCAATTTGCGGTGAACGGGCAGCGCGGGGTCGCATCCGTATTTGCGATCGATGGAGCCGATACGACCGACCCAGAATTGGGCGGCGCGACCTTTGCCAACTTCAACGTGGACGCCATCCAGGAGGTGCAGTCAAGTTCCGGAGTGATGCCGGCGGACATCGGCCACGGTGCGGCCGGATTCACGAACGTTGTTACCAAATCGGGCGCGGACCAAGTTCACGGGAGCGTCTTCGAGTTTGTGCGCAATGCGGCATTCGATGCGCGCAATTTTTTCGATCACAAAAGTGATGTCGATCCCCGCCGAATACCGCCATTTGCGCGCAATGAATTTGGGGTGACCAACGGCGGCCCGGTAGTGCTGCCGGGAATTTACAATGGACGCGGCAAGACATTTTATTTTGGCGAGTATCAGGGTTTCCGTCAGGTCCTGGGAACAACGCAGGTATTTCCCGTACCCACCGCGGCGGAGCGGCAAGGAATCGACACCGCCACATTTCCCGGCGATACGCTGATCGTTCCGGTGAGCCCGGCCATCGCGCCAGTGCTGGCGCACTATCCTTTGCCGAACGATCCGCAGGGGCCGTATGGCGCGCGAACGTACGCGGCTTCCTCCAAAGTTGTGACCAATACGGACCAGTTTTCGGCGCGCATTGACCACAAGATCTCCGAGAAGGCTACGCTATTTACACGCTTCAGCCTCAACCAGGTGAATGGCCCGACAACCAATCCCGACCAAACCGCCATCGATCCAGATTTCGGCGTGAAGTTTTTCGATCATCAGCGCAGCGCTGCGATTCGCTACTCGCGAACGATCTCGCCGCATCTGAGCTTTACGACCGCCTCCGGATATATTCGCAGCACGCCATTTTTCCCGACGACCAACCACACGCAGCCCGCCATCTCCTACGGCGACGGACTTTTTCAAGGTTTCAATTCGGCCGATGGCTCGATCTACGGATCGTTCGGTAACGTCTACCAGTTCAAGCACGACATGATTTACGCGCGAGGCTCGCACACGTTGAAATGGGGCGCCGAAATCCGGTTAAACAAGGATGCGACGATCTTCGGAACGAATCCCAACGGGGCCTATACCTTCGGCGGTGGCACCGCCTACTCCCCCGTGACGATTTTATCCGCGAGCGGCCAACATACGATCGCACCCGGCGATCCACTGCCCGACGCTCTGACGGGTTTGCTGACCGCAACGCCATATTCCTTTACCGTGAGCGCGGTGGAGGGTCTGACTCCCGGCGGCAACAGATTTGACGAAGCCGCAGTGCGCCGCGAGGCGTATAACTTCTATTTTCTGGATGCCTGGAAGGCGACTTCGCGGTTGAGCATCAATTACGGTTTGCGCTACGAAGTGAACACCCGGATCAAGGAAGCCAAGCACCGCACCTCAATTGCCGAGCCGATCGGGCCCGACGGCAAACCAACGTCTTTCCTCACTCCGGGAGCTACGGAGATTTACCTCTACAATCCGCAACCAATCTATCCTGCGGACTGGAGCGGCTGGGGCCCGCGCGTTTCGATCGACTACGCTGTGACCTCGCACACGACTCTGCACGCCGGCGGGGCAATCGCCACAATTCTTCCCAACCTGTGGCAAGACAATTTCGTGACCGGCGCCTTTCCTCTCATCTTCCAACCGCTGGTCACCGCGTTGCCGGACGTAGCCGTGCCCTTCAGCAATGTGGCTGCTCCCGTAAAACTTCCCATCGTCTACAACACACAAGGCCAGCCGCTATTCCCCGGCGGAAACAGCTCCAAAGTACTGCCGAACACGCCGGTCGATCTGCAACGGTTTCAAAATGACTTGGCGGCCACCACGCCCGGGCATGAAGTCCAGCTGTTCAGCACCGGAATCATCGCGCGCAATTTCCGCAACGGATACATTGGGACGTGGACGGCAGGAATCGATCAAGACTTCCACGGCGTGAAGCTCACCGCGGCATATGTGGGTACGGCGGGAATTCACCTTGCGAGCGTTTACTCGCCGAACGGTTACGCTGGCGCCGATCCGGCGTTCGCTCCTTTCACGCAGTTCAGTGCCGCAGGCCACGCGATCGGAGGCTTTGGTCCGGAGTCGGTGATGACTACCGGCTCGCACTCGAGCTATCACGCATTGCAGACAAGTGTCAGCGAAAATTATTCGCGCATCGGTTTGAGCCTGCAGGCGAGTTATACCTTTTCGAAATCGATTGACGACACCAGCGCGGTCCTGGGCGGACTGCCTGCGAATGCGGGAACAATTTTGCAAACGCTGCCGCAGAATCCATTCAATCCCGAGGCGGACAAGGGGCCATCAACGTTTGATGTGACACACGTCTTCTCCCTGAGTTTAATTCAAGCGCTGCCCTTCGATCGCGTAGGTTTCCTCCGCCCGCTGGGCAGGCGCGTCACAACCGGCTGGCAGTTTCTGAATATCACCTCCGTGACGAGCGGGCCGCCGTTTACCGTTTATTCTGGTATTCAGCAGACTGGCGCCGGCGCGGGCGGAACCGACCGGCCCAATCTGGTCGCGATGCCAAATTTCTCAACGAACCGCGCCATACGCGAGGATTATTTTGGGCGAGGTGCAAACAACAGTTCATTCTTCTCGATTCCGATCAACATTTCCGGAGGCACCGGTCCGAATCAGGGATATTTCGGAAGGCTGGGCCGCAACACATTTCGCGGACCCGGCTTTCGCGATTTCGATATGGCCTTGATCAAAGATACGCCCTTTGGTCATCGCGGAAAAGGCGAGCTGGGAGTCGTGGAATTTCGCGCCGAATTCTTCAACCTATTCAACATCGTCGATTTTGGCTTGCCGTCCAATACGGTGCGCGGCACGGGCTTTGGCACGATCAGCCGCACCGCGGGGCCTTCACGGCAGATTCAATTTTCGCTGAAATTGATTTACTAGAAATAACGAACTTGCCGCTAAAAGCTAGAAGCTCGCGGTCATGTCGCTGGAAGTACCACCTGCGGCGGGAACGTAGCATTTCAACGTATAGTCCATCACCATGCGGTCGGCGTTGAAGCGCCAGCCGAGCGTGCGGATGGTGCGCTTCATGCGCTTGATCCAATCGCGCGGCAAGCCGTCGCGGTCGCGATGGTAGTAGAGCGGAATCACTTCTTCGCGCAGCACGCGGTACAAATCGTCGCCGTCGCGCGTGTCGTGAACGTTCATGTTCGAATGCGTTCTGCCGGTACCGATGGCGAAGCCGTTCCGGCCGTCGTAGGCCTCGGCCCACCATCCGTCGAGCACGGAAAGATTTAGGCCGCCGTTCAGCACCACTTTCTGCCCGCTCGTGCCGGACGCCTCGAGCGGCCGTCGCGGATTATTTAGCCAGACATCGACGCCTTGCACAAAGTGGCGTCCGACGTTGATGTCGTAGTCTTCCACGAACACGAATTTGTCGGCGAATTGCGAGTCGCGCATCATCCGCGCAATTTGCTGCAGAACTTTCTTTCCGGGCTCGTCCAGAGGGTGCGCCTTTCCGGCGAAGACGAACTGCACCGGGCGCTTGGGATCGTTCACCATGGTCGCCAGCTTTTCGATGTCCGCCAGGATCAAGTTTGCGCGCTTGTAGGTGGCGAAACGCCGCGCGAATCCGATGGTCAGCGCGTCGGGACTCAAGATGCCGCCGAGACGGGCGCGCGCCTCCTCCGATTCTCCGCGAATCTCCGCTTGTTTTACCGCGCGGCTTCGCACAAATTCGATCAACTGCAATTTCAAGCTGAGATGCGTTTCCCACAGCTCGCCATCGTCAACGTTCTCGATCCCTTCCCAAATGCGCGCCTCCGCGCCGTGCTGCTGCCAGCCCGCGCCGAGATGACGATCGTACAAACGCGACATTTGCGGCGCGAGCCACGACGGAACGTGCACGCCGTTGGTGATATGTCCGATGGGAACGCGATCTTCCGTTTTGCCGGGAGTCAAGCCTTTCCACATCGCGCGCGACACTTCGCCATGCAGCGCTGACACCGCATTGGCACGACGCGCGACTCGCAAGCCCAGCACCGTCATGCAGAAATCTTCGTCCTTGGTGCCGGGATTCTCGCGGCCCATGTCCATCAGCCGCTCGCGAGACAGACCGAGGCTTTCTCGCAAGGGTCCGAGGTGCTCTTCGATTAAATCACTATTGAAGCGGTCGTGGCCCGCCGGGACTGGCGTGTGCGTGGTGAAAACTACTTCGCGCGAAACCCCCGGCACGGCCGCGTCGAAACTCAGCCCCTCTTCTTGCATGCAGTTGTGTATTGCTTCCAGCACTGCGAAGCCGCTGTGACCTTCGTTGAGGTGCAGCACTCCGGGCGTAATTCCCATCGCTTTCAATGCGCGAAAGCCGCCCACTCCGAGCAACAGCTCTTGACGAATTCGTATTCGGCCGTCTCCACCGTACAAGCGCGATGTCAGCTCACGGTCTTCCGGCGCATTCCCCTCGACGTTGGAATCGAGCAGCAGCAAATCGCAGCGGCCCACCTTCACCCGCCACACGCGCGCGCGGATGCATCCTGTTCGCGTTTCGATTTGCACTGTGACCGGCTCGCCGTTTGTGCCGATCGCAGGTTCCATCGGCTGCTGATTCACGTCAGTCTGAATGTATTCTTCCTGCTGCCAGCCTTCCGCGTCTAACCGCTGCCGGAAATATCCCTGGCCGTAGAACAGGCCGATGCCCACCAGCGGAATATCCAAATCCGAAGCGCTCTTGATGTGATCGCCCGCCAGAATCCCCAGGCCGCCCGAATAAATTGGCACCGACTCGTGCAGGCCGAACTCTGCCGAGAAATATGCAACCGGGCGCGGCCGTAACACGCCGGCGTGCCTGGCTCCCCAGGTGCGATCCGCATCGAGATATTCCAGCTGGCGCCGGTACGCGTAGTTGATCCGGCTGTGCAGTACCAGTTCCGCGGCGCGCCGTTCGATTCCCGCCAAGGGAATTTCCGCCAGCAGCGAAATCGGATTGTGATTGCACTGCCTCCACGGCACCGGGTCGAGATCGCGGAACAGCGCGACGGAATCGTGGTCCCAGCTCCACCACAAATTGCGCGCCAGGCTCCACAAGCGCTCTTGTACCGGAGCGATGAAGCGGTCGAGGCTTCGTGCCTCGCTCACAACCGGTGCAACCTGCGCCGCCGCCGCCATGAGCATGCGGACTTCGGCTTCTCGAAAAGCCCGCGCCTCGGTTGTCTGCACGATGAGCACGCCTTGCAGAACGCCGCGGTCAATCAGTGGTACGCCGAGGAATCCCTGATAAGCGTCTTCACCCGCCTCGCGAAAATATTTGAATCGAGGATGTTTTTTCGCGCGCTCCACCGCGAGTGGGCGCACCTGCTCTGCCACCAGACCCACCAGGCCCTCGGTAAGCGCCATCCGCAAAGTGCCCACGCATTGTGGACGCAACCCAAGAGTCGCCGCCAGCACCAGGTTCGCGCGGTCTGGCTCCAGCAGATACACCGAGCACACTTCGGTCTTGAACCGGCCGGCGATCAACGCCACCAGGTTCGTCAACGTCTCTGCCGGCTTCCCTGCGTCCTTAGCCAGGTTGCGGATTTCGTCCACGGTCAGCGCGTAGCTGTCATCCCGCAGAATTGTGGTTTGGCTCAAAGCTTGTGTCCCCTTCATCTCGCTGATCTGCATGCATTGCCAGCGGAACGCGCTGCTCCGCGTGGCTTACTAAAATATCTTAAGTCGACCCGCCGAACGATTAAATTTGAAGTTCCGATGGCGTTCATTCAACAAAATACTGCAATAAAATTACGGTGCAATTCGTCGGCAAAGCTGCATGAGGGGCTGAAATCACGCGGGCTGCAGCACCAGCACGTCATATGGACGCAGGGCAATCTTTCCCGTATGCGTCGTCCCGCTCAGCAAATCCGTAAATCGTCCAGAGAGCGTGGCTTCCTGCGATTGTGCGGAATGGTTCAGCAAAAATACCCACTGCCGATCGCCCGCCTTCCGTGCGGTGATTTCCACGCCGCGTGGAACATCGAACGCCGACTTGATTCCGGCCGTTTCGACCAACCTGCCGAGAACCCTGGCGAGGCTCCCGGGATCCAGGTCAGCGCCGACGTAAACCGCCTTGCCCTTGCCGAAGGAGTTGATCGTGATCGCAGCTTCCCCGGCGTAAGGTCCCGTATACGTCGCCAAAACCGACGCGGACGCGGGCTGAAGCAGATCCGCCCATAAGGCGCATTCCCCGTCTGGCCCTCCCAGTGGCGATGAAAATTTCACACCGATTTTCTCCCAGTAGATCGGCACGTAATCCTTTACCGTCACCCCCATGACGTCGCGAAGCAAACCAGGCAATGCCGTGCGCACGATCTGACTGCTCTCATCTTTCACGCCCAGCCGGAAACTCGTCACAAACAGTCCGCCACTTTCGACGAAGCTGCGAATATTTGCCGCCTGCTTCTCCGACAACACATATTGAAGTGGCGCAAGAACCGCCTTATAGCGCGAGAGGTCGGCATCGGCGCGAACCACGTCGATACCCGCATGCGCAGGGGCAATGGATGCATACCACGAGAGCAAATGCGATAGATGGGTCAGCTTACTTTGTCCCGGCTGTATCTGCAGCGCCCAATCCGAATCCAAATCGAAGACAAGCGCCGTATTTGCCACATAGGACGATTCCAACATTTCCCGCCCCAAAGTTTTCAGTTCTTTGACGGTTTGCTGGATCTCCTCGAAGCCGATGCTCTTCGAGCGGTCGTGGTTCAGCAAGCCATGCCAGTATTCTTCCGCGCCAAAATTAGCCGTATCCCAACGAAAATAATTCACACCCATCGCACCGTGGGCGATCGCCTGATAGGTCCACAGCCTCAATTGTCCCTTGTGAGGCTGCGGCGCGAAAGATTTCTGCCCCGCCTTCCCGGACTGCTCTTCCATGATCACGAAAGGCTTTCCGTCTTTGACTCCGCGCATGGAGTCGTGGCCCAAAGCGATGATACTCGGCATGCTCTCCGCAGGCATGCCTTGAAAAATCATTTGTGCAAAGCCCGGATAGTTGTCATCGGAAACAAAATCCAGATTTCGATAAAGTTCGTGCAGATCGAGTGTGTCGAATGGTGCCCCCACGTTGTTGGTGGTGACAAAATGATGTGGACACGTCTTGCGCAGCATTGCCAACTGCTCTTCTAGAAAAGAGGCATTCGCGAAGGACTGATACCGATCGTAATCGAGCGCGAGTCCCGGATTTGGATCACCATTGGAAGGCAACGGCACGGGTATTTGGCTCCAGTCTGTGTAGATCTGGCTCCAGAACGCCGTGCCCCACTTGGAGTTAATGGCGTCCAGCGCGCCGTACTTGTTGCGAAGCCAATCCTGAAAGCCCGTGCGGCAGTATTTGCAGTAACACCGGCCCCACCGTTGTAGTGTGAACTCGTTGTCAATCTGCCAGCCGACCACCCCGGCTGTGTCTGCGAAAGTGCGCGCCATTTCGGACGCGACGCTCAGAGACAGCCGCCGATAGACTTTGTTCGTGGGACACGTAAATCGCCGGCCTCCCGGAGAGAGGGTCATCCCCTCCTCGTTGACCAGCAGCACTTCGGGATATTTTGTAGTGAGCCACGGCGGAGGCGCCGCTGACGGTGTTCCCACAATGACAGCGATTCCATGTTTGTGCAGAATGTCGATCGAGCGGCGAAGCCATGTAAACTCGAACGTGCCTTCCGACGGCTCCATCAACGACCAGGCAAACTCCGCCACGCGTACATTGGTAATGCCGAAGTCCGCCATCATCCGGGCGTCTTCTTCCCACAAGGACTCCGGAGTCTGATCCGGATAATAGTCGACTCCCAACAAGAGTGGTACGCCAGGCGCAGTAGGCCCTGAGTTTTCAGCGGCCCGCGGCGACCACCGGGCTGCGCGGGTCGCAGCAGCGGCTAGCAAAGCGCCGGCATTCGCCAGAAACATTCGCCTCGTGAACACGTTTACTCGCCCTCTGAAATCCGTTCCAACTCAAATAAAACGGAGAGTGAAGGTAGTGCGAGGCCATATTCTACGTCGAGCCCTGTCTTGTCAAGAAAACGGCCAGGCGGCCAGACCCGCCCATCATTTCCCGCAGGAGGGAACGCTAGCTTGATGGCCCTGTTCGGTGTGTTTTGACAATCGAGCAGCACATCGCAAACACCTACGTTTCGCCAGCGTTTTGCCAGGCTAATGCGCTGAATTCCTCTACGCGCTCCCGCGGCAGCGCCACCAAATTCGCATCGTAAGCAGGCAGATCGCTCGACACCGGCTGAAGATCACCGTCGCCGTTCAGCGCAAACCACCGATAGCCCGCCGCCCTCAGAAATTGGACAATCTCGCGCGCCGGATAGCCCCAGGGCCGCGTCCGTATATCCTGGACCTCCGCAAGAATCGCTGGCCGCGACGCGCTTTCCAGCATTTTCGACGCACCGCGCAGCAAGCTGAGTTCCGCGCCCTCCACGTCCAGCTTAACGAAATCCACACGCCGAATCCCCAGCACGCGCAGCACCTCGTCCAGTTGCTCCACTTCCACCCGCACCGTGCTCGTGCGCTCGTTTACCTTTGGCGGCCGCAGGCTGTTGCACCAGTCGTGAATTCCCTCCACCAGAAAAAGATCTGCCTCCCCTGCATGGTCTCCTAGCGCAAGCGGCTCGACAAAAACATTCGAGCATCCATTAATACCCAGATGCCTAAGCAACCGGCGCCGCTCCCGAGGCGAAGGTTCGAACGCGATCACCCTGCCCTCCCGTCCCACACGCTTTGACGCGAGCAGCGTATACAGCCCGTGATGCGCCCCGACGTCCAGCACCGTCATCCCCGGCCGCAGCAATCTCGCAACGAATCCCGCCTCCACGCTTTCGAACCCGTCGTGGATCAACTCATGATCGAGCGCCCCTTTCTCCGCCAGCCACCAAGCCCCAAACGGCAGTCGCAGCGGAATCGGCATCCCCGGAAACACCGTGCGCGCACGTTGCGCTAGGGAAATATATTGAGTCCGCGCGGGCCGTCGCAAAAATCTTTGGATCCGCCGTGGCAGCCCGGTTCGAACCGCCCCGCGATTCTCCCTCGCCCAAGGGTCGCGGTGATCCTGCGGCTCCACGACCCTTTCCAAACAGGACGCCCCGACCGGCGTCACCGACGCGAATAGCACCGTCCGTCGCCGCGCATGTTCCGGTGTCTCGCGAAAATCGTCATGATCAGGCATCGCCGCAGCGGCAATGCGGTACACCTCCGCGAATCCTGCCCGATACAACATCTTCACCAGGCATCCCTCGCTCGGACACAACGCAATCTCCGTCAAGCTCTGATCCGCTTGCGAGGGCTCCGGGCGCAGTATCATTCCCGCCTCCGCTCCCGGCAAGCACATGCTCTCCATCAGCAATCCCTTGCCCGTCAACGCCTGCAAGTGCCGGATCGCCAGCATCGGATTCTCCAGGTGGTACACCAACCCAAAGCACAGCACCAGGTCGAACGTGCCCAGCCGCGCGATATCGGGGTCCTCCACATCCCCTTGGCCAAACGGAATCTTCGGGAACCGCCTCCGCGCCTCCACCACATTCTCCAGACGCCCGTCGAATCCCCGCACGTACAAGCCGCATTCCTGCAGCGCCTGCGCAAAAAATCCCACGCCGCATCCAGCATCCAGCGCATTCGCGAGCATCATCTCCGGCTTGAGTTGGGCCACCACTCGCCGAATCGTCTCTCCCCGCGCCCGGATCAAATCCAAGTAATGCTTTTTGTCGAAGGGAGTCAGCCGAAGCGAAATCGAATTCCCCCGCCCCTCAAGCTCGGCGAGCGAAGACACACCTACCTGAGACACACCTGCATATACCGGGGCCATAGTGGGAAACCTCCGCGGAAATCGCGTACGGGGTCGCGCCCATGCGCCTCTGTCGCATCCGCCGGCCGCTTCAGAGAGCACGCATACTACGGCCCACGCCATACATAGTCAAGTATTTTATTGTTTAGTAATAATAGGAAAGTTGTGCAAAAGAAACCCGTCAAATCGCGTCACTCATAGGTCTTCACCCTATCCAACAACGAACTTCCGTTCCGGATGAACGCGAGCTCGCAAAGCCACAAGACATTATGCCGTGGGCTGCGATTGAGATCCGTGACATCGAACATCCGGTATCCCGCCCCGCACATAAACTCCACCACGCGCGCAACAGAATTTTCGAGGTCGCAACAAACCGCGGCCTCCACCAGAAACACCTCGGTCTTCCCCAAAAGTT
>Ga0185299_10004010_pt1 | contig 18351 bp, 15 predicted proteins | sample PaiPotPPA55metaG_FD_128002 | JGI IMG/M metagenome (GOLD analysis project Ga0185299, IMG submission 128002) | Iron sulfur acid spring bacterial and archeal communities from Banff, Canada, to study Microbial Dark Matter (Phase II) - Paint Pots PPA... ...
GACGCGATGGCGGGCGTGCGCCGACAAGCCGACCCCGCCGCCCATCACCAACCCGTCCATGAACGCGACATACGGCTTTGGAAATTTCGCGATGCGGGCATTCATGATGTATTCCTGGCGCCAGAAGACCTTGCCGAGATCGCCACCGGCCCGCGAACTCTCATAGAGTCCGCGAACGTCTCCGCCCGCGCACAGGCCACGTTCACCCGCGCCTTCCAGCAACACCACCGCGATCGCCGGATCGGACTCGAACCGATCGAGCGCTGCATCGATGCCAACCGACATTTCCAGCGTCATGGCATTGAGCGCTTTCGGCCGGTTCAGGCGGATGACGCCGGCCGAGTCTTCGCGCCGGACGATGAGATCGCCTTCGGAATCCGCGACCGCAGCCGGAGCCGTCATCGCGCGCCCTCGATCAGCTTGCGGGCCACGATCAGCCGCATGATTTCGTTGGTGCCTTCGAGAATCTGGTGCACGCGCAGATCGCGCACGATTTTTTCGATGCCGTATTCGCTGAGGTAGCCATAGCCGCCATGCAGCTGCAGCGCCTGGTTGGCGACCTCGAAGCCGACATCGGTGCCGAAGCGTTTTGCCATCGCGCAAAGCATGGTGGCTTCGGGATCCCTGCGGTCGAGCGCGGCGGCGGCGCGCCACACGAAGGTCCGCGCCGCCTCCAGTTCGGTGGCCATGTCGGCGAGGCGAAATTGCAGCGCCTGGAATTCGTCGAGCCGTTTGCCGAAGGCTTTTCGCTCTTTCATGTAGGCCAGCGACTTGTCGAGCGCGCTTTGCGCGCCACCGAGCGAACAGGCCGCAATGTTGATGCGTCCGCCGTCGAGCCCGGCCATCGCGATCTTGAAGCCGATGCCTTCGTCGCCGAGCCGGTTGGCGACCGGAACCCGCGCATTCTCGAAGATCACCGCGCGGGTCGGCTGCGCGTTCCAGCCCATCTTGCGCTCATTGGCGCCGAGCGAGAGCCCGGGCGTGTCGCCCTCGATCACCAGCGTCGAGATGCCGCCGGGCCCGTCCCGGCCGGTCCGCACCATCACCACGTAGATGTCGCCTTTGCCGGCGCCGGAAATGAACTGCTTCTGGCCATTGAGGACATAATGGTCGCCGTCGCGCACCGCCCGGGTTCGAAGGGCTGCCGCGTCCGATCCCGAGCCGGGTTCGGTCAGACAGTAACTCGCCAGCAGATCCATGGTGCACAGCCTCGGCAGCCACTTTTTCCGCTGGCTGTCGTTGCCATAGGCATCGATCATCCAGGCCGCCATGTTGTGGATCGAGATGAAGGCCGACACCGTCGGACAGCCCTGCGCCAGCGCCTCGAAGATCAGAGCCGCGTCGAACCGCGTCAGCGCCGAGCCGCCGACGTCGTCGCGGATATAGACGCCGCCGATGCCAAGCGTCGCCGCCTCGCGCATCACATCGACCGGGAAATGCTTCTCCTCATCCCAGCGGATCGCATGCGGCGCGATTTTTTCCGCGGCGAAGTCCCGCGCCATGTCGCGCACCGCAATCTGATCCTCGTTGAGAGCGAATTGCATTTAATGTTCGCGCCTGTCCGCGAGACCGTTGCGCTCGCTCAATTCATCGTCGGAATCGAAAACTCCGCGCCTTCCTTGACGCCGGACGGCCAGCGCGCCGTCACCGTCTTGGTCTTGGTGTAGAAGCGGATCGAGTCCGGCCCGTGCTGATTGAGATCGCCGAAGCCGGATTTCTTCCAGCCGCCGAAGGTGTAGTACGCAATCGGCACCGGGATCGGCACGTTGATGCCGACCATGCCGACATTGACCTTGGCGGCGAAATCGCGCGCGGCATCGCCGTCGCGGGTAAAGATCGCGACCCCGTTGCCATAGTCATGATCCGACGGCAGCGCGAGGGCCTCCTTGTAGTCGTGGGCGCGCACCACCGACAGCACGGGACCAAAAATCTCTTCGTTGTAGATCCGCATGTCCTTTGTCACATTGTCGAACAGGCATCCGCCCATGTAAAACCCGTTTTCATAGCCCTGCATCTTGAAGCCGCGGCCGTCGACCGCGAGTGTCGCGCCTTCCTTGATGCCGATCTCGACATAATTCCTGACGCGGTTGAGGGCTTCCCTGGTCACCAGCGGACCGTAATCCGCCGATGGATCGATCGACGTGCCGATCTTCAAGGACTCGACGCGCGGAATCAGTTTCTCCATCAGACGGTCGGCGGTGGTCTTGCCGACCGGCACCGCGACCGAGATCGCCATGCAACGCTCGCCGGCCGAACCATAACCCGCGCCGATCAAGGCATCGACGGTCTGGTCCATATCGGCGTCCGGCATGACGATGGCGTGGTTCTTGGCGCCGCCGAAGCATTGCGCGCGCTTGCCGGTGGCCGCCGCGCGTTCGTAGATATATTGCGCGATCGGCGAGGAACCGACGAAGCCGACGGCCCTGATGTCGGGGTCGTCGAGGATCGCGTCCACCGCTTCCTTGTCGCCGTTGACGACGTTGAGGATGCCCGGCGGCAGGCCGGCCTCGATCATCAATTGCGCGAGCATCATCGGCACGCCGGGATCGCGCTCGGACGGTTTGAGGATAAACGCGTTGCCGCAGGCGATCGCGGGCGCGAATTTCCACATCGGGATCATCGCCGGGAAATTGAACGGGGTGATGCCGGCGACCACCCCCAGCGGTTGGCGCATCGAATAGATGTCGATGCCGGGACCGGCACCTTCGGTATATTCGCCCTTCATCAGATGCGGAATGCCGCAGGCGAACTCGACCACTTCGAGGCCGCGCTGAATGTCGCCTCGCGCGTCGGGAACCGTCTTGCCATGCTCGCGCGCCAGGCAATCGGCGAGCTTGTCGTAGTCGCGCTGCGCGAGCTCAAGGAACTTCATCATCACGCGCGCGCGGCGCTGCGGATTGGTGGCGCCCCATTCCGTCTGCGCCGCTCTGGCGTTCTCGACCGCCGCGCGCAGTTCGGCCTTGGACGCCAGCGCCACCTGGGCCTGGACGTCGCCGGTCATCGGCTCAAATACGTCCGCAAACCTGCCCGATGTGCCCTTGACCTCGCGGCCGCCGATGAAATGTCCAATGATACGCATGCGTTCCTCCGAGACCTTTGCAAGGGTGCGATTTTGGCAGCATCTTGCAGTCTTTGCCGGGTTTGGAAAGGTTTTTCAGCGCGCAACCGATTTGCGAAAATGCGGGCTTTGCCGCGCTTTTCGCCGCCTACGACCAATGTCGAATGCGAGGGCTCGCGACAAACCCTCAGTGCGGCGCCGATGCGGCGGCTTTCCTGGGCGCGGCTTTCTTCGCCTTCGGCGATTTCGACCTCTCAAGCACGGCGTCACGGCCGGCGGCAAGTATTTCCTCGGAAAACTCGCCGCTGCCGGCGATGCGAGCCAGCACCAGCGTCCCCATCATGGTCGCAAGTGCCGCCATCGCCTGTCGGCGCGCGGCCTTGCGCGGGACGTCAGGGATTTGCGCGGCGAGCATGTCGATCATCTGCTCCAGCCGAGCCGCGAATACCTTTCGCGTCTTCGAGCTCTCGCGGGCGATTTCCGCGCCCAGCGCCGGTACGGCGCAACCATGGCCGGGATCGTCACGGTGAATCGGCGTCAGATAGCTGTTCACGATGGCGGCCAGGCGCTTCTCGGGCGGCGTCTGCGCCGCCAGTTTTCGCCAGCGCTCCGTCGATCGATCCATCGCATCGGTAAAGGCCTCGATCACCAGGGCTTCGCGCGAATCGAAATGGGCGTAGAACCCGCCATGGGTCAGCCCGGCGTCCTTCATGAGGTCGGCAACGCCGATACCGTGCGCGCCTTTCTCGCGAAGCCGCACCGAGGCCTTCTTCACGATCCGCGCGTGGGTCTCGAGCTTGTGTTCCCTGGAGTATCGCATTGGCGGTCCCATAAAATGTTTGATGTCATATAATAACATCCGGCTCCCTAATAACATCCGCGACCGCGGAAATCTGCATTTTATTTCGTTTTACTGGATTTCGCCGATGCGGAAATCGCCTCGCAACGGGCCTTGACAGGGCCCGTTTTTGCCCGGGAAGTGGCACGATCCGCCACAATGCGTCCCCATCGCGAGACCGTCCATGCACATGCTCAACCCGTATTGCGGGATCGATCGCGACCCGCGCGGCGTCGTCCGCCTGACGATCTGCAACGCCGGTTCGCTCAATATCCTCGGATCGGCGGTCATTCACGGGATCCGCGAAGGGCTGGAGGCGCTGGCGACGGAACGGCAGATTCGCGTGCTTGTCATGGCCGGGCAGAGCGAAAAGAGCCTGATCGGCGGCGCCGACATCAGGGAAATGGCGAGGCTCGATCAGGCGTCGGCCGAGACATTCATCACCGGCTTGCGCGATCTCTGCGAGGCGGTGCGGGCGTTTCCCTCGCCCGTGATCGCCCGGATGCCGGGCTGGTGCCTCGGCGGCGGGCTCGAGGTCGCGGCATGCTGCGACTTCCGGATTGCGGCGCACGACGCCAGGTTCGGCATGCCGGAGGTCCGGGTCGGTATTCCCTCCGTCATCCACGCCGCGCTGTTGCCGCGCCTGATCGGCTGGGGCCGTGCCCGCTGGCTGGTCATGACGGCCGAGAATATCGACGCCGCGACCGCGCTTGGCTGGGGACTGGTCGACGTGGTCGCGCCGGAGGGCGGTCTTGATGCCGCGGTCGAAAAGACCGCCGCGGCTCTGCTGGAATGCGCTCCGGAGGCGCTGCGCGCGCAGAAGACCCTGCTCCGGCAATGGGAGGAACTGCCGCTGACCGAATCCGTCAATTTGAGCATCGGCGTGTTCGGCCAATCGTTCCTGAGCGACGAGCCGAAACGCCTGATGCAGGGGTTTATCGACCGGAAGCGGTAACGGGCAAAGCCGCGCCTGCGGGGCATCCAGGACGCCGGGACGTTTGCAGGAAATCGAGACCGCGGCGTTGACTGGATCATCCGCTTTCGCGGATGATGACCATCCTGCCGGCCCGACCTGCGCCGGCCACGGCCGGCCTTCACGACAATTTATCCCGAGCCGCCGTTGCAAATTCCGCGGCGCATCATATGATACGTATCATTCAAAGATGGACCTCTGCCCGACACGCAGACGCTGAGGATCACCGCCATGGCCACAACTTCCGACCCCGTCGTCATCGTTTCCGCCGCCCGCACGCCGCTCGGCCGGTTCATGGGGGACCTCTCCCCCTTCGGCGCGCACCAGCTCGGTTCCCATGTGATCGGCGCCGCGGTCGAGCGGGCCAGGCTGTCGCCGGAGCGGATCGACGAAGTGTTCATGGGCTGCGTGCTGCCGGCCGGACAGGGTCAGGCTCCGGCGCGACAGGCCGCGCGCGGCGCGGGACTTCCCGATGCGACCGGCGCCACCACCATCAACAAGGTCTGCGGCTCCGGCATGAAGGCCACCATGCTGGCCCATGATATCATCCATGCCGGGTCCGCTGCCATCGTGGTTTCCGGCGGCATGGAGAGCATGACCAACGCGCCCTATCTGCTGGCCAAGGCGCGCGGCGGCTACCGTGCCGGTCATGACCGGATCATCGACCACATGGTCCTGGACGGCCTCGAAGATGCCTACGAGGCCGGACGTTCGATGGGCGATTTCGGCGAGGCCACTGCAGAAGCCTATCAGTTCACGCGGGATGCCCAGGACACCTACGCGATGGAGACGCTGACCCGCGCGCGCAAGGCGGTGGAAGGCGGCGCGTTCAAGGCCGAGATTGTTCCGCTGACGGTGAAGGAAAAGGCCGGCCCGCGCAGCATCGCCAACGACGAAATTCCGCTGAAGGTCGATCCCGCGAAAATTCCCGGACTGAAGCCGGCGTTCCGGGCCAACGGCACAATTACGCCCGCCGCCTCTTCGGCCAATGCCGACGGCGCCGCGGCGCTGATACTGACAAAACGATCGCTTGCCGATCGCGACGGTCTGCCGGTTCTGGCCGAGATCAAGGGCCATGCCACCCACAGCCAGGAACCGCAATGGTTCACCACGGCGCCGATTCCGGCGATCCGAAAATTGCTCGACAAGGTCGGCTGGAGCGTCGGCGAGGTCGATCTGTTCGAGATCAATGAGGCGTTCGCGGTGGTGGCGATGGCGGCCCAGCGCGATATTGGAATCCCCCGCGAGAAGTTGAACATCAATGGCGGCGCCTGCGCGCTCGGCCATCCCATTGGCGCGACCGGCGCGCGCCTGATCGTCACGCTGCTGCATGCGCTCGAGGCGCAAAATCTCAAACGCGGCGTCGCCGCGCTCTGCATCGGCGGCGGCGAAGCGACCGCCATCGCGGTGGAGCGCCTGGCTCACTGACGTTCGATCGACGCGTTTTCTTCACGCTGACCGGCGCTCGCTTCGCTCGAAACGACCGGTCTCGCGCATTCTCCCGAAAACAGGAAGCGCCATGATCTCCAACTGGCTGTCAGCCGTCCTCGCCCGCCGCCATATCCATTACGGCTGGGTGATGGTCGGCGTCACGTTTCTCACCGCGCTGATTACCGCCGGCACGGTCGGCGCGCCCGGTGTCTTCATCGTGCCGTTGCAGCACGAATTCGGCTGGACCACGGCCGAGATCTCCTCGGCGCTGTCGATCCGCTTCATCCTGTTCGGGCTGATGGCCCCTTTCGCCGCCGCGCTAATGAACCGCTATGGCCTGCGCAACGTGACGCTGTCGGCGCTTTTGATCGTGGCCTCCGCGCTCGTCGCCTCATTGGCGATGACAAAAGTCTGGCAATTGATGCTGTTGTGGGGTGTCGTGATCGGCATCGGCACCGGCATGACCGCGCTGGTGCTGGGGGCTACCGTCGCCGCGCGATGGTTCGCGGCGCGGCGGGGCCTCGTGGTCGGCATTCTCACCGCCAGCGTGGCAACCGGGCAGCTGGTGTTCCTGCCGCTGCTTGCCGCCATCACCGAACGGATGGGCTGGCGGATGGCGCTGGCGCTGATCTGCGTGATGCTGGGGGTCGCCGCCCTGGCCGTGCTGATGGTGATGCGCGATCGTCCGAGCGACGTAGGCTTGCGGCCGTTCGGCGACGAAGGCCCGCAGCCCCTGCCGGCGCCGCCACCCTACACCGCGCCGATCATGGCAGCGGCACTTGGCGCGCTGCGCGATGCCGCAAAAACCTGGGTGTTCTGGATTCTGTTCGCCACGTTTTTCATTTGCGGCGCCTCTACCAACGGCCTGATCCAGGTGCATCTGATTCCGATGTGCCTCGATTTCGGCATTCCGCAGGTTCAGGCCGCGGGCCTGCTCGCCGCCATGGGCGTGTTCGATTTCTTCGGCACCATTGCGTCCGGCTGGCTGTCGGACCGCTACGACAATCGCTGGCTGCTGTTCTGGTACTACGGCTTGCGCGGCCTGTCGCTGCTGGCACTCCCGTTCACCAATTTTTCGTTCTACGGCCTGTCGCTGTTTGCGATGTTCTATGGCCTCGACTGGATCGCAACAGTGCCGCCGACGGTGCGGCTGACCGCGCAGCGCTTCGGGCCGGAGCGCGCCAATCTGGTGTTCGGCTGGATCTTCGCAGGCCATCAGCTCGGCGCCGCGCTTGCGGCATTCGGCGCCGGCCTTTCGCGGACCGTACTTGCGACGTACCTGCCGGCCTTCTTCCTCGCCGGCGCGCTCTGCGTCGTGGCGGCGCTGATTGTGCTGGCGATCTCGCGGCAGGTGAAGCCGGTGGCGGCGTGATTTGGCGAATGGGGAGTAGCGAATAGCGAAATGGGGAAGAATCCACTCGCTATTCGCTACTCACCTTTCGCCCCTCACGGCCTGATCGCCATATTCGTCGCCGCACCCGGGGTGCGGAGCGGCTCGGCGAGGCGCGCGAATTCGCAAAGCAACGAACGGGTTTTGCGCGGGTCGATGATCTCTTCGACCCAGAATTTTTCGGCGGAGCGGAACGGCGACCGCAGCTTGTTGAGACGATCCTCGATCTCGTTCAATTTCGCCGCGGGATCGGCCGCGGCATCGATGTCGGCGCGATAGGCCGCCTCGATGCCGCCTTCCAGCGGCAGCGAGCCCCAATAGGCCGACGGCCACGCATAGCGCAGCGAGAGCCGGTCGGCCGGCTGATGCACGACGCCGGCGACGCCGAAGGAATTGCGCACGATGATGGTGCACCAGGGAACCGTGGTCTGGTTGACCGCGGCCATGGCGCGCACGCCGTGGCGGATGGTGGCGGCCTTCTCGGCGTCGAGACCGATCATGAAGCCCGGACAATCCATCAGATAGACCACCGGAAGATGGAAGGTCTCGGCGAGATCGACGAACCGCACCACCTTCTGGCACGCTTCCGCGGTCCACGATCCGCCGTAGTGAAAGGGATCGCCGGCGAGCAGCAGCACCGCGCGGCCTTCGAGGCGCGCCAGTCCTGCAATGATCGGACGGCCGAAATTCGCAGCTATCTCGAAGAACGAGCCCTTGTCGACGACGGCGTTGATGATGGGACGCATTTTGTAAACCTGGCGGCGGTTGCGCGGCACCGCCGTCATCAGCGACTCCTCCGATCGTTCCGGATCGTCGTCGCTAGCGATCGTCGGCGGCAACTCATAGACCGACGACGGCAAATACGAGAGGAAACGCTTCGCGCAGGCGAACGCTTCCTCCTCGGTGTCGACGGCATGATCGACGCTGCCGGCGCGGGTCTGGATATCGGCGCCGCCGAGTTCCTGCTTGGAGAGATCCTGGCCAAGCCGTTTCACGACCGGCGGCCCGGCGACGAACATCGCGGAGTTCTTGGTCATCACCGAATAGTGGCTGGCCGCAAGCCGCGCCGCGCCCAATCCCGCCACCGAGCCCAGCCCCAGGCCCACCACAGGCACGCGGGCCATGTTCGCGGTCGTGTACGCGTACCAGCGCGTGCCGCCGATGCCGCCGGGCAGATTGGCCGCGCCCTTGGTTTCGATGGTTTTCACCGAGCCGCCGCCGCCGGAGCCTTCGATCAGCCGGACGATCGGCAGGCGGAAATCATGCGCCATCTCCTCGGCCATCAGCGGCTTGGCCGAAATCGAGGCGTCGGCCGAGCCGCCGCGCACGGTGAAATCGTCGCCGACAACGACCACGGTACGGCCATTGATCTTGCCACGGCCGAACACGCAATTCGCGGGCGTCAAATTCCTGAGCTCGCCCTGTTCGTCATATTCGGCCGTGCCGGATATCGCACCGATCTCATGAAAGCTGTTTTGATCGAGCAGCTTGTGGATACGCTCGCGAACGGTGAGCCGGCCCTGGTCGCGCTGTCGCTTGACCTTGTCAACGCCGCCCATCTCGCGCGCGAAGGCTTCGCGCCGGGCGAGGTCGTCGAGTTCCGGTTTCCAGTTCATTCACTTTCTCCGTCCTGATCTTGTTCTTGCGGCCCGGTACCGGAAGCGGCTTGTCCTGCATGCAATCGCTGAACAGTCCGGCCTCGCCGCACTCGAGCATGACAGCGATCGTCGCACTCAGCTCCAGAAGCCGCGGGGCGACCTCCTTGTGCAGCCGCTTCTCATCATACATTGCGGACAGAAGACCGATCGTGACGACGACATAGGTCTGGTATTGCGGCGACCACAGCGGCACCGCGAGACCATTGATATGCGGGCTCCACAGCCCGCAGGCCACGACATAGCCTCGTTCGCGCAAAAATCGACGGTTGGCCTCCAGGCACGGCCGCAGCAGCCGGGCCTGCTCCGGAACTTCGCGCTCCATTTCCGCAAGCAGGGCGTCACCGATCTCGGTATCGAGTGCGGCGGTATAGGCATGGCCCGCCGCCGTGCTTGCCATCGCGATGCGACTGCCTGTCGTCGAGCTAAGGCCGAGCGCGTTGGCGGCACGGCCGACCTCGAGATAGACGAGATGAAAGCGGTCCGGAATGACGAAGCCAACCGTGCCGGGCAACTGCTCGGCGACCTCCTGCAACCGCAGCCGGATCAGGTTGCGCAAGTGCAGGCCCCGCATCATCGCCGTACTCATCGCGACCGCGCTTGGACCAATGCGGTATTTCTGGTCGCCCGGCAGATAGACCAGCTGGCCCATCCGCGTCAGCGTGTGGGTCAACCGCGACACCGTCGAGCGCGGCAGCCCGCAGCGGTTGGCGATTTCCAGATTACCAAGCCGCGCTTCATGGCCCTCGAAACAGCGCAACACATCAAACGCGCGCGACACCACCTGGATCACATCGCCCTCGCCTGCGGCGTCGCGGGCAAGCATTCCCTGTTTACTGAGCCGCTCCGAGCGCCGTCCCATGCGGTACTCCTGCATTCCGCTGTGCGGAATAAAATTCCACTTGCCGAACAAGCTACCTCAGGCAATCTACCGCCACAACTGGAAGCCGGGGGCGCGCCGCCCTTCGACAGACGCGCTTGGAAAATCGCGCGCGGCCGCCGTCCCGGAGAACAGAATGCCCGAGATCAACATCGTGACGGAGGTCGCTGGGCGTGTCTGCGCGCTGGCCGTGCAAGCCGGGACCAATGTCGGCGAAGGCGACGACATTGTCATTGTCGAAGCCATGAAAATGGAAATCCCGGTCGCCTCGCCGGCGGCGGGGAAAATCAAATCGATCCTTGTCGGCCTCGACGAGGTAGTTGCCGAAGGACAGGTTGTTGTCGTTCTCGAGACCTGAATGCGCTGTTGCGGCGTGCGGGCTGGCTCAACCTCTCACACCACCTGCTCCACCGGCTGCATGTCGATGTCGAAGGTTTCCAGAAATTTCGACGTCATGATGTAGAAACCGATTGAGAGCTGCAACTCGACCAGCGCCGCCGGCGTCAGTTTTTTGGCAATGGCATTGAATGTCGCGTCGGTCGGACGGCGAAGAGCAACGGTTTCGTCGGTGAAGGCCAGCGCCGCACGCTGCAGTTCGTTAAAGCAGCTGGCCGATTTCCAATCCTCCAGCGCCGCGTTTTGTTCATCGGTGACCCCGACATTCCTGCCGATGCGCTTGTGCGCCACCACCTCGTATTGTGCCTGACAGAGGATACCCGTGCGCGTGATGGCAAGCTCCCGCACGATCGGATCGAGCTCCCCCTTGTGGCGGATCGCGCCACCCAACCGGCAATATTGTTCAAAATAACTCGGCGAATGCGCCATCATGCGGAAGATATTGGCGTTACGGTTCTTGCCCAGAATTTCGCGGGTGCGCTCGTTCGATTTCGAAGTATCGCAATAGTCGATGCGGGCCATCATTCACCTTGGGTTTCCGGGATTTGTTCGAACTGCCTTATCGGGCGGCATGTTTCATCGGCAAGCCTATCCGGCTGGCAATGCCGGATCAACGGCCTGCCAATCCGCGATCAGGCATCACGCCGGAAAACCGCTTTCAAAATTCCATCCCGCGCGCATAAACCGGCTGCAGGCGAGCCAAATTGCCGCCGCATTGCTGTTCGACCTTGGCGCGGTCGATATTCGCTGAGTGGGGACTCGTCAAAGCGAATACTCGTCGAGGGGTGTTCCGAGTAAAGCAAAAATCGGGTCGTCGGGCCTTCACAGGCAACGATGAATCGTGCCCGAGTCTAGGGAGAACTGCATGAAGGAAGCCACCAAGAGGGCGGCCTCGGAAGCGCTTGCGCGGACTCTGGCGGTGGCGGCTATGCTCGTCATCGCCAGTTTCATCTTTTATTGGCGGTGACCACCAACCTTAAACCTCATTGCGAGACGCAACGCGACGAAGCAATGACGTCGGGCTACTCCTGAAACACCACGGCATCCACGACGACACAGCCTTTGCCGGCGCTGTCGAGCAGCACCGGGTTAAGATCGAGGCTCATCACCTTCGCCGCGGGATCCAGCATCAACTCGCCCACCCGCAACATCGCATCGCAGAGCGCGTCGACATCCATCGGCGGCTCGCCGCGCACGCCCGCGAACAGCGGCGCAATCCGCAATTTGCCGAGCGCCTGCCCGGCCTCGTCCTTCGAAAATGGCGGCAGCAGCAGCGCGGTATCGCGAAAAATCTCGACATATTTTCCGCCGTCGCCGACCGCCACCACCGGGCCGAACACGGGATCGCGATGCGCGCCGATCATGATTTCGCGCCGGCCGCCCGCCATCGCCGCGATGATGACGCCATCGAACCGCGCGCCGCGCTTGCGGATTATGCCCTCCATCTGTACCCAGATCTCGCCGACCTCCTCACGGGTCGCAACACCGAGCTTCACCAGGCCAAGCTCCGACTTGTGCGCGATATCGGCCGAACATCCCTTGACCACGACCGGGCCGTCGATCGTCTCGAACGCCGCAATGGCCTCGGCGCGCGACCGGCACAGCCGGTGCGGCACCACAGGAATGCCGCGCGCCGCCAGCAAGGCAAGGCTGTCGGCCTCGTTCAGCATCGTCGGCGCCGCCGATGATATCCGTGGCGGATTGACCCCTCGGTATCGGGCTCCACGCGCAAGGCTGCGCACCATCAGTTCGCGATGCGCCAAAAACTGATGCAACGCGGCCACCGCCTCGGTCTCGGTCGGAAACACCGAGGAGCCTTCGGCGGCGAATTGATCGGCGACGCTGCGTTGCGTCGCCGCGATCACCAGCGGCTTTCGGGTCTGCTTGCCGAAGGCGGCTGCATCGCGGGCAAATGCTTCCACATCATAGCCGGGTCCGGCGACGGGGACGCCGATCAGAAACGCGTCGGCCGCGGGGTCTTCCGCGATCACCGGCAGGATGTCGCCGAACAGCCGGCTATTGGACAACAGCGCCGCCGTCAGATCGATCGGGTTGGTGGTGGTGGCAAAACTCGGCAAGATGCCCTTGAGTTTCCTGTCGGTTTGATCGGACAGTTTCGCCATCGGCATGCCGACGGCCGTCGCCGCGTCCGCGGTCATGACGCAGACCGCCCCCGAATTGCTGATGGCGACGAGCCGCCTGCCCTTCGGCTTCCAGCCCTTGAGATAGAGTTCAGTGGCTTCAACCAGACCGCGCATATCCGGCGCGCGCCAGATGCCGTGCTGCTCGAAGAAGGCATCGACGACGCGGTCTTCATTGGCGAGCGCGCCGGTGTGCGACTGCGCCGCCTGGCGCCCGGCTTCCGAGCGGCCGGATTTCAGGGCGATGATCGGCAGGTCGCGGTCGAGCGCGACGGCGGCGAGCTCTTCCAGATATTTTGTCTCGGGAATGCTTTCGAGATACAGCAGCAGAAGCTTTACCTCGGGGTCCTCGGCAACTGCGACCGCCAGTTCGCCGACGGTGATGTCGGCGTCGTTGCCGGTGGCATGGGTATGACGGACGCCGATGCCACGCTGGCGCAGGAATCCGACCGGCACGGTCGAGAGCGCGCCGCTCTGGCTCAGCATCGCGACGTGCCCCTCGGCGCGGTCCATATCCATGAACATGGTGGAGAAGCTTGCGATCGCGCCGGTGCCGAAATTGGCAAGCCCTTGCGAATTGGGGCCGACGATGCGCATGCCGGCCTTGTGCGCGGCTTCCACCATCCGCCGCTCCTTCGCCTTGCCGGCAACCGCGTCGACCTCGCCAAAGCCCGACGCCATCACCACGGCAACCTTGACGCCATGCGCGGCGCAATCTTCCACCACGCCGATCGCATGATCGCCGGCGACCGCGACAATCACCATCTCCGGCGCCTCCGGCAGGTCGTCGAGGCTCTTGTAGCACTTGTGGCCCTGCACCTCGGCGCGCGTCGGATTGATCGGGAAAATCCTGCCCGTGAAGCCGAATTTGCCGAGGTAATGCACAGGGCGACCGCCGACCTTGTTGGGATTCTCCGATGCGCCGATGATGGCGACGGAGCGCGGATCAAGCGCGGCCTTGAGACGGCTCATGATTTTGTCCTTGTGAAATGGCAACGAAGCGCGAGGCGACTTTGCGAAAATCGCACGATCACCATTTCGCCGATGGAAAGCTCGTTGTCGCCGCGGGCCAAAAGAAACTCGTCCCTCAATACGACTTCGGCAATCCGAGCACCTTCTCGGCGATGAAACTGAGAATGAGCTGTGGGCTGATCGGGGCGATGCGCGGGATCAGGGATTCGCGCAAGTAGCGTTCGACATGAAACTCTTTGGCGTAACCGAAGCCGCCATGGGTCATCACGGCCTGCTCGCAGGCATGAAAGCCGGCTTCAGCGGCGAGATATTTCGCGGCGTTGGCCGCCGGACCGCATGGCAGGCCCTGATCGTACTGCCAGCCGGCCGACAGCGTCATCAGCCACGCCGCCTCCAGCTCCATCCAGTTCTGCGCCAGCGGATGCTGGATCGCCTGGTTCTTGCCGATCGGACGGTTGAAAACGATGCGGGTCTTCGCATAGGCCGCGGCGCGCGACAACGCCAGCTTGCCAAGCCCGACCGCTTCCGCCGCGATCAGAATGCGTTCCGGATTCATACCGTGCAAAATATATTCGAAGCCCCGGCCTTCCTCGCCGAGGCGATCTTGAAGCGGAATTTCAAAGTTCTCGATGAAGAGCTCGTTGGAATCGACGGCCTTGCGGCCCATCTTCTCGATTTCATGGACGGCGATGCGGCTGCGGTCGAAATCGGTGTAGAACAAGCTTAAACCGTGGGTCGGGTTCTTGACCTCTTCCAGCGGGGTGGTGCGCGCCAGCAGCAGAATTTTCTCGGCGACCTGTGCGGTCGAAATCCAGACCTTCTGGCCGTTGACGACGTATTTATCGCCCGAGCGTACCGCACGAGTCTTGAGCTGGGTGGTGTTGAGGCCGGCATTCGGCTCGGTGACGGCAAAACAGGCCTTCTCTTTTCCCGACACAATCGGCGGCAGCATCCGCTGGCACTGCTCCGGGGTGCCGAACACTACCACGGGATTGAGCCCGAACACGTTCATATGCACCGCGGAGGCGCCGGACATGCCCGCGCCGGATTCCGAAATCGTTCGCATCATGATCGCGGCATCGACGATGCCCAAGCCGGAGCCGCTAAACGCTTCGGGAATGCAGATGCCGAGCCAGCCGGCATCCGCGACGGCCTTATGGAAATCGGCGGGAAAGCCGCCTTCCCTGTCCTTTTTCAGCCAATAGGCATCGTCGAAGCGCGCGCAGATCTTTGCCACCGCATCGCGGATCGATTCCTGGTTGGCTGTGAGTGCGAAATCCATGCGTCTCAATCCGTTGGCGCGCCGGGCGCCGCCTGGGTCGCGCCGTCACGCACCAAAGCTGCGATCTCGTCCGGAGAAAACCCGGCCTCGCGCAAAATTTCGACGCCGTGCTCATTCAGCCGCGGCGCCAGTCGCGCCGGCGCCACGGACGTATCCGACCAGGTCGCGGACACCTTCATGTTGCGGATTTTGCCTTCGCTGGGGTGAACCACCACCGGAAAGAACCCGGTCGCAAGCAGATGCGGGTCCTGCAAAATGCTCTCCAGATCGTGCATCGGCATGACCGGCACGTCGGCCTTGTCGAGCAGTTCCGTCCACTCGGCCGTGGTCCGGCTGGCGAAGATGCTGGCCAATTCGGCATAGACCGTGTCGATGTTGACGGCGCGCCCGGCGAAGGTTGCGAATTTGGGATCGCGGCGCAAATCATCGCGGCCGGTGGCCTCAAAGAAATTCGCCCATTGCTTGTCGTTGTAGACGATCACACAGATATAGCCGTCGGAAGTTTTATAGGGCCGCCGGTCGCGCGACAGATGCCGCGCATAGCCGCCCTTGTCCAGCGGCGGCTCGTAGGTCAGACCGCCCATGTGATCGCCCATCACAAAACCCGCCATGGTCTCGAACATCGGAATATCGACGCGCTGACCGCGCCCGGTACGGTCGCGATGCACCAGGCTGGCGCAGATCGCGCCCACGGCCGTGAGACCCACGATGCGGTCGACAAGCGCATTGGGAACATAGCGCGGAACACCGTCGCTGGTCTGCGCCATCAAGGCGGGCAGCGCGGTTGCGCCCTGGATCAGATCGTCATAGGCGGGCTTGGCGGCATAGGGACCGTCCTGCCCGAAACCGAACACGCCGGCATAGACCAGGCGCGGGTTGATCTTCGAGACCACGTCGTAGCCGAGTTGCAGCCGCGCCATCGCCTGCGGCCGCACATTGTAGACCAGCACGTCGGCTGACGCGATCAGCCGCAGCACCGCGTCACGGCCTGCGGGCTTTTTCAGGTCGAGCGCAATGCTGCGTTTGCTGCGGTTGGTGTTAAGGAACACCGGACCCATGCCGGGATGACGGCTCGGGCCGATCTGCCGCGTTACGTCGCCGTCCAGCGTCTCAACCTTGATGACGTCGGCGCCGTAATCGCCGAGCATCTGGGTGGCATAGGGCCCCATCAGCACGCTCGTCATGTCGATGACCTTGACACCCTCCAGCGGTCCCATGGATTGGTTTGCTCCCGGATATGCTGCGGCTCTCCGCCGCTGCTTGTGAAACCTAGTAACGGCAGGTTTTCCGGAAGATCAAGGGCGTCGGGCGTATGGGCGTATGCGTGCCGGAATTTCGTAGGGTGGGCTAAGCGAAGCGAGCCCACCATGTCGAAACGCCTGCGAGCCGGTGGGCACGGCACAAGGGCGCCTTTGCCCACCCTAAGGTTTGCTTCGCATCATCTCCCGCAGCTCGGTCTTGAGTACCTTTCCGTAATTGTTCTTCGGCAACGCGTCGAGATAGACGTAACGCTTCGGCCGCTTGAAACGCGCGATCGAGGCGAGACAATGGGCGTCCAGTTTGGCGTCGTCGGCGACGGCCCCGCCCTCCAGCACCACGCAGGCGACGACGATTTCGCCCCATTCCGGGTCGCCAACGCCGATCGCCGAGACCTCGCGCACGTCGGCATGCGTCAGCAGCGCCTCCTCGACCTCACGCGGATAGATATTGGTGCCGCCGGAAATGATCACGTCCTTGGAACGATCCGACAGCGTCAGAAACCCGTCTTCGTCCAGCCGCCCGACGTCGCCGGTGCGCAGCCAGCCATCCTTGAGCGTTTCCGCGTTGGCTTTCGGGTTGTTCCAATAACCGAGCATGACGGCGCTGCCCTTGGCCTCGACTTCGCCGGTTTCACCCGCCGGCAGCGGCTTTCCGTCGGCGTCGGTGATACGAACCGACATCACGCTCTGCGCGGGCCCTACGGAGGCGAGGCGCTCGAGATAGCGCGGATGATCGGTGCGGGCGTGCCATTCCCGGCTCAGCGAGGTGATCGTCATCGGCGATTCGCCCTGGCCATAGATCTGGACGAAGCGCTGGCCCATGGTCGCGATCGCGTCCCTGATATCGGCGAGATACATCGGCCCGCCGCCATAGATGATGGTGCGGATGCCCTCGCCGTTCTCGCCGCGGCGCCTGGCGGCATCGACCAGGCGGCGCACCATCGTCGGTGCGGCGAACATCACGACGTTGTCGAGCTGCCGGCCAAGATTGAGCACTTCATCCGGATCGAAGCCGCCGGATTCGGGAATGACGTGGCGCCCGCCCATGCGGACATGCGGGAAATGATAAAGGCCCGCGCCGTGCGAGATCGGCGCGGCATAGAGCGAGGCGTCGTTCGGCGTCGCATGATCGACGTCGGCGAGATAGCACAGCGACATCGCCACCAGATTGCCGTGGCTCAGCATCACGCCCTTCGGCCGGCCGGTGGTGCCGGAGGTGTAGAACAGCCAGGCGAGGTCATCGACCTGGCGGGCCAGCGGCGTTGCTGCGCCGTCGCCCTCGCGCATCGCGCGGTAGGCGTCGCTGTCGACCGACAGCGTCTTCATCGCAGCCGGCAGACCGTCTTTGACCTGCATCAACGCTTCGATGGTGTCGTCGGAAACGAAAGTCAGCCTGGCGCCGGCGTCGCCGCAGATCCATGCCGCCTCGCGCCCGTGCAATTTCGCGTTGATCGGGATAGCGGCCGCGCCGATCCACCAGATGCCATAGAGGCATTCGAGGTATTGGGTGCAATTGGTCGCGAACAGGCCGACGCGGTCGCCGGGCGCAATGCCGTATCGGCGCGACAGCGCCGCACCAATGGCCGCAGAGCGCCGCGCAAAGGTGGCGTAGTCCGCGTCGAGACCGAGGCCGGTCAGAAGCGCCGGCGCATCGGGACGAAGCCGCGCCGATGCCGCCAGCCATTCGGCGACGTTCATCGCTTCACGCCCTACTTTGCGGGCTCCAGCACCGAGACATAATTGGCGACCGCAGCGCCACCCATGTTGAAAATGCCTGCGAGTTTTGCGTCCTTGATCTGCATCCCCTCGGGCGCCTGACCGAGCAGCTGCATCGCGGTCATCACATGCATGGAAACCCCGGTGGCGCCGATCGGGTGACCCTTTGCCTTTAGTCCGCCGGAGGGATTGATCGGCAGCTTGCCGTCCTTCTGGGTCCAGCCTTCCTTGATGGCGCGCGCGCCCTGCCCCCGCGGCGTCAGTCCCATCGCCTCATATTCGATCAGCTCGGCGACGGTGAAGCAGTCGTGGGTTTCGACAAAGGACAGATCGGAAAGTTGCAGGCCCGCGGACTGCAGC
>Ga0185299_10004011_pt1 | contig 18350 bp, 22 predicted proteins | sample PaiPotPPA55metaG_FD_128002 | JGI IMG/M metagenome (GOLD analysis project Ga0185299, IMG submission 128002) | Iron sulfur acid spring bacterial and archeal communities from Banff, Canada, to study Microbial Dark Matter (Phase II) - Paint Pots PPA... ...
ACCGCCGGAATCTTGATGTTCGGGAACACGTCGACCGGCATCCGCATGAACGCCGTCACTCCCAAAATCACGACTACCAGCGCACCGACTATTATCGTGTACGGATTACGCAGCGAAAAACTCGGCATTTTAACCTTCTCTCACGTGAGCAGTTTTGCTAACGAGCTAATTCGTATCTTGACTGTGCTCGAGCCGCGCGTAACACAGTTCATAGACACAAGGTACGAGAATAAGCGTCAGTATTGTCGAAACCGTTAGGCCACCGACGGCAGCGCGTGCCAACGGCGCCGATGCCTCAGACCCCTCGCCCAGTTTCAGTGCGATCGGCATCAGCCCGGCAACCGTCGCCAGTGCAGTCATTAGGATAGGGCGCATACGAATGCGCGCAGATTCGATCACGGCACGTCGTAGAGGCTGATTCTGTTTGCGCCGTTCATTCGCGAAGTCGACCAGGAGAATCGAGTTCGATACCACGATGCCCACCATCACGATAATTCCCATGAAAGACTCGATGTTGAGGGTCGTGCCTGTGGCCCAGAGCGTCCAGATCACACCGATGAGGCCCATCGGCACCGCGAACATGATAATCAAAGGGTCCAGGAACGATCTGAATTGCGCGACCATCACCAGGTAAAGCAGAACTACTGCCAGCGACAGCCCGAACCCGAAACTCGAAAATGATGCATGCATCGCGGCCACCGATCCGCGATAGTTAACCGTGACCCCCTTGGGCAGATTGAGCCGGCCCAACGCCGTCTCGATCGCTGTCTGGGTGCCGCCGAGATCTTGGCCGCTGGGTGATACCAGGAGATCGACAGCGCGTTGGATGTTGTAGTGGTCGGCTTCGGATGGATGGTACTCCGGAACAACCGATGCCACGTCGCGCAGGAGCAGGCTCTGGGCGTGACCTGTGTCGCCCGCATAGCTGTGCACCGGAATATCGTTGAGAGTTTCGAGCGAGTTAAAGCCGGTATCCGACCGGCGATATTGAACAGTCAGGAAATAGTCATTGCTGTTTTGCCGATCAATCCATATCGATGGCGCTATATACATATTCGAATTGAGAGCAGTGATAACATCCGAGACGACGTCCTTCTGAGAAAGCCCGAGCCTCGCAGCTCTGATTCGATCTACCTTGATGTCAAGCGTGGGATATTCGGCTTCTTGCAGCAGAAAGGTCTGAGACACTTCGCCTAGGTTACTGATGCTCTCGCGCGACTTATTCGCCACACGGTATAGTTCGCTGAAGCTACTACCGGTGAACTGCACATCGATCGGCGCCATCATGCCAAAGTTCAGAACCGCATCGATGATACTGCCCGACGAGAACAGGGTCCGCACTTCGGGGAGCTCTTCCGATACCAGGTGCTTGAGACGCTGAACATAATATGCAGTGGGCTTCTTGTGTCCTTCCTTAAGCTCAACTTCGAGGAACCCTGAATCCTCCGCTGCGTTCGGCGAGTAGATGGCGGAGATGCTTGGGGCGAGCCCGATGTTGGAAACGACCATGTCGAGGTCCCTTGGCGGAATCGTCCTGCGCACCAGTGCCTCGATCTTGCGCGCCAGCTCGGTGGTGAGTTCAAGGCGCGTGCCTGCCGGAGCTCGGAAATTGATGGTGAAGGTTCCGGCGTCGGTTTCGGGAAACAGTTCGGTCCCGAGCAACGGGTACATTGCCATGCTCGCTACGAACAGCACCGTGACAGCGCTGATAACCAGGAACTTGTTGTTCAAGGCTCGCTCTAGAACGTGTTCGTAACTTAGTGCGAACCGCTCGTACGCCCGGTCGAACATTACCAGCGGCCCGTAGCCCTGGCGGTGTTCTGCCGCCGTTGCTTGAGCTGCCGAGAGAAAACGAGAGCAATAAATAGGTATCACGCTCATCGCAACCAGGTACGAAGCGGTCATGGAGAGCACTACAGCCAGCGCTAGGGCACTAAAGAGATACTTCGCCACCCCGAACAGAAACATCACCGGAAAGAACACGATGCAGGTGGTGACCGTCGAAGCGAGCACCGGAAGCGCGACCTCTTCGGCGCCGTCGCGAGCGGCCTCGCGTGAAGGCTTGCCTTCAGCCAGGTGGCGGTTGATGTTCTCCAGCACGACGACTGAGTCGTCGACCAGTCGGCCAATCGCCAGTGCAAACCCGCCCAGGGTCATGATGTTGATGGTCGACCCGTTCATGTACAGACCAAACGCCCCGGCCAGGATCGAAAGCGGAATCGAAAGAAAAATCGCCAGCGTCGACCGAAAGCTGCCCAGGAAGATTAGAATCATCAACGAGGCCAGCACCGAGCCCGATACCGCCTCGTGCTCCAGGCTCTTGATGGCAGCGATAATGTAAGTGGACTGGTCGAAAATGGTCTTGAGCTTCATTCCGGGCGGCAGCCCAAAGACCTTGGGCAGCAGCTTCTTGACCCCGTCCACCACCGAAATGGTGTTGGCCCCCACCTGGCGCAGCACTGGAATGTAAACCGACGGCTGACCGTTGATCAGCACTTTGTTGTATTGAATCTGCGAGGAGTCATCGACGCTCGCCACATCCCGAATCAACACCGGCGCCTGGCCGCGGCCGATCTTCACCGGCACCGTGCCGATGTCAGCAACCTTTTCGATCATGCTGTTGGAATAGATGTAGTAGTCTTTCGCGCCGATTTTCACGTCGCCAGCTGGTAGAATCAGGTTGGACTTGTCGAGCGCGTGCACCACGTCCATCAGGGATAGCCCGCGCGCCTGCAGCGCCTGCGGATCGACGTACACCATCACCTGGCGGAACTTGCCGCCGAACGGGATCGGTACCGACGCCCCCGGCACCGTGGCGAGTTGATTGCGGATGTTGTAGCGGGCCTGGTCCTCCAGCTGGGTCTCGCTGTAACCCTTGCCCTCCACCGTCACCAGCACCACCGGCAGCGAGGAGGCGTCGTACTGCAACACCAACGGAGGCAAGGTCCCTGGCGGCATGATCCCCAGGTCCGCCATCGCCAGCGTCCCCATCTGCGCCGCCGCCGCCTCTATGTCAGTGCCGGGCTGAAAGAACACCTTGATGATGCTCACACCCGACAACGAGCGCGATTCCACATGCTCGATGTTGCTGCCCAGCGTGAAGAAGCGCTCGTAGCGGAAGGTGATGTTGTCTTCCATGTCGAGCGGCGGCATGCCCTGGTAAAAGGTCGCCACCACCACCGCCGGAATCTTGATGTTCGGGAACACGTCGACCGGCATCCGCATGAACGCCGTCACTCCCAAAATCACGACTACCAGCGCACCGACTATTATCGTGTACGGATTACGCAGCGAAAAACTCGGCACTGAACAAGCCCTTCAGGGGCGTGGCTTTTAACCACGCGACAAACATAGTTGAACCGGACTGCGCACGGCGCTCGTGCCCAACCGTGCGTGTCGGGAACTAGAGGGTTGTTCAGATGAGCGGATATTCGCTATCAGCGCGAGAAGGAAGGCGCCTAAGAGGCCAAATGAATCGTCGTTCTTCGAAAGCGATGGTTCTCGAAATGCTGCTGGAACGGACGATTCGAGCCACTAGTCTCAGTACGATTGGTTCGAAGCTCGAAACCGTGTACCCCTTGCGTATAGTAGCGTCTGCGTCGAAAGAGGCGTCATTTACGAACCGGTGCGGACCGCTCAGACTTGTTTGTTGAGCCGGTCGCCACTTCGGCGCTGCATGGGGAAGCCGCAATCTCGGCACCAACACCAAGATGCTTGCCAGTGCAAGAATCGCGGCCACCAACCCAAGGTGTTGTCTTCGTCGAATCATGATGCCGGATTATTTCTAGCTATTATCTTCCGAGAGCCCAAAATGCAAGACCGTGATCACGTGTAGCTGCTCATAGGTGGTTTCATCGTGGGGTCAAACGAGGCACGCGGTAGAATTTGTTAGGATGCTTCGTCGGCGCGTCTGGGGTTCGGGCCACGGGAGAGAAACCCTCGCCACCGCCATTTGCAGTCAAGCCGAGACGGTCCCAAAACATCGTCGTGTCGTAAGACATCCGCTCCTCTTCGATGGATGCACTCACGGCACCTCTCTTGTGAGCGACCGCCTCCAATTTTGCCTGACAATCCACGCAATAAAGCGCCGTCGGCATCGCGCGCAGCCGCTCGAACGAGATCTCGTCCCCGCATGCTTCACAGATGCCGTATTGGCCATGCTCTAAACGCTCGAAGGCGTTAAAAATCGCGGCGAGCCGTCTTTCTGACATCTCGATGAGACTCACATGCAGGTCCATCTCTTCGTGCCGTCGGGCGTCGTCCAATTGATCGCCCGGGAGCGGAGCCTTCTGCTCGATCTCGCTGAGCACAAGCTCCCTCAGCCTTCGAATCTCCCGGTCACGCGATCTCTGCAACATGCTCTTCAATGACTTGCTCTTCAATGTCCTGGCGTAATTTGCTGGAGCTTGTGTCTGCGTCGTGTGCAAACTTCTTCCTAGCATGATCCTCTTCCTTTACCTTCGCGGCCACAAAAATGTGTTTAAATGGCTTGCGCCTGACCGCGTTGAACGGCCAGCTTCAGCCCGAACGAACCACCGCACCGCCAAAAGTCACCGCGGTTCGCTTCAGTCGGGATTTGTTGGAAGAGAATTAGTGGGCGTCGTCGGACCCAGGGGGCGGAATTCGACGGTGGATGAGCCCACATTGAATGGGCCACGTCTGCGCGATGGCCCGTTCGAGTCGCGGACGTGATAGCGGGATTTGGGGGGTTAAGTAGCTAAACTCAAAAGCAGCGGGCGCTCGAACGTCCGGGCTTCTGCTCCCCACTTCTTCCAGCGTGTGTCGTGTGAGTTCTTGGCTTTTGGTTGCTACCGACGGCCGCAGGTTGAAGGAGAGCGATTGGATAGGACGGATCGTCCGCGCGAGCGTGAAGACGCAAAAACAAAGCGAGACTAACGAAGCGTATCTGCCGAAATTGTTGTCACGCCTTAACATTCTCGGCCGCTCTCCCGCTCCGAATTTCGACGGCCTAGCCTCACAGTATCTCCGCGAAGTATAGCCGTCGGGGCGGTGGTGTCAAACGGACGAACGACGTGGGGCAGCCCAATCCTGCATCGGGTGTGTCAGGAGTATGCGCTGCTGCACAAACGAGAGGCTCTTTAGTCTCGCCGTAAGGCGAAGTCCTGGGTTATTGCTGATGGATCGCCTGCGTTCGTATGCAACGCCGTCGACAGTTGACCTTCATTCGTCCGACTGAAGCCAAGGACGGCGGGCATTCGCCACTGAGGACGGACTTCCCGCGACCCTCCGTTGAATAGCAACGGCAGCGAAAATATCCCGGCTAATAAAGCGATGCAGGCGCTCGAGACTAGGGCAATCAGAAGAAGGTATCCAACGGCGGTGCGGCGCCGGTTGTTGGATTCACCCCGCTTCGCAGCTCTGCGATTCAGAACATAAGAGGCAAAAGTCGCTATTCCGAAGATGACCGACATCAAGCTAAAAAGAGCGGCGCTGAAGACGATTCCGCGAATCGACATCGCAGCCACAAGTTCAAGAACTAACACGATGACGATGAGGATACTGAAAAAACCCAAAACCTCGTCATCGAGCGCTTGCTGTCGCGCTGGCACCACCCTGCTTTTCGTCCCGCAAGAATTATCGTAATACCAATCCGGCTCCTCATACTCAAGCGCGAGCCGCTCAAAAAACCGGCTCTAGCGGTCGCCCGTCCTTCCTCCCCGAATCATGATCACTGCTTCAAGATCTCTGGGTTCGCCGGATTCCGCGGTAATCCACATCACGATCTCTTCTGCGATTCGGGAGAGCTCGCGCGTAACGACCGTCCACAACTCACTGGTAAAAACAACTCCGTCGGCTTGGGCCAGTTTGGCCTCGACTGCCAGAACGCTTCGACCCATCGGACATAAAGAAGGCGCGGACGGCCTCCCGGCATGAACCGCCTCGCGAAGGAGATACGACTAAGACACCACCGGGCATGCCTCGCAGTCCCCCGTTCCTTGATCGGCCTTCCCGCAACTCTCTAAGCGAAGCTACGCACAAGCGTTGTGCGACGGTCAAGAGAGAACGTCGCCGGTGGCCAAGAAAATCTAGCGGTGCCCGCCTCCGTGAACACCGCCCGCATACTCACCGAACCCGCCAATATGGCCGAGGTAAGCTTTTCGTGATTCATCCGCAGATTACGTCCCTGGCCTGCAATGGAGCATTGTCTGCCGCTGAATTCCGCACAACACCACCGACGACAACTCCCTACTTCTTCGGGAATTTGTACCAGCGGTTGGTGCTGCCGATGAGGGTCGCCACCTGGTCGCTGACCAGCTTGCAGCAGCGGGTGGTGAAATCCGACGGACGATTGATCAAGCACCTACGTTACTACTGGCGCCTGCTGGCGGAGAGCCATACTGGCGCGGCGCTGTTTGCCGGCATGTTGAGGAAAATCTCGGCGCTGCCGTCGCCGGCGGGATAGCCGAGCGCAGAGCGGAGCAAATTTCGATGACGACGCTGGGCGAAGGGTAAAGTGTCCGCGGACCGTTCGGAAAAAAGGGATCTCCGGGCGTTGGGTGTCCACCAGATGCAGAAACCGGCCCCCTCCGGCGCCGCTGGAAACACCGTGGACCAAAACCGGCTAAAACCTTACAGAGATGGCCGTTGGGCTACACGTTCACTAGCAAGGTGGCCGGGAAGAGCAGTAGCATTGCGATCTCGAACGAATCGTCGCTTAGGCGAAGGATAGCAACTTGGTCGGAGGCGCATCTTGGCTCCCGCGCTTCGTGCTTAGGAGTTTGAAACGATACCCAGGACGCACCCGAGCGTGCGTCGAGGGATTTACTTGGCAGACGAGTTTCTTATTGTGTCTGACAGCCACGTCTAGGTGAAGGATCAACGAGCAATCGGCCTCTCGCCCCGCACGCGAACAAGATGACGCCCGTACACCAGGGGAGTATTGTGAATAGCTGCGGATATTCACGCAAATTGGCGCGAAAACATGAAAGAACTGCCGCTCCTGCTTACAGCCGCGCAGGTGGTGTGCCACACGAGCGCCGCTGGTCCGCGATCGTAACCGGCGCAACCGTGATCATCCTCGTGTTGTCATCGCGCGGCGAATGCTGGGCCTACATCGACCCTAACGCAGGAGGATTCCTGTCGCAAATTCTGGTCCCACTCGCATCGATTTTCCTTTCGTTTCTCTTCTACTGCCGTAAGGAAATCAGAAGATTCGCCAAATACGTCCGTGACAGACGGAAAAGAATCGATTCGCGAGGCGGCGCGCACGAGGCCGGGGAATAAACCATCATGGGTCGGCGATGGTGGTTGCTTTGGCGGGGCCTCGCAGTTCCAACGGTCCTTTTCTTCGCGCCTGTTCTCGCGATTCAGGAGCTGCCTCGGTTGTCCTATTTTCTCTCGGTTGAGGACGTGGTCGCCGAGCTGGCATTGGAAATCTCGGCGGTTCTCTTGCTCGAAGCTTTGTGCGCGACTTTTCTCACGCTCGTTCTCTCGGCGGGTTACGCGCTCAAGCTGTGGAATGATCGGGCCGATGGCAATTGTGCGGGCTGCCTCGCATTCGCAATCGCCATCCTATGCGGCCTTGCGTTAGTGTATCCTCTCGACGGAATTATCGGTCTGATCGCGGGCCCCGTCGCGCAGGCGACGCTGATCCTCGCGGCAATCGCCCTGCTTACGTTATTCGGTTGGCAGCGTACTTTCGCGCAGTTCAACCGCCTCAACCAATCGGCACAGATAGTACTGGCGGTCTGCCCGCTTCTGCTGATTCTGGTACTTACCGGGGGCTTTGGCTGGCGCAGCTTTGATTCGATGCCGCGCGCGCGGCGGTTCGTCCCGAGCCTGCCTCAGCCAAGCCTAACGTCGTACTGATCAGCTTCGATGCGTTGGCGGCACAGGACATGTCACTCTATGGCTACAGGCTACCGACCACTCCGCAGTTCGAGCGGCTCGCCCAGCGCAGCTACAACTTCGTCAATTTCGTCTCGACCTCGGATTTCACCACGCCGGCTGCCGCGTCGCTGTTGACCGGCCAGTACCCGCTGACGAATCGCGTGTTCCAGCTCTATGGGCATATCCCTCACCGCCTGCGTGAAGACAACATCGCTTGGATACTCCAGCGTAACGGATATACAACCGCGGCAATCGTTACCAATCCAGCGGCGCATCCCCTGGCTTTGCGGCTCGCGAATTCCTTTTCGAGCCTGCCCCGGCCACCGGTATCGTCATGGGTTTTTCCTGGAACCTTCCTGCTGCAACTACGGCATAGCCTGCTGTTTGATGCGGCCAACGGCTTTGCGGTCAACGCGCTCCTCAGGTTTGGTTGCCTTTTGGGCCGATTCGACAAACTGACCTGGGTCGAGCCGCGTGCGGTCTTCGCCTCGGCCCAAGACTTTATCCGCGGCGCGCGCACGCCCTACTTCCTGTGGGTGCACCTGTACCCACCCCATGCCCCCTACCAGACGGACGCGCACTTCCGAGGCCGGTTTCTGCCGGGTTCCGACTTCACCACTGAAGCGCAGTACTTTTGGCAAACGCCCATGCCGTCCTATCCGCCCGCGATCCAGCACGAAGTCGACCTGCTGAGGCTGCGTTATGACGAGCGTATCAGCGAGTGCGACAGCGCTCTGGGAGAGTTCCTTGATTGGCTGGCGACAAGTAAGCGAGACGCGAACACTATCCTGGTTGTGACCTCCGATCATGGCGAGAGTTTTTCCGGTGGCTGGTGGAGTCACGAATCGCCGGACTTGCACTATGCCGAAACCCACATCCCGCTGCTGATTTCGTTGCCCCACCAGAACCGCGGCTATACCGAAACCGAAGACGGGGATCTCACCGATATAGCGCCTACGCTTCTTGACGTGCTCGGAATCGGGAAGCCGTCATGGATGGATGGTCATCCGCTTATTGGGCCATCGCAGGCGGCATCCGCGACGGAGCCTAGCTTTTCGATGTACCTTGCTCAATCAAGCACATTCAACCGGCCCACGGTCGGAGCCATCGCTGCGAATTCCGGTCCTTATCATCTGGTGTGGTATTTTCCCTTCGGAGGCGTCGAGCTTTTCGATATCGCGCGTGACCCCGAGCAAAAGCACTATGTGGCCGCGCTTCATCCTCCTTATCCTCCCGGTATCGCGATGGCTCTGGTCCAACGCATCCAGCGGCGCTTCGTCGAGGCGCTCAATGACAACCCTTCAGTCACCGATCGATGAGGTCGGGTGCCTGGTCTCGGCCGGTATTCAATCTGAATCTCTCCGCATGGCGCGGTATCCGCGAACGCCATCCCCAGCCGATCGATCTTCGGCTTGAAATGCGCTTCTGGCTGACCGGAAGCGTGTTTTCCGCCCTCGGGAGGATCCAGGCGCGAACGTACCGGCACGTCCTAGGCGAACTCGATCTCCGGCCGCCGCTCTTCCTCGTTGGGCATTGGCGCAGCGGAACGACTCTGCTGCACGAGTTGCTCGCGCTCGACGAGTACTTTGCCGCTCCCAGCACATACGCCTGCTTCAATCCCCATCAATTCCTGCTCGCGCACCACCGCGCGCCCACTGCGACACGACTGGCCCGCCCCACCGGCGACATGATCGTTTCATCTTCCTCACCGCAGGAGGAAGAGTTCGCCCTGCTCTGCATGGGCGCTACGTCACCGTATGAAGCCTTCGTGTTTCCCTCCGCACTCCATCAGTTCGATGCCCTATGCGACCCAGACCTCTTCGAGCATGCACAGAAGCTTCGATGGAACGACGCGATGACGTGGATATTGAAGGCGACGGCCTACGTCTCTGGTGAGGACAAACGGCTGCTGGTCAAATCTCCGGCCAACTCGTTTCGGATTCCGAGGCTCAGCACGCTCTTCCCCGGCGCGATGTTCATTCGGCTCGTGCGCGAGCCATGCGCCGTTTTTGTTTCAACGCTGAGGCTCTGGCAAAGCATGTGGGAGCGTTATGCGCTGGCCGCACCGCTCGTGCACGAAGTTTTGATCGAGCGGATTCTGGAAACGCGGATTGCGCTGGAACGACGGCTACAAAGCGCCTTGCGGACTCTCCCGGCCAACAGAGTTGCGACCGTCCGCTACGAGGACTTGGTTGCTGACCCATGCCACACAATTGAGCTTCTATACGAACGATTGGCGCTCGGCGATCCGTCCCCGCTGTTGCCAAAGGTGAGCGCGTATATGGCACGAAATCCACCCTCCGCGACGCATTCAGCCGAGGATTGGCGTCGGCTGGTACAAGCGCGCTGGTCTGAAATGTTCGACGAATTCGGTTACGCGCGGAGCTAAAAGGGGACAAATCGCGGCCATGACTGGATCCCGACCAGCTTTTGCGCATCCGATGGTCGTAACCGATCGCCGCGCGCATCAAGACGCGCAGGGCCGCCCAGCCGGAGAACAACGATGATCCCAGCCTGGCTTTCCATATTTAACGCAATACTCGCCGTGCTGCTGGTGGGAGCCGGTGTGGTGGGGGCCAATATGGGCATGATCCCGCCGATGACCGGCTTGCTGGCGTTCCTGCTGAGCTTCGTAGTCGCGGCCCTGGCTTTGCTATTCGGACTGATAGGCCTCGCGCGCACCTCGGTCTCCGAGTGCCGGCCCGGGCGGCCTAAGGCCGTCGCCGGCATCGTGACGGGCCTGCTCATCGCCGTCCCGGTCGGATTCACAACCTGGCGCTGGTGGTCGATGCCGTATCCGAACATCAACGACATCACCACCGACTACGACAATCCGCCGCAGTTCGTTAAAGCGCCGGGATTGCAGGCCGAATCGATGAAATACGATCGCGCCAGATTGGAGCCCATCCAGACCAGGTACTATCCGAAGCTCGAAGCCCTGCGGCTCAGCGAGAAGCCCGACGACGCCTTCGCCACAGTGAAAGCCGCAGCCAACGCTCCGAGCCTGGTTGGTCTGCAGATGACCGATCAGATACCAGAGGGGCCGGGCTGGTTCATCGTTTATATCGACCCTGCGACACGAACAATCGAGGGAGTCGAGACCTCCCACCTCTTCCGCTTTCGCGATGACTTCGTGATCCAGGTGCGTCCGGGCCCCGGCGCGAACGGCAGCCTGGTCGAGATGCGATCGCGCTCGCGCGACGGTACCGGCGACTTCGGGGTGAACTACAACCGTATCCGCGAGTTCTTCGGCATGCTCAAGCCGGACAGCGACGTCAATCTCGGCGCTGCCGCGCGTGGTGGTCGAGCGCGCCAAGGTGGTGCCGGCCACGCGTAGGCCGCCTCCCCAGCGGGCGCATCATTGCGACCAGCCCGGATCCGATGACTTTCCTGTCGATCTGTAGAAGCGCCACAAAAATTGAAATCTTCGGCAAGTCAATCGTGGCCGGCCGCCAAGCAAGCGACAACGGGCGAGCCCCGGCGACCGGGTTTGGAACCCTGGCCGCGATGCGGCAGATGTACAACCGTTTGAAGTAGTCGACGAAGCGGGTATACATTTGTCTTGGGTCAGGCAGGCGAAGTTCTCGCGTTCCGCATGGTTCGGCGGCGCGATCGAATATGGTTAAACGAGGAAATAGAGCTAACAGACAGGTCGTGCTGCTGGCCATCTGCTTTTGCTTTTTTTCGCTCGCGCAGACCGCCCGCCCGCTCGAGTACATAGCCTTCCTTTCGCACCCTGGGGTTGCGGCCAAGTACCAGAAACTCACGCGCCATACGCTAAAGGAAGTCGGCAGTAGAGTCGCGGACCTCTCGGCCGGCGAAACGCTCGAAGTCGGAGACCTGACCGCGAAAGCTCCAGTGCGGAGCGAGCGCATAGACCAAGTCGACGTATCGGTCTGGCCCGTGCAGGTTCATCGTCGAATCCTGCCATCCGCGCCCGACGGCGCTCCGTAGTATTTTCCACACCGCGCTGCGTGCGAACGGAGCGCCGGGAAGATCCGGTGATCCGCTTCGTTCAACTGGCCCCGCCGCGTTTGGAAGCGGCTGGACGCGGTCACCTTTCCCCTCTGTGAAAAGAGAGGGTCGTGCAAACATACGGCAGAGACATGATCAGAAAATATACAAGCGCGAGCCAGAAGCTCTTCGGACTGAAATTCCATGAGCGGCTGTTTCGCAGGCAGACGAAAAATCCTCTGGCACGGCGCCCCAGGATTTTGCGCTGCATGCTGTTAGAGAGCGACGACATGGGATCGGACGACCGCCCCCGCCGGCGGCGCGAAACGCAGTAGCAAGCCCTTCGCTGCAACCGGTATCAAACCTTTCGGGCTGGCTATGGGCATAAGCTCGCGCGGAGCACAGCCCGGCAAGCTATCCAGGGGAGCAACCGTGCCGAAATTTCGCAAGATCCTGTGTCCGATTGATTTCGAACAACATTCCATCGCCGCCCTGGAGATCGCGTGCGAACTCGCCGAGGAAAGAGATGCGACCGTTCATCTTCTTCACGTGGCGAGAATTCCGAAGGAGGACATGGACGTTCCGCTACCCTTCGGGCGGCACCCAAGATGGGAGCGGGCGGCAATGGCCAAACTCGAGCAGATTGCTCACGAGCGGCTGGAAGGGAGGGTGCGTTACCAGCTTCACGTAGTCAGCGGCACACCCGATGATGAAGTAGTGCGCATGGTCCACGAGTTGGCCGCCGAGCTGGTCGTGATGGCGACGCACGGGCGGCAGGGACTCCGCCATTTCGTCCTCGGGAGTGTGGCGGAGCGCGTGATGCGCGAAGCCGATTGCCCCGTACTCACCATGCGAACGAGAGCCAAGTCTGTTTAGCCTTGTGTTGTCCCGCGAATCCAAGCCCCGTGGCACCTCAGGCTTGGAGTTGCGAAATATGGCAGAGAAACCGGGCAGCGCGAAACGCGAGCTCTTCGAGCACGAGGCCCTGCCTCACGTCGACGCGCTATACCGGGCTGCGCTTCAACTGTCGCGCAACCCGGACGACGCTCGCGACCTTTTGCAAGAGACGGTGCTCCGGGCCTATCGCTTCTTCCACCAGTATACGCCGGGGACCAACTGCCGCTCGTGGTTGCTGACCATCCTGTACAACAGCTTCCGTAACGGCTACCGCGCCGCCGGCCGCGAGCTGCTTTCGGTGACCCCTGAGGACTTCGAGCGCGAGCTAGAAAAGGTGAGCAGCCGGGGGGACCAGACGCTCAGCAATCCCGACATACTGATCTCGGAACAGGTCCTGGACCATGAGGTCTCCGCAGCGCTGGACGCGCTGCCGCCCGACTTCCACACGGTGCTAATGCTGGTGGATGTACAGGAGCTCAACTACAAGCAGGTCGCGCAAGTTCTCGGCATACCGATCGGCACCGTCAAGTCGCGCGTCTTGCGCGGCCGGCAAATGATGCGCACTGCGCTGGGTGCGTTCGCCCGCTGTCGCACGAGACATGGGATTCTCAGGTAGACTGGAGTAGGAGCGTCAGGATAGGGAAAAAGCCAGCAGTGTGAACACGTGCTGGCTTACTGACCTCGAAGATCAGTTTGCTTTCACCAAAGTCTCCTCTGGCCGGTCTGTCGTCGAGGAAGGCTTTAGCTGCGCCGACAACGACTCGCTGCATCTCGGGTGCTGGTATGCGCCATCCACCTTCCGCATGTTCTGCCGAACCTCTGACCAGTTCGCGCGATACATAGTAGCGGTAGCGGCGTTTTCCTTTAGCCGCTCCCTGGGCGTAAAGCGGTTGTCCCTTCTCATCGAACAGCTTGCCCGCAAGCGGACCTATAGACGCCTTTGTGCGAGACTTATGTTCTCGAGCTGTGCCATCGCTTAGGCGATGTTGTGCTGTGCCTTCTCCCAAAGGCTGCTCTCGAGTATTGGCGATGCTGCCCGGGATGCACCTCTTTCCTGTGCAGAGACAGGGGGGCTGGTTTGGCGGAGAGAGGGGAATTTTAACTCTCACTACTCTCCAGCAATCGCCAGGAGACCCATTACGTCCAGACCAGATCGCGACTCGGGAGAACGCCTTCGCGTAGTTATTGACGCGCGAGAGCCGTGCCATAAGCTTGCCGAGCTTCGGCATGACGCAAACAATCCGGTCGTTTTGAAAAGCGCCACTCGCGGCCCACCGCGGTGATCGCGATCGGCCGTGCGCACCGCCCCCGGCTAAGAAGATTTGGCCTTACGTCTTCTCTCGGCCCAGCGTTTCTTCATCAGCTCCGACAATCGCTTTCTGCCGCCCGCTGTAAGACGCCGGCCGCGTCGCGCTCTGGAGCCCTGGCCGTTCCCAGCAGCTGTCTTCCGCGCATTGGCGGGAAAGTTGCGTTCCTTTAGCAGCGCGATGGCTTGGTTCAGCCGGTCCCGTTCTTGTTCTAGCTCTGCGACTATCTTCTCCAGATCCAAAATTGTCCTCCATGGTCGTGTCTTACTCCTTAGTTAACAGGAACCGACGTACATTTCACCACCTGCGTTGCGTCTAAGGGTCGGTGAATCAACGTCGAATCCAGGACTGGCCAACAGCGGCCACACGATCGGCCACCAAGGAGGAAGCTTCCGTGCAGACTCCGTGGCGGCGCTCCGCCGCACCCTTGCGCGCCGTCGTCGGCTTTCCACTTAGCGCCAATCAGCAGGTCGCGCCGTTCAAGCTGGCGCAGGCCCAGGCGGGCGGTTCCACTCACAGTAAGGTTGAAAGAGGCCGAATCATGAAGCGACGCGTCTTCAATGTCCTGTTTCTGTGCATCGGCCATTCAACACGTAGGCGATCGTTTATTTTTTCTCGGTGTCGTCGAAGTGTGGCCGAGCGACGCGCGCAAGCGGGCGTTCTCAGCTTCGAGTTCGTTGATGCGGTGTTCCAGCTTCTCAACGGCTGCGGCGACATCAGCGGCATCGAACTTTTGCGGGATATGCTGGGGGCAGTTCACGTCCCAGGCTTCAATCGTGAACAGGATCGCCTGTTGAGCTCGCGCGTCGTAACCTTCTGGCATGAGCCGCCCGAGCAGTTGCGAATCGTCCGCGACGACGCGAGCTCGACCCCAGATTTTGACCCGCCGCCGCTGCGCGTAGTCCATGAGAAACAGGAAAGCGCGGGTCGAGCTCCGTATGAATTGCTCCAAAATGCAGACGATGTGGATGATCGATTTGACTGTTCAACTACGGACGCTGCTTTCTTCCTCTTTGACGACGGGCTTGCCTTCGCACATAACGGTCCGTGGTTTACCGTCCGTGACTTTATCGACTTGACCCTATCTTTCAGCACCAAGGAAGCCGGAGAGTGCATAGGATACAAAGGAATTGGATTTCGAAGTACACTCGATGTGACTCCGAATCCACGCATCTACAGAATCGGGGCGGACAAAGCAGAGCTGTCCGGTTTTGAATTTTGTCTTCAGGAGTCAAAAGCTCTCCTCCGACAGACGATCGAGAAACATCCGGGGCTGGAGCGAGAATGGGTGGCCTGCCTCCCGTCCGCCCAACAGTTTAGAGGTAGAGTCCGTCACTGATTGACATGCCCCGCAAAAGCGTACCAAGTCGAAGTAGAGGATTCGGCCTGCGTGGTCGGGTTATGGCCGGAAATTCCGGCGGTTTTTGCGCTCAAGAGACTCAAGTGAGTGGCTCCAGTGAATTACCCGTTGCGGACTTTCTCAGCCCGTCCGAATTTGGTTCCGGACGGAGCGCCGCGGTTTCTGCCCATCGGGCCGCGAAAGTCTCAGGAGGATGGTCGGCCAAGGCGCTGGCGTTAGCGCGAAGCGTGGATTGAAAATCATAGCGCGCCCGCGCATCGCGCGGGCGCGCCGGAAATTTCATTACTGGCACGCCGCGCGACGAAAAATGAAATCCGCCGCGTGTTGCGCCCGTGCGGCAGCTCAAGGGTGCCGCCGCGCTGGGGCCGCCTAAGCAGCCTTCTCGACGTTCTGCGCGTTCCGAACCCGACGACACGCCGTTAGGTGATGGGCGCTATCGAGTTCGATCCCGATGAAATTGCGGTCAAGGTCCTTCGCTGCAACGAGCGTCGAGCCGGAGCCGCAGAACGGGTCAAGCACGATCCCGCGGGGCTTGCAGAACGCTCTAACGAGGGGCCGCAAGGCTTCGGTTGGCTTCTGCGTGGGATGAAGGCGATTGCCAGTGTAAGTGAAGTCGATGACATCACACAGCGGAGATCCCGGCGGGGTCACGTCACCTTTGGCCAGAAGATAAGCCTGTTCGTGTTGGTAGCGCAGAAAGCGAGCCGCCGAAGCGTATTTTTTGCTGAATACGATGTGTCCCACGATGCGGAACCCTGCGGCACGCCACGCGGAGATGAACAGGTCGGCCTTGCTCCAGCCATAGAAGCTCACGCAAAACGAGCCGTTTTTCAGAAGGCGGTACATCTGCGTGAAGGCCGGATGCAGCCAGCGGCCGTTGTCGTCGTTGGTCACGGTGCGGCCATCGCGCGAGCGATAGTGCGTGATGTAAGGCGGGTCTGTGAGAATGAAATCTATACTTTCGGATTCCATGCATCTCATGAGTGCGACGCAATCGCCATGCATGACGCTGTTGATTTGATAGATGTCCATTTCCGTAATCTCCGATTGTCGTTCGGGTGGTTTGGGGGAGCCGCTTTCGCGGCTCTCCCGTGTCGCGGCGAAACTAAAAGGGGATGTCGTCGGAAGTTTCAGCCGTGGGCGCATCCGCGCGCTTGCCGAGAAAGCGGATCTGACGGGCCACGATTTCGGTCCGGTAGCGCTTGCCGCTGCCGTCCTTCGCTTCGTACTGGCGGGTAGTCAGTCGCCCTTCGATATAGACTTGCCGGCCTTTGCTCAGAAACCGCTCGCACGTATCCGCAAGCCGTCCGAACGCCACGACACGATGCCATTCCGTGCGCTCCTGCTTCGCGCCGTTTCGATCCGTGAAACGCTCGGTCGTCGCCAGCGAGAAATTCGCTACGTTCTGACCCGAGTTGGGCAGAGTGCGAACCGTGGGGTTAGCTCCTAGATTGCCGATTACGATCACCTTGTTGATTGCCATTGCCAATACCTCCGTTCTCCTTTGCTGCGCCCGCTTCCCGTCATCGGGCAGGGCGTGCTGCGCTTTGCTTTCATCACCGCGCAACTTTTTTCCGCGCGGCCCTTGTATCTGGAGAAAGGCTCAAAGTGAGCATCTTTCCCCTCGGCCTCTCACAAAATTTGGAGGCCGAGGGAAAGATGCGGGGGGTTGGGGGAATGGGCGGCTTAAGATTTGGGGATGCGAAGCCGCGACGATCTGCGGAGGCAGGCCAGGACTCTTTCCCCTGGCTAACGACGCCGATCGCGGCGAGCCTCAACCGAATGGCTTGACGGTGAAGCCAGGCGAGTGGAGAGGTGTTGGCTGCCAAGGGATTGTCTGCGACAGACCGTGCGCGGACCTGGTCCTGAAGAGACCGTGTGTAAGCTTGGCCTGGGTCGTCGCAGTCGCGTTCTTGAATGTACAAGCCCGAACGGTTGCCCGGACCTTGAGTCCGTATCGTGCAAGGGTGGGCTGTGACAGAGGAGGAGAAGATGACGCGCGGAATTTTTGTTGGAATCGACGTTTCGAAAGATCGGCTGGATGTGGCATTCCGGCCCAGCGGTGAGAAGCTGATCGTCCCTAATGATCGGCGGGGGATTGCCCGGCTGGTGAGGACAATCAGTCGCTTTACGCCCGAATGCGTGGTGCTGGAGGCGAGCGGCGGGTACGAGAGGAGGTTGCTGGAGCGGTTAGCGGAGGAGGAATTGCCGGTTGCTCTGGTAAATCCTCGCAACATTCGTGAGTTCGCGCGCGCTAGCGGTCGGCTCGCCAAGACGGATGCGATCGATGCCGCGGTGCTCGCGCACTTCGCTGAGGTAATGAAGCCCGAGTTGCGCCGCCTGCCCGATCCGGAAACTCGGAAGCTGAGGGCATTGATCACCCGACGCAACCAGCTCGTGCGGATGAGGACAGCGGAGCAGAACCGACGGTTGCAGGCGCTCGAGAGTCTACGCGCCGGGCTGTCCGCGATCATTCGATGCCTGAAGAAGCAGATAGCAGTACTGGACAAGCAGCTCGCGGCGCTGGTCCGAGCGACGCCGGCGTTTCGTCAAAAGGCCGAGCTGTTGCGCAGCGCTCCGGGAGTCGGCCCAGTCGTGAGCGCGACGTTGATTGCGCATCTGTCAGAGCTGGGGACGCTGAACCGCAAGAAGATCGCAGCGCTGGTAGGTGTTGCGCCGTTTAATCGAGACAGCGGAAGGCTGAAGGGCAAGCGCGCAATCTGGGGCGGCCGTGGCGATGTGCGGGCGATGCTCTATATGAGCACTCTCGCTGCGGTCCGACTAAACCCATCGCTGCACGCATTCCATAGTCGTCTACGGTCAGCCGGAAAATCTCCGAAGATGGCGTTGACCGCCTGCATGCGAAAGTTGGTCGTCATGCTGAACGCGATGCTCAAAGTGGGCAGCCGCTGCTCTGAGGAGCGAACGCGCTCGGTAAAGTTGATCGCGGCGCCAGCCCCGACATGACACGGTTGCTTACA
>Ga0185299_10004014_pt1 | contig 18339 bp, 16 predicted proteins | sample PaiPotPPA55metaG_FD_128002 | JGI IMG/M metagenome (GOLD analysis project Ga0185299, IMG submission 128002) | Iron sulfur acid spring bacterial and archeal communities from Banff, Canada, to study Microbial Dark Matter (Phase II) - Paint Pots PPA... ...
TCCACGACCGAATCCGAATCCTCGGTTAAATCCGAATCCCCTGTCAAAACCGCGCCCGAATCCACGGCCAAATCCACTGTTAAATCCACGATTGAAGCCACCGTTGAATCCGCGCCCATTTGAGAAGCCCGCATTCCCAAATCGAGAGGATGCCCTAACCGATCCGCGGCCGCCAAACGACGTCGACCCGACATGCGCGTTCAAAGGCCCGCCAAGTCGCGAGCCCGAAACCACCGACGCATTCGCCCCGAATCGAGCACTCGTCACACCGGCGTTGCCCGTCGCCCGATTGCTGAATTGAGATCTTGCGAAACTTGAATTGTTGGTGACACGACTTCCAGTAGAACCGGAAGTTCTTGAACCAAAGCTGCTGTGCGAACTTTCCATGCTTGAAAGAGCATGAGAAGTCGATACCGCGGAGCCCGGCCTGCTCGACGCACTAATTGAGCCGGACGATCTGCTAGCCGACCCCATCGCCGAGTTCGATCCGGACAAAGAACTACCGCGATTAGTTGCTGTCGCCGCATTCCCACTTGACCCCGCTCGGCTATTTCCCGAGGTCGTACCGCGGTTGGCCATAGCACCATTGCCGGAATTACGCGCGCTCATCCCTGAATTTGTTCGGTTCCCCGCCGCTGCCCCGTTACGTGAACCAGATGGAGCTGCGCCTCTTCCCCCGTACATCCCATAGGATCGCGAACCATACGATCGATTGCCGTAGGCTCCCTGCCTGCCTGCCCCGTACGAGCCATACGAGCGAGGTGCACCACCGCGAAAGCCGCCTGAGCCGCCGGAACGGGCGCCTCCGCCAAAACTCGGTCGAGCTCCGCCACCTCCGAAATGGCCGCCACCTCCGCCGAAGCCGCCGCCTCCGTGAAAGCCGCCGCCTCCGCCACCGCCATGCCCGCCACCTCCATGTTGTGCCAAGGCCGGGCTGGGGAAGCAGGTAATTGCTACCGCCGCTATCAGAATCAACATTAGTTTCAAGATCGAGGAGATTTTCATTGGGGCCCCCTTGCTAACTTTAGCGCCACAACAGGGCAAAGGCCGGGAATGCGCGCTACCGTCATAACACATTTGATTCTCGATGTGTATGCTTGGTTGCAGCACTCTAAAGCCTGCATTTCTCGCACCGCCATTGCCTTCTGCGCTAAATGGACTACGCCACAAATAACACAACACATTGCGCAATATTTAGTTTCGGGTGATTTTCTTATCCCAGCGACATTTTACAATTCAGCGGCTCGGACGAACGTACGCGAGCCGTGGATGTAGATAAAAGGTACCGGTACGGTGCCGCGTCGCTCAACCGCACCAAGAAAGGGCCTTACGACGCTAGCCCGTGCCGCGCTCCGCCAGATATACGCCAAGCAGAACAAGCGTCGTCCCCAGAAGCAGATTCCGCGTGGGATTTTCGCCGAGTAACGCCACCGAGAGCAAAATCACCACGATCGGCTGGAGGTAGCTTACCGCTGCGATCCGTGAAGCGCTCATATAATGTAGCAGCCAGTAAAAGATGGTGTAAGCCGCCACCGAACTCGCGGCTGCCATATAAATCATTCCGGCCCAACCCACCCATCCCACCGCATGCCAATCGAGGTGAATTCCCTGCCTTACCGTCAGAGGCAGCAGCATGATCGCAGCCGCGACGCAGTTAAACGTGTTCATCGCGATCGCGTCATACTCTTCCGCCACTTTTTTCCCCAATACGGCGTAAATCGAAAACCCAATCGTCCCTCCCAGCGTAATTAAATCGCCCGTTAGATATGGCGAGTTCACCGGGGATCCTTGTTCCGCCTCCAACAAAAAAACTCCGGTAAACGCGACCGCCATCCCCGCCATCTTCGCCGCAGTAAGCGCTTCTAGTTTCATTGCCCGTGCAAGCAGCAGGACGATAATCGGCCCTATCGCGATAATCACCGCGGAGTGGTTCGAGGTCGTGTAATTCAGCCCCACGGTGAACAGTCCCTGGTTGATCACCACGCCGAACAATCCCAAGTACGCGAACGGCCAGGCATCTCGTAATCGAAGCTCGGCACGCTTCTGCCGCGAAAAATAAATCACCAACATAATGACCGCGGCCAACTCGATCCGAAAGCACGCCAGCGAAATTGGATCCATATACCGCAACGCGATTTTACCGGCCACATAATTGAACGACCACAGCATAAGCATCAGCGCGACCATGGAGGCCAGAAAGAGCGTACTCGGACGTTTCAAATGCGAATGAGAATCCACCACGCTGTGGTCAGTGGACGCAGCCTTCTCGGCAGGAGTTGAGTTCAAATTGTTACTCGAAGACTTCCATGCGGTGAGTCAGCGATTCGATGCGCTCCATGCGGGGCGCGTAGCCGATGCCTGGCCCGGTTGGAACCCGGATTGTTCCTTGTCGAGTCACTTCTACTTCTGGCTCGATAATGTCTTCTGCCCAGTATCGCCGGCTCGCTGATACATCTCCGGGAAGAGTGAAATTCGCGAGTGTTGACATCGCGATATTGTGCGCGCGCCCGATGCCGGATTCCAACATGCCTCCGCACCACACCGGAATCGATTTCGCCTGGCAAATATCGTGGATACGCTTCGCCGCCGTGTGCCCGCCCACGCGCCCGAGCTTGATGTTGATAATGCGGCATGCGCCGAGTTCGATTGCCGCGCGCGCGTGTTCCAGGTCGTGTATGCACTCATCCAAACAGATTGGCGTGTCCAGTTGGCGCTGCAATTGCGCGTGCGAATAGATATCGTCCCAGCCCAGCGGCTGTTCAATCATGATCAAATATAGGGCATCGAGCTGCTTCAACAGCGGCGCATCTTCCAGACGGTACGCGGAATTGGCATCCACCATCAGCCGAATGCGCGGGAAACGCTCGCGTAGAGCGCGCGCCGGTTCCACATCCATTCCTGGCTTAATTTTGATTTTGATGCGTTGATACCCGGCCGCCAGCTCTTTTTCAACTTTCGCGATCAGATCTTTGATTGTCGGCTGGATGCCAATCGAAACCCCGCAAGAAATTTCCTCGCGAACGCCTCCCAGAAGTTTGGCCAGCGGAACATTCTTTTGCTTTGCTTCAGCGTCCCAAATCGCGGTTTCGAGTCCCCCCTTGGCCATGTTGTGCCCGCGAACGCGCGCCAGCAGATCCCAGACTTCCGCGGCGCTCGCAATTTCTTTCTCCTTCAGTATCGGCCACAGAAAATCGCGGATGATATGCCACGCGGTTTCCACTGTCTCGTACGAATAGAATGGGTCTTCCCCAGCCGTGGATTCGCCCCAGCCGGAAACGCCATCCACATCCGTTTCGACCAAGAGGATGCGCCTAAGCGAAGTTTCGCTGAAGCTTGTCTGAAACGGCGCGATCAGCGGGAGATGAATCTCCCTCAAAGTAATCTTTTTTAGCCTCATTTAAGTTGTCGTCTTAGTCCTCGAACTCTTCCGGACGGTATTCTGGCCGACGCAATCCCCCGATCGAAGCAGCCGGCTCAAGAATATAGTCGGTGGCGCCGTCGCGCGATTCGACGCCCGTCGCCACGTATCCCGCGTGAAAATATTTTTGGAATGCCTCGCGCGTCTGCTTTTGAATTCTGGCACCCTCTGCGTGATCGTTTGACTTTAGCGCGCCGATATTGCTGGGAATCGAAATACGCTCGGTCGTTTCTCCCAGTGGACACGGATTATCCGCCAGTATCCCGCGCACGCGGTCCGAATCGAGCCACCATTCGGCAACCAGCCGGTCCGTCGGCAGACCGGCGTGCAGTGGACTCTCCGTCAGTCCATAACAATTTGGGATGTAACGCCGAACTAGTGCGCCCAGCCGAGTCAAATTGAAGTGCGCGTTTTTAAGCTCGAGCGGATCGAACGTCCATTCCACCAGCGGCACTCCGTTCTTTAGCGCGTCCACTCTCTGAAAAAGTTTCAGACTCCTTCCCACTCCGCGGTTTTGATAATCTGGCAACACTGCAGTCATGTGCGAATGCAGGAACGGCTTGCCTCCGCGCATCCCAGCCAAAGCCATCGTGAATCCCACCATCTTCCCGCGGTCGAACGCCGCAAGTATTTGTCCACCCGTGTGGTGCGCAACCACAAAAATCGCCGCCGGCACTGTCAGGTGTTCGCCCCAGGTCAGCAGTTCCATCTTCACGCACTCGTCGTACTCGGCGAGCGTTTCGCAATGGCGAACTTCAATATTCAACGGTAAAAGGCCGGACGCAGGGTGTTTCGGGGAAGTATTCATCGCGCGCCCCCCGCCTCGGACATTTTCTTCGCTCCCAAACTCTTCTTCTGCTCAGCCAATTTCGCGCTATTCCACAATTCTTCCTTGCGCTCGCGAGGCAAATTTGCAAACTCCTTGCCTTCGGACACCGCAGCCGCCTCCATAAAATGAAACCGCTCCTTGAACTTGCGGTTTGCTTTCTTCAGCGCAATTTCAGGATCGACTCCAAGAAACCGCGCAATATTCACGCCAGCAAAAAGAAGGTCTCCAACTTCTTCCTCCAAACGCGCACCAGCCGCTCGCTTTCCGGCCGCGCCCAGGTCCTTCGTGTCGGCAGCAACCAGAGATTGCAACTCGCGCTTCTCCTCATCTAACTTGTCCAAAATGCCCGCAAGGTCGTCCCAGTCAAATCCAACCCGCGAAGCACGGCGGGTAAGTTGGTACGCCTCCAAAACCGCTGGAAGCGACCGCGGCACACCCGCCAGAATACTCGCGGCGCTGTCCGAGAGATCCGCATTTTTCTTAGCTCCGTACGCTTCGGCGCGCTCGGACGCTTTTATCTGCTCCCAATTCTTCAGCACCTCCGCCGAATTGGCCGCCTTCGTATCACCGAAAACGTGGGGGTGCCTTCGGACCATCTTCGTATGCACCGACTCGATCACATCGCTGATCGTAAACTTCCCTGCCTCCTCAGCCAGAATGGAATGGAAAATAACCTGCAGCAGCAAATCGCCAAGTTCACCCGAAAATTCTCGTGCGTCGCCCGCTTCCATCGCGTCAAGCACTTCATATGTCTCTTCGATCAGAAATTTGCGCAGCGATTCGTGCGTCTGTTCGCGGTCCCACGGACACCCATTCGGCGCGCGCAATCGTGCCTGCAACGCCACCAGCTTTTCAAACCATTTGCCCGCGAGCTTATCCCGCTCGCTTCTCTGGATATTTATAGCGGATGGACTCTGTCGCCTGAGACGGCCTTTCGGCGGAGCAGGGCGCCCCGCGGCAGATTTTACCTTGGCTTTAGCATGCGGTCTCAAAGCGATTGTTTTGCGCGACGGCAAACGAATCCCTCTTCTGTTTTTAATGAACGATTCAATTTACAAGGAAGACTGCGGAGTGACAAGCGCCGGAATTTGAATCTGTAGCGGCCGCCTTCAGGCGGGCGAATATCGCTTTAGATTTGACCCGAGTTCGTCAAGGCACGGCTTTAACCGTGCCACCAGCCAACGCCACGAAGTGCGGCTTTAGCCGCTGAGGGAACGGCCTTTACCCTGAGGCGTTAGCACCAGCCGGCCAGCCCGATCCTTGCTTTAAAATTATTCGGGCCCAGCTTCGGCGGAACCTACCGGCAACATCGTAAATGTTGTTATTCGGGCTTCGCCAACCCATGTGCAAGCGCGTCGTCGATCAGGCTTTTCATCTGTCGCGAAGCATCCCGGAATATCTGCTCTTCCTGACGGCCCAACTCACCTTCTTGTTCGCCAAGCTTGCCTTGCTTCTCGCCCAGCGCTCCCTGCTTCTCTCCAAGCTTTCCCTGAGCCTCGCCTGCCTTGGATTGCAAGTCGCCAAGTTTGCTCTGCAGGTCGCCGATTTTTTCCTGAATGCGCCCAAGGTCTTCTTCCGAGCCGCTCTTTCCAAGAGCTTTCAGCTCCGCTTCCAGTTTGTGCAAGTCTTCAGTCATATCGGGAATTTCAACGCGAATTCCTTCTTGCTGTTTTCCTAACGCTTCCTGCTGCTCCCCGAGCGCTTCCTGCTGTTTGCCGAGTTCTTCCTGTTTTTCTTCCAGAGCATGCACCGAGGAGAAGAAATCTACCGCGCGTTTAATGGTCGCTTGGTCGCGAATCACATAAGACTTGCCGTCATGCCGGAACCATATGAAGTCGCCTGAAATCTTTTCTTGCAAGAATTCAACGAACTCGGACGGGCGGTCCATGCCAAAGCTTTCGCTGTCCCCGGAAACGCTGACGTAGGTCTTACCGGACGAAATCACGAATTGTTGACGATCTCTCTCAGTTCTCCGCACGATCACCGTGGAACCTGAATTCGAAGATTGGGCGATACGCACCAGAGGTTCGAGCGCCACCACGTGCACAGGCGTTACAATACGCATGGGAGCTAAAGTCACAACAGGCTCCACAGATACGAGTGGCGCCACAGAGACGACCCTCGGGTACTGGGGAAGTGGCGATATGTTTGGCAGCGGAGCCACCGCAATCGCAGTGGGCGCGGGCGTCGCTGTTGGCGCAGGCGTAGGAGCTGCGGGCGCTGGCGACGGGGCCGGCTCTTGCTCTTGAGCCGCACCGTACTGAATTGAAGAGAAGTTATAGCTGCCAGGACGCAGCGCCGCAGCCACATACACCACCGGAACCGCCGTCATCACTAAAACTGCAACAACAGACTTTTTCAATTGCATGGCCACACTCCCTTTCCACTCAAGAATTCGATCTAGTCTCTTTTCCGCTTGGCCGGCCTTAGCCATTGCCACGCCCTGCCACCAAACCCTTCCCGGCGCAGCTTCCAGCTCCGAAAAAAAGCCAAGCAACGTTTCCGCGTAGCGGGTACGGTCTGCCCCGGCCGCTAACGCCGCTTCGTCACTAGCTTCTTCTGCCAGTTCCGCCAGAGCGCTCGTCAGATACCAACTCAGCGGGCTAAACCAGAACAACGCCCGATGAAGCAGCGCAAGCCTGTCAACAAGCGCGTCCCTGCGCGCTACGTGCGAAATTTCATGCACGATCACCGCTTCCAGCTCGCCTTCCTCCCAATCGCGCCATCCCGACGGAAACAAGATCGCTGGACGCACTACGCCGAAAGTCACCGGAACCGAAAGCAGTTCGGACTCCGCGAGACGTGGCGCGCGCTTAATTCCGGCCGTTCGCGCACTACTTGAAACGAGCCCCAGCGCCCGTGGATCGCGAATCCTACGAGCCCCGCTCTCCAGCCGCATACTCAGAATTAGTCCCACCGCGAAGCGGAACAGAAAACCCAGCGTAATCAGCGAATAAGTCACTATCGCCACAACCGTCCACGGCACAGCGCGCAAGCTCGTTTTCAGCCAGACTGTCGCGCGCGTTGCTTGTCCACTTCTCTCACCAGACTGCAAATTCCCCGCGTTGTCCCCGGCAGGCGACGAAACTCCTGCTGCCGATAACAAAGGCTTCTCGCGACGAGCCTTGGCATGAGCAGGCTCGCCATCAGCGGTTCGCGCAATGCCTGCGTTCTTTACCGGATCCGACGCATGCCTGACTTCATTCCCCACCGTGCTTCCACCACCGCGCGCTGTGTAAAATTCCTCAAATCGTTGCCCCACTCGCGCAGGCACCTTAATCGACAGCGCCGGCAAAAAAGCACCCAGCAACGGCATGATCAACGCAACGCCAAGCACCGCTCTCCACACAGTCAGTCGCACCGAGACGTTCTTCACGCTCCAAATCTTTAAAGCCAGCCCGGCAACGCAACCAAGCAACAACGCACGCGCCGCGGCGTCAGCCATATGCATTAGAAAACTCGTCGCAGCGTTGGGCATCGCGTGAACGATCATTCCTTTGCCCCCTTTCGTTGGCCGATTTTCCGCGCCAATCGCTCAAGTTGCTTGCGGTCCAAAACCGCGTTATCCACCATCCCGATGACAAGTTCCTCTGCCGACCCTCCGCAGAAGCGATCGATAATATTTTTCACCGCGCGCACCGCCACGTTCTGCCGCAATTCCGCCGCGCGATAGATAAACGTTCGCCCATCCACTTCGTGCGTTACGTAGCCCTTTTCTTCCAGTCGCCGCAGAACCGTCCGAATCGTGGATTCCTTCATAGGACGCCGGTTGGCCAGCGCCTCGCGGCAAGCCTCCGCGGACACCGGCCCGTTCGCCCAAACGTAGTCCATCACCATCTGTTCCACTTCGCCGATGTTCTTGGGACGCGGGCTGTGTGTGTTCTTCATTGTAGCGTTACAGCTTGTAACGTACATAAGACGCCCTGTCAACAGAAAAGTTAGCAGGAAAGAAATTCGTCGTTAGAAGAGTAAACCGCCGCGCCGCCTGCCGTTCCCAAATAGCGGTCGTGGGAACATCCAGAAGAAACAACGAAGAACGGGTATCGCTACGCAGACGCCGCAGTTTGTCGTGGGATCACGCTATCCGCAAATCGCTCCATCTCTTCCATCTGCGGACTGAACTGCAACAACAAAAGGTCCGCTCCAGCCTTCTCGAACTCGCCAATGCGGTCCGCAACTTGCTGCGGCGTGCCAACCAACCCCGAACGCAAGCCACGATTTGAAACCGAGTAGTCTTCCAGCGAAACGCGCTGCTCCAGCTGCGTATTCGCCAGCCAATCCTGATAATTTTGATACCCCGCCGCATTCTGCTTTACATCGGTGATACGTGCGAGCTCAGCTTTCGCCTCCTGCTCGTTCTCACGCACGATGGCATAACCCGCCACGCCAAATTGCATCCGCTGCAACCCTTTGCGTTCGCGCCGCTCCGACAAATCGCGAATCTTCGCCCCCACGCGCTCTGGCGAATCGCCGTGCATCACGTACGCGTCGCACTTCTGCGAGATCAATTCCTTCGCGGCTTCCGATTCCCCGCCGGCATAAATCGTAGGACGCGTCCTGGCCACCGGCTTCGGCTCCAACACCAGGTCTTGCACCGAATAGTATTTGCCCGAATAAGAAAAATGGTTCTGGTTCCAAGCGGAGTCCACCACGTCCAGCCATTCCGAAGTGCGCGCGTAACGATCGTCGTGCTGATCGAAATGCACGCCATATTTCTTCGCTTCTTCAGACCACCAGGACGAAACCACGTTCAGCGAAACTCTCCCGCCGCTGATGTGATCGATATTTGCCGCCTGCTTGGCAAGCAATGCAGGCAGATGAAATGCCGGCCGCACTGCGATCATCAACTCAAGTGATTCAGTCACAGCAGCCAGCGCCGCTGCTGTAGACCAAGCATCCAGTGCCGGAGCATCCACGCCTTTAATGTCGTTCAGATTCAGTTCAGCGATCAGCGTCAGATCAAACCCGATTTTCTCGCTGCGACGCGCCAGCCGCGACACGTAATCCCAGGTAGCCTGCATCTGCTCGTCTTCCACGTTGCGCAGCCATCCCCCGAAAATCGGCAGCCAATATCCATAACGCATCAGCGCCTCTCCTGAACCAAGTAGTCAACCAGCTTCTCAAACGGGTTGAATCCCACGATCTTCGGCCCATCCGAAACAAAATTCGAGAGCGCGTTGATATCGTAGTAATAAAGCTTCCCATCGCGATCGTCGATCACGTACTCCACGCCGCCCACTTCAATCTTTGTTTCGCGAAAAATGCGCTCCACATCCGCGATCACCTGCGCCGGAGGTGTGTACGCCTCCAACCGCAATCCCGTCTTCGGTCCTTCCACCACGCAAACAGTTTCTATCTCTGCGCCATCATTCGTCTTGCAAATATCCATCGGGCAAAGATCAAAAGTCTCGCCTGAAGTGAAGACTTTTATTCCGTACAGATATTTGTAGCCGATGGTCTCCACACGCGTAATGTGCCCGCCGCGCGCCGGAATAAACTCCTGCACGATTCCCGTGGAATCAAGTCCCATCGCAATCCCATTCTTCGAAGCCGCTTCCAACTGCTCCGGAGTATCGAATCGAACGATACCCACACCGCTTCCACCAATATTCGGTTTTATGATTACCGGAAACCGCATCCCGCGCGCCGCAGCAGAAGCCTCGCTCGAATGGTTGATCACCGCTGACCGCGGATACGGCAATCCCAGCGACTGCAATAACGAAAGTTGCAGCGCCTTGGAAGTCTCGTTGCGAAACGCCTGGCTCCCATTCACCACGCGCGTCCCCAGCCGTTCCAGATGAGCCAGATAGTTGATCGTGTAAAAAATGGCGTGAGCATTTCCGCGCGTCCATGCCGATGGGCTCATGCGATTAAAAATCAGCCCAAACTGTTGGTTCCCGTTGGGCAGCAAGTCGAAGTGATGCCGGGCCGCGTCTAATCGCACATAGGGAACCCCACGCCGGTCCAACTCAGCAAACACCGGCACAAACCATCGCGGATGCTCGTAATAAATTCCAATCGGATTCACTGACGATGACACTTTTACCTCCGCAGACTCTTGCAGGCGGGCTTGGGGCCAATGGCCCCCTATCGCTGCCTTCTATAATAGACCATTCAATGCGAAAAATGCTTGGATGCTAAAGTGTCAGGATGGTTTCCACTTTCCTCGGGGCCCGCCCATCGGCCAGTTTGAAGATCGTGCTATCGTTGTGCCACGAATGGCCTCCCTCGCTTGTCCCTGGCCGTGACCGAGTGTTAAACTGGGACGAAATCATTCGAGCTAGCCTGAGGATACCGCGTGGCAGACTCCAAACACGAAGAAACCTTTAAAGTTATCGACCGCCGCCATTTCACCGAAGAAGGCAATTTGCGCCCTGAAGCCGTCGAACTCGAGCGCCGCGAAGAGGAAGCCGCCGCGAAAGAAGCGGCCGCAAAGAAAGCCGCCAACGCAGCCAAGCCAGCCGCCACCGCGCAGCCAAATCCTACGACGAAGAGTGGAGCGAACCCAGGCGCCGGAAGCGCTTCCTCAGCTGCCGCCAAGTCCGCCATTGCCGACGCCGAAGCCGCCTATGGCGCGCAAGATAAGCCTGCATCTACCCTAATAGCTCCTGGCGACGCCTCTCCCGACGCCAGCGATAGCCTCACCGGCGAACAATCTCAGTCCTCTCGCAGTTTTCAGATGCTCGTCGACTTCCTTACTCGTAACGCCGCCGCTATGCTCGGCGGAATGGCCGACCCGCGAACGGGCCAGCCTTTCGTCGACCTCGAAGGCGCCCGCGAAGTGATCGACATGCTCGACGCCCTCCGCGAAAAAACCCGCGGCAATCTATCCAAGGAAGATGACCAGCTTCTCCTCGAGGTTCTGGGAAGTTTGAAGCTGACCTTCATGGAGATTTCAAAGGCAGCTGCCGAGGCCATGGCAAAGAAAGCCAAGGTTAAGTAGTAACTGAATTCGTAAATCTTTGTGGGTCGTGGCTTCAGCCACGACAAAACTGCTGCAGAATCAAGTCGGCTTTAGCCGCTGAAGTTCCGATTTGAGCTTGCCACAGGCTCTGGACACAGCCAACGTTGCAATACCTCTCAGCGATGAATCGAAACCCGCTCCTGCGCGACTTTTCAAAATGCCCTCTCTCCAGTTAACTGTCTTAGGTTCCGGCACGTCCATGGGCGTCCCCACGCTCGCTTGCCATTGTGCTGTCTGCGAATCCCCCGACCCGCGCGACAAGCGCACCAGGCCCTCCATCCTTCTCGCATTCAACGGTCACAATATCGTCATCGACACCACGCCCGACTTCCGCTTCCAAGCCATGCGCGAAAAGTTGAATAGGCTCGACGCCGTTCTTTACACTCACGGCCACGCCGACCACATTCTGGGTCTCGACGATATTCGCCCTTACAATCTGAAACAGGGCGGCGTAATCCCGATTTACGCCTCCGAAGAAACGCAAGCCACCGTGCGCCGCCAGTTCGCGTACATTTTCGATGACGCTCCCACCGCCAGTTCCCTCCCCGGCGTGGACATCCGCACTATCAATGGCCCTTTCGATCTCTTCGGCCTAAAAATTCTGCCCATCCCCGCGAATCACGGTCCCACATCCGTCTTGGGCTTTCGCTTCGGCAATGCCGCCTATCTAACCGACTTCAGCTCCGTGCCCGAAACATCAAAAGATCTTTTGCGCGGACTTGATGATTTCATTTTGGACGCTTTGCGTTACACTCCGCATCCCATGCATTCCAACGTGCAGCAATCCCTGGCGCTCGTGAGTGAGTTGAAGCCCAAGCGCGCATGGTTTACCCATATTTGTCATGACCTCGGCCACGTAGCAGCCAACGCGAAGTTGCCGAACGGAGTTCAGCTGTCCTACGACGGCCTGAAATTCGAGGTACAAATTTGACGCTCGCAGATACACCGAAACAACGCATGCGCCTCGCGCCAACGCTGCGCCTGGATATTGCCTATTCCGCAGAAGGCTGGATCGAACGTTTCGGCGACTCGCGCAAACGCACCGTCGTTACCATCGGCAATTTTGACGGCGTCCATCTTGGCCACCAGAAAATCCTTAGTGGCGTAACCGAACGCGCGCGTTCGAACGATTTGGAAAGCGCAGTCTTGACGTTTTATCCCCACCCTGCGCGCGTTCTGCGCCCGAAAGCTGCGCCAACTATGCTCATGACTCTCGAACAGCGCCTCACGGCATTCGACGCCATGGGCATCAACGCCGCTCTCGTCCTGCAATTCGACGCCGAACTCGCAAAAGTCAGCGCCGAAGATTTCGCCAAAATATTTCTCGTGGACGCTCTGCGTGCCAAGTCCGTGCTCGTCGGTGACAACTTTCGCTTCGGCAACCGCCAGGGTGGCGATGTGAACTTGCTCCAGGAAATCGGCCGACGCTCGGATTTTGAGGTCGTCATCGTCCCCCCAGTTGTCGAAGACGGGCTAGTCGTCTCCAGCACTGCTGTTCGGCAAGCTCTGCGCGACGGCCGCGTCGAAGACGCCGAACCCCTCCTCGGCCGTCCCTTTTCTCTCAAAGGAGAGATTCGCCCCGGCACCGGCCAGGGACGCAAACTCGTCGTCCCAACTCTAAATCTCTCCACCGAGCAAGAGACGCTGCCGAAAAATGGCGTTTACGCCACCGCCACCGTTCTCGGCCCAAGAATCTACTGGTCCGTCACAAACATCGGCGTCCGTCCCACCTTTGACGGCCACCAACTCGCCATCGAATCGCACCTCTTCGATTTCTCCGAGCAGTTGACCTCCGGAAAAATGGAAGTAATATTCTTCAGGCGCCTCCGCGACGAGCAGAAGTTTTCCGATCCGCAAGCTCTGCGCGAACAGGTATTGAAAGATATCGAGCAAGCCAGAAGCGTAGTGGCGACTGGCTGCTGACAGTCTGGAATTAATTTGAGACGCCCAACTGGGCGCCTCACGAGTCGTGAATCGAGGGAACCGCAGAACAATGCGCCAACGATCTAAGAGCAATAAAAGGGAGTTGTCATCAGAACAACGCCAAGAGCTACTGAGAGCATTGAAAGCCCGTTTTGAGAAAAACATGAACCTCCATAAAGGTCTTGAATGGTCTAAAGTACAGGTAAAGCTGGAAGCAAATGCTGAAAAACTGTGGTCCCTCCATGAAATGGAAAGGACTGGCGGTGAACCAAATGTTGTCGATCATGATAAAAAGACGGGCGAATACATTTTTTGTGACTGTTCAGCGGAAAGCCCCAAAGGCCGCAGAAGTATTTGCTACGACGGTGAAGCGCTGGAATCGAGGAAAGAAAATAAGCCTGCAGATAGCGCTATGGATATGGCCCTCGCCATGGGCATTGAACTTTTAACCGAAGAACAATATCGAGAATTGCAGAAACTTGGCGATTTCGATACGAAGACGTCGAGTTGGGTGAAAACACCTTCTGCTATCAGAAAACTCGGCGGCGCGCTCTTTTGCGATCGCCGCTTCGACACTGTTTTCGTTTACCACAACGGTGCGGAATCTTACTATGCCGCCAGGGCATTCCGCGGCTCGCTAAGGATCTAAATTTCGCATGTGGCCAGATCATGCCGATTAAGACCGGTAGTCAGCAACCAATAGGAACGTAAATGGAAAATAAAGAAGTCGCCAGAATCCTCCGCGAGACGGCTCAGCTCCTCGAAATCGATGGAGCTATCATCGGCCGCTATCGCAGCTATGAAAAAGTCGCCGAACTCCTTTACAGCCTGCACGAACGCATCGAGGACGTCTGCAAAGATCCCAAAAAACTCCGTGAACTGCCCGGCGTCGGCCAGAACATGGCCGAGCACATCTGCGAAATCCTGAAGACCGGCGATTACACCTTGCGCCAAAAGCTCCTCAAGAAATATCCTGCCACCCTGCTGGAGCTCTTGCGTTTGCAATCACTGGGTCCAAAGAAAGTTCTGTTCCTGTGGGAAACGTTTCAGGTTTGCACCATCGAAGGCGTCGAAAAATTGGCGCGCGAAGGTAAACTGCAAGACCTGCCAGGCTTCGGCGAAAAGAGCGAGCAAAATATTCTAAAGGCTACCCAATCAGCCAAACGCTCCTCCGGCCGTTTCAAAATCAGTACGGCGGAAGACGAAGCGCAAAAGTTCTCCGCCTATATCACTAACACGGAATTGTCGAAGGCCGCCGCAGCGGTGGAGTCTGTTACCCCCGCCGGTTCCCTACGCCGTGGCCGCGACACCATCGGCGACGTTGATCTGCTCGTAACCATGCGCCCCGGCCGCGAAAAACAAAAAGACGTTGACGCTGTCGCCGAACACATCCTGAAGTATCCCGGAATCGATCAAACGCTCGCTCACGGCGAAAATAAAGTGAGCGTCCTGCTTGGCAACGGACTGCAGGTGGACGTTCGCATGCTCGCGAAAGAAAACTTCGGAGCCGCATTGCTCTATTTCACCGGCTCGAAGGCTCACAACGTCGGCCTCCGTGGCCGCGCTCTCGACATGGGTTGGACCCTGAATGAATACGCGCTCACCACCGTGAAAGGCGGCAAAGTTGTCGCCGGCAAAACAGAAGAGGAAATCTATGCCAAGCTCGGCCTCGATTACATCGAGCCGGAACTTCGCGAGATGACCGGCGAAATCGAAGCCGCAGAAGCCCACAAATTGCCTCAGCTTATACAGCTTGCGGACATTCGCGGCGACCTACAGATGCACACCACCGCCTCCGACGGCCGCAATTCCATCGAAGAAATGGGCGAAGCCGCCAAAAACCTCGGATACGAATACATCGCTCTTACCGACCACTCCAAAGCTGTCACCGTCGCCAACGGTATGGACGACAAGCGCACCTTGGCTCAGATCAAAAAAATCCGCACCGCTCAGGAGCGCGTCCCAGGGATTCGCCTGCTCGCCGGCATCGAAGTTGACATCTTGAAGAACGGCTCGCTCGACCTCAGTAACGAAGTTCTCGCTCAACTCGATGTGGTCGTCGCCTCCATTCATTCCTTCATGAATCTCGACCGCGAAGCCATGACCGATCGCATCCTCGCCGCCATCGAAAACCCCTATACCCAGATCATCGCGCATCCCACTGGCCGCTTGCTTCTGCGCCGCGAATCCTTCGAATACGACATGGAAAAAATTCTGAACGCCGCCAAGAAAAATGGCGTCGCCGTCGAGTGCAACGCCTACCCCGACCGCCTCGACCTCAACGACGTTCACTTGCGCATGGCCCGCGAGCGTGGCGTAAAAGTAGTAATCTCCACAGACGCCCACAGCACCACTCACTTCCGCATGATGAAATACGGCGTAATCACCGCCCGCCGCGGCTGGCTGGAGAAGAAACACGTCCTCAACACCTTACAGCTCAAAGAATTCCTCGCCGCGCTCAGACCCAAACCAAACGCCGTGAGCCCGGTGCCGAAGACGGCAAAGAGTAAGTCCGCTTAGCTTGTATTCTGGGCTCTTTTTTTCGTAGCGCTCGCCTGCCAGCGGGCGGGCCGGGGTTTTGCCCGGCATCTTGGCGTGACGCGGCGGCAACACGGCCAGCAGGATGAAACCGCGGACCCGCACACTCGAGGTCACGGAACATTTTGAATTAACTCTGCGTATCTCATAACGAAGCACAAATCGGTAGGCTAGATCGAACGGAGACGGAGACGCACATGAACCGAACAATTCTCGCAGGAATATTCCTCACGTCACTTCTCGGAGCGTCCGCCGCCACTCCAGCGCGCGCCGACGACTGGTCCAAGTCCTACCAAGTAAGCGGGCGCGCCGATCTCCGCGTTACCACCGACGATGGCGACGTGACCATCGTGGGCTCCGCTCAAAATCAAATTGACGCTCACGTCGTCACCGACGGCTACAAGATCGGCTCAAGCGACGTTCGCATCGAAGAAAGCCAAAGCGGCGACCACGTTGTCATCAGCGTGAAAACGCCGCACCTTAACTGGTCCTTCTTTGGTAGCCACCACAAATCCATAAAGATTGAATTGCACGTCCCGCGCGACCTTGATCTCGACGTTCAGACCGGCGACGGAAACGTCACGGCTCAAAGTATCTCAGGCCATGTTCACTTCAACACCGGCGATGGCAACGTTACCGCAACCGCAGTTCATGGCGACATCCGCTTTCATACCGGCGATGGCCGCATCGAAGGTGCCGATTTTGATGGCGCGCTTGATGCCAATACCGGCGATGGCAATCTCCGCATCGCAGGACGATTCGATTCCCTTTCGCTGAAGACGGGCGATGGCAACATCGATGCCCAAGTCGCAACCGGCTCAAAGGTGGCAAGCACCTGGACCATTCGCTCCGGCGACGGCCACATCAATATGCGCATAGCCTCTGATCTAAATGCCAACGTCGAGGCTCGCACCGGCGATGGTTCCATCACGCTCGACGTCCCGAATTTCGCAGTCTCCGGCTCCTTGAGCCATTCCTCCGTCCATGGAAAATTGAACGCCGGCGGCGGCACTCTTTCCGTCAGCTCCGGAGACGGCTCCATTCATCTCGAAAAGCTGTAAAGGGCGAGAACCGCTCGCGGGAGCGGCGCCGACCTGGCAAAGAATTTCCACCGTGTGCCCCGGAACGGAAAGAATGCGGAGAACGTGACACAACCCTTTCTGCCAATTTTTGCTTAATGCAACTAAATCAGCAGGATACCCTAGTCCTCTGATTGGAACTTCTCGTGCCTTGTCCCATCTTATATATCGTGGAGGTAAAGCTGGCATGCTCCCGTTCATAATGATGGCGGTACTGGCTCTCCTGGGTTTTCTATGCATCTCGCACATCATTCCTTCGTTGACGCGACGCAAGCCCGGCTCGCGTCCCGCTCCGTCCACCAACAGTCCCGAACCCCGCGCCGCAAAATAACTTTCTTTCTCCGCCGCCCGCATTCGCGAAGGAGTTTTCTTATACGCCAGTCGCTTGTAAACGACTCCCACATCTAATCAGAACCGGCATAATACCGCTTTGCTCGTCAGCGAGAAGGGGCTTCAGCCCCTGAACTTCCGCAGCATTTTCTGATCGCCTGCTTTCCATTCCTTCCGATTCGATTTGCAAAAACTCTAACCTTGCCGCATCATAAGATGTTTTATTTCCCGCGTTTACCGCGCCGATAACGCATCCATTTCGAAAGAGACTCGGTTTCGCGACGCGTGAGTGCACGCTGCGGGAAAATTCGCATGGACTGGGGGAAATTGAATGCGCAGGCCCGTAAATATTGCTTCGCCCAAAGGAAGGCTGGGCGTTCTCACGCCAGGAATGGGAGCCGTAAGCACCACATTTATGGCGGGAGTTGAATTAGTTCGCCGCGGTCAATCCGCACCCGTCGGCTCGCTCACGCAGCTAGGCACCATTCGCCTCGGCAAACGCACCGAAGGCCGCACGCCGAAAATTAACGAGTTCGTCCCACTCGCCAAACTCGACGACATCGTTTTCGGCGGCTGGGATGTTTTCCCCGACGACGCCTATCAAGCCGCCGCCAAAGCCGGTGTCCTGGAATCCAAAGACCTCGATAAGGTTAAGAAATTCCTGAAGACTATCAAGCCCATGAAGGCCGCTTTCGACCAGCACTATGTCAAAAACCTTTCGGGATCTAACGTCAAGAAAGCCAAAAATAAATTTGAACTCGCCGAACAGCTTCGTGAAGACATTCGCAATTTCAAAAAGAAAAGCAAGGCCGACCGCCTAGTAATGGTCTGGTGTGGCTCCACCGAAATATTCCTAAAACCCGAAGCCGTCCACAAAGATCTAAAGTCCTTCGAGAAAGGGATGCGCGCGAACGATCCCGCTATCGCGCCCTCCATGCTCTACGCCTATGCCGCCATCAGCGAAGGTGTGCCCTTCGCGAACGGCGCGCCAAATCTCACCGTCGATATTCCCGCGCTCGAGGAATACGCAAAAGCCAAAGAAGTCCCCATCGGCGGTAAAGATTTCAAGACTGGCCAAACCCTGATGAAGACGATTCTGGCCCCCGGCTTCAAAGCCCGAATGCTAGGTCTGAATGGCTGGTTCTCCACAAATATTCTCGGCAATCGCGACGGCGAAGTCCTCGATGACCCCGGCTCTTTCAAGACCAAGGAAGAATCCAAGCTTGGCGCTCTGGAATATATTTTGCAGCCCAGCCTC
>Ga0185299_10004015_pt1 | contig 18339 bp, 18 predicted proteins | sample PaiPotPPA55metaG_FD_128002 | JGI IMG/M metagenome (GOLD analysis project Ga0185299, IMG submission 128002) | Iron sulfur acid spring bacterial and archeal communities from Banff, Canada, to study Microbial Dark Matter (Phase II) - Paint Pots PPA... ...
CCACGATGTCGTGCCCCTTCTTACGCAGCCTCTTTACTGTCTTTGATCCGATTAGGCCGCTGCCTCCAATAACGACGATCTTCATGCCTTGGTCCTCCATTCGATAAGTTTTACTGTTCGTCTAACGAAAGTTTGTGGTGAGAATTGACCTCGAAAAAATCAATCGCGTATCGGATAAGCTTAGGGGACAACCGAAAAGCCGATGAACAGAGGATCCTTGTCTGGGTCGTAGTTTTGAAGCTCAATGCGCACCGGCAAGCGTTGTACCACTTTAAGAAGTTGCCCGTGGCATTCTGGGGCGGCAACAGCGCCAACGTCGAGCCGGTGCCCATAGTAAAACCGGCAATCCGGCCGGGGAATACGCGCCGGCCGCCGTACATGTCGACATAGAGGTCGGCCGCCTGGCCGATGCGCAGATCCCGCAGTTGTGTCTCCTTGAAATTGGCGTCGACCCAGATCTCGCGAAGCGAGCGGATCGCCATCAGACCTTGGCCGGCCAGGACGTTATTGCCGGGATTGACATTGCGGCGTGTGACAACGCCGTCAATTTCCGCGATGATCTGACAATAACGAAGATTTAATTCAGCCTGATCAAGATCGCGTTCGGCGGATTCGAGTTTCGCCTCGCCCTGCTTGACGGCCGGCGCCCCCGGCACCAGCCGGGCAAAGGTTTGGTCAATGTTGCCTTGCGGATCAAGTTTCTCGAATTGCTCGAGCATCTGTTTCGGGGTTTGGTTGTACGAATGAACAACGCCAAGCTCAGCCGCACTCTGGATCAATTCTGACTGTGCCTGGCGCACCGAGGAAAAAGTCCGATCGAGATCGGGCGGCACTTGGCCTAGGTCTCCACCATTCTCAGGCTCCGCCGGCAGTCCCAACGAGACACGAATTTGGTGTATATCGTCCAGGGCCTGGATAACCTCAGCGCGGGCAACTGATAGCGCTGCTTCCCGCCGGTCGTACTCCTCGCGGCTCGTGTACGCTTTGGCGACCAATTGCTTTGCCCTTTCGAACTCCGCCTCTGCCAATTTCAGCGAGGCCTTGCTCTTATCCAGGGCGGCAACCTTCGCATGAAGGAGCGCGATCTGGTTTGCGACGTCTTCCATGGCGTGCTGGAGTTTCCAGCGTTGACTTCTGGCCTTCGCTTCAATGCCACGCACCATGGCTTTAGCCGCTTCCAGGTCCGCCTTTGCCGTATCGACAGCCGCTTTCTGGACGCCGACTGCGACCTCATAGGGCTCCCTGTCGAGTTCGAGGAGGAGATCCCCTTTCTGTACGCGGTGTTGTCGTCCACCAGAACCCTTGACACCTGACCAGGCACGCGGGCCGCCACGAATGTCACGTGACCGTTCACATACGCATCGTCGGTCGAAACGGTGGTGAGAATTTCCCGAATCCAAGGAACGCCGAACACGGCGCCAATTGCCAGAACCACGGTGGCGAGTGCTGCCATCAGCAAACGCCGCCTTTGCATTTGGTTCCGATCCGTTGGTGGGCTTGGCTTAGCGGGGGTCGTCTCGGCTAAGGTGTCGCCTTGATCGTGAATTGAGGCGCCGGTTTCGTCTGTCGAGTGCGTGGCGGCTGGGCTTGCCGTTTCCCCATTTGTACTTTGACTTTTCTTGGCATCCATAGGTACCCCCGTGGTATCCACGCCACGCTTGCTGTTTAAAAAGAAACCAATCGAGAGCGGAATCGTTGCATCCGCAATGACGCAAATTGGACCCCTTGCACCTGCATTCAATGCTCTCGAGCCCAAATGTAATGAAGGATGACCGGAATCTTCAGCGCGATCGCGGCCTTTCCGGGAATTGGCGCTGCCGCGACCGAAGCTGAAATTACCGCGCCTCGAAAAACCCCGCGTGTTCGAGCTCAAATGGCCTTCTCGCCATTCCGCGCCCCTCCGCGTCGGAAGGGCATTTCCGATGCTTCGCCCATGTTGCAGGGGAGGCGGACTGGTCCTACTCTGGCCGGATGTTCGAAAGTCTCTATCAATCCTTCGATGATCGGGCGGATCCCTCGCAAGGCGCGGTCAGGATCGCAGCTTTGCGGAGCGAGTTCGCTCGCCTCGGACTCGACGGTTTTTTGGTCCCTCGGGCGGATCAACACCAAAATGAATATGTCGCAGCTTGCGAAGAGCGTCTCGCCTGGCTGTCCGGTTTCACCGGTTCGGCGGGGCTTGCCATTGTGCTCAAAGGTAGCGCCGCGATCTTTGTCGATGGCCGCTACAGCCTAGCGGTCAAGGATCAAGTCGATCTTGCGATCTTCAAACCGGTGGCATGGACCGAGACGAGTCCTTCGGATTGGCTCGAAGCCAATCTTAGCCCTGGGGCGCGGCTCGGCTACGACCCTTGGCTGCACACGCCTGGCGAGGTGAAGCGCCTCGGTAAGGCAACGCACGCCGCGGGCGTCGAACTCGTTGGCGTGGAGCCGAACCCAATCGACACGGTCTGGACGGATCGCCCGGCGCCGCCGCTTGGCAAAATCACCTTGCACGGGCTTAAATTTGCCGGCGAGACTGCGAAACGGAAACTCGCCCGCGCCGCCGCCGCGCTCGGGGCCAAGGATGCATTACTGGTCAGCGATCCGCACGCGGTTGCCTGGGTCTTCAACATTCGCGGCCATGACGTCGCGCATACTCCGCTGCCGCTTGGCTACGCGTTGATCTTGAAGGAAGCCAAGCCGCACCTTTACGTCGACGCGCGCAAGCTCGACAATCATACGCGCGACAAGCTTTCCGGCCTCGCCGATATTGAGGAGCCGGAACGTCTCGCGCGCGATCTCCAGGTTCTTGGCGAGCAAGGCAAGAAAGTCGTGTTCGATTCCGCCACGGCGCCAGCCAAGCTTGCCGCGATCCTGAAAGAGGCCGGCGGCGCCTGCGAGTTCGGCCAAGATCCGGTCGTCGCGATGAAAGCGCGCAAGAACGTGACTGAACTCGAAGGCGCGCGGAATGCGCATTTACGGGACGGGACCGCGGTGGTCCGCTTTCTGCATTGGTTCGCAATCCATGCGCCGGGCGGAAACGTCAGCGAGATCGATGCGGCGCAGGCGCTCGAGACTTTCCGCCGCGACACGGGCAAGCTGAAGGATGTTTCGTTTCCGTCCATCGCCGCCGCCGGCGCCAATGCCGCCATTCCGCATTATCGCGTGACGATCAAGACTAACGCGAAGATCCGCAGAGGGATATTTTTGATTGATTCAGGCGGTCAATATGAGGACGGCACGACCGATATCACCCGCACCGTTGCGGTGGGCAAGCCAACCGCTTTGATGCGCGACCGGTTCACCCGTGTCCTCAAGGGCCATATCGCCATTGCCCGCGCGGTTTTTCCCAAGGGCACGACGGGCGCGCAAATCGATGCGTTCGCACGGGCTCCCTTGTGGCGGGCGAGTCTCGATTTCGACCACGGCACCGGCCACGGCGTCGGCTCTTATTTATCTGTTCACGAAGGGCCGCAGCGGATTTCGAAACTCGGGTCCGCCGCGCTCGAACCCGGCATGATCCTCTCGAATGAGCCGGGCTTTTATCATGCCGGGCATTGGGGCGTCAGGATCGAAAATCTGGTCGTGGTCGAGCGCCGGGAGATCGCGGGCGCCGAACGCGAGATGCTGGGTTTCGAGACGCTGACGCTCGCGCCGCTCGACCTCGCGCTCATCGAGCCAAAACTCCTTGACGGCGAAGAAATCGCCTGGCTCAACGCCTATCACGCGCGCGTGCGCCGGGAAATTTCGCCGCTGGTCGAGCCAAAGGTGCGCCGCTGGCTCCATGACGCGACGCGACGGATCGGCGCCCGGCGCTAGAACAATCGAACCTCGGCGGATACACCATTTCATGCCAACCCCCTTCGCGATCGTCATGACAACGTGCGGCGGCAAGCCAGAGGCGGAGCTGATCGCGACGCGTCTCGTCGAGGAGCGTCTTTCCGCCTGCGTCCAAATGTTTCCAATCGACAGCGTTTACCGGTGGGAAGGCGCGGTGCAACACGCAAAGGAATGGATGCTGTTTTGCAAGATCAAGTCGAACGACTACGCAAATGTCGAAGCAGCCATTCGCGCGGCACATACTTATTCCAATCCCGAGATCGTCGAGGTGGGAATCGAGAACGGCGCGCAAGCCTATCTTGCCTGGATCGCGTCCGTCACGCGAAACGAATAGCGTTTCGCCGCGTCTCGACTTTGCCGCGCGGGCGTGCCAAAAGCCGCTCAACGCTTGCCCTGGATCACCAAAACATGCCGGATCTCAAAGCGCTTCAAGCGCAAATTTTGGGGCAAATCGCCTCGGCGCAAGACGAAGCCTCGCTCGAAGCCGTGCGGGTCGCGTTGCTCGGAAAAAAGGGCAAGGTTTCGGCCCTGCTCGCGAGTCTTGGCGAGATATCGCCGGACGAGCGCAAGAAGCGTGGCGCCGCGATCAACGCGCTCAAGGACGAAGTAACGGAGGCGCTCGCGGCAAGGCGCGCGGTTTTGAAAGAAGCGGCGCTCGAAGCCCGCCTCAAGGCGGAGATCGCCGACGTCACCTTGCCGGTGTCCCCGCATGGGATCGAGGCCGGGCGCATCCATCCGGTAAGCCAAGTGATGGATGAACTCGCGGTCATTTTCGCCGGCATGGGGTTTGCCATCGCCGAAGGGCCGGACATCGAGACCGACGATTATAATTTCACCAAGCTGAATTTTCCGCCGGACCATCCGGCGCGCGACATGCACGCCACGTTCTTTTTCAACCCTGGCCCCGATGGCCAGCGCAAGTTGCTGCGCACGCATACGAGCCCGGTGCAGGTGCGCACGATGCTGACGCGAAAGCCGCCGATCCGGATCGTTTGCCCGGGGCGCGTCTATCGCTGCGATTCCGACCAGACCCATACGCCGATGTTTCATCAGGTCGAGGGCCTCGTCATCGACCGGTCCGCGCATCTTGGCCATCTCAAATGGATTCTCGAAGAATCCTGCAAGGCCTTTTTCGAGGTTCCGGACGTGAAGATGCGGTTCCGGCCGAGTTATTTTCCGTTCACCGAGCCGTCGATGGAAGTCGATATCCAATGCTCTCGCAAGGGTGGCGAGATGCGCTTTGGCGAGGGCGAGGATTGGCTCGAAATTCTGGGCTGCGGCATGGTGCATCCAAATGTCTTGCGTAATTGCGGCCTCGATCCCGGCATTTATCAGGGTTTCGCCTGGGGCGTCGGAGTCGACCGCCTCGCGATGCTGAAATATGGCATGCCGGATTTGCGGGCTTTCTTCGAGGCCGACATCCGCTGGCTAAACCATTACGGCTTCCGCCCACTCGATATTCCCTCTCTTGTTGGCGGCTTGAGCGAGCGGTGAAGGGCGGCCAGAGAGCGAGCGTATTTGATGCCCGGCACGATCGGCGCAATACCACAAGCCGGGGCCGGTTCCCGTCCGATCCAACGACCGTAGTTTGAGCCTAGTCGATGGCCAAATTGGAGATTTTTTGACGATGATAAGGGACCTGCGACTCGACGCGCTTCGGCTGCGCACCGTCCACGTTCTACCGGCACATTCCATCGGCTGGAGAGCTTGCTGATGTCAAATTTAACAGCTATCGAGAAGCGGAAGCTGGAGCGATTACTCGGCCTGGGCTCCGGTTACGTGCTGAACTTCAGCAACCGAACCTTCGAAGAGTTCGTATTCGATTGCACCGGGCGATCCATCTATGATTCAAAGTACGAGTACGGTAGCGGATCAAAGGCAAATCGGCTCCGTGGTTTCTGGAACGAAGAAAGCAACGGCGTCGTGGGCAAGCTGCTTGGCGCCCTGATCGAATACGGAACAAGCGAAGGTCTACTGAATGATTCCGGGATATTGGGTGATTGTCGGCGGCTCGTCTCGCGGTTGACCCAGGACAGCCCGGTGCCCGAATTGGATGCCTTGAGCGTGGCTGCCGATGAGCGGGATTTCGAAACGATCGTCAAGGCCGTTCGTGAGTCGATTGACAAGAACGAGCCGGAAGCCGGCCTCGATCGCCTCCATACCTTCCTCATTAAATACGTGCGGTTGCTGTGCGAGCAGCGGGGCATTCCGGTTATCCGTGACAAGGCGTTGCACAGTCTGTGCGGGGAATATGTGAAGCGGCTGCGGGATGGCGGTCACATCGAATCCGATATGACCGGCCGGATTCTAAAGTCGAGTATTTCGACGTTAGAGGCGTTTAACGACGTGCGGAACAATCAAAGCCTCGCACACGATAATCCGCTGTTGAATTACGATGAGGCCCTGTTGATCTTCAACCACGTGGCCAGCTCGATCCCCTTTCTGCGGAACCTGGAAGGCCGGCTAAAGCGCCGCGAAATGGCAACGTCGGCGGTCTCAGCCCCAGAGACGATAGACGATATTCCTTTTGAGTTGTGGGCTCTCTCCAGTGGCCGGCTTCCCTTGTGTTCGCGTTGCGAGCGCTTCGCGCCTCCTCAGTAAGAGGTGGCGGCCTTTGAAATGGGGTCTGAGAAGTTCCGCGCTCTTCAAAACAAATCACGCACTTGCGCTGCTTCGGCGGCAGCAGCCATTGCGATTGCTTCGATGATCACTTGCGCCTGGGCCAAGGGATATTCATCGGTCAGCGTCACGTGGATAAGGACCCGGTGGCCCGGCGGCGTGAGGACGGCGAGACGCGCCGCCGCGCCGCCCGTGAGGCACAATGTCGGCTTGCCGGACGGCAGATTGACGACTCCGATGTCGCGCCAGGCGATGCCCGCGCGAAGCCCGGTGCCGAGCGCCTTGGCGCAGGCTTCCTTGGCGGCGAAGCGCTTCGCGTAAGACGCGGCCCGGCCCGCCCGCGCATCCGATTTGCGCCGCTCTGTCTCGGTGAAGCAGCGCTGAACGAACCGCTCGCCAAATCGAGCAAGAGACCCCTCGATGCGCCTTATATCGCACAGGTCGTTGCCGAAGCCTATGATCAATTGGTCACGCCTTGTCCGCCGCCACGAAACGCCGCCCCTCGTCCATTGCCGCGCGCATCTTGGCGATCGCTGCCTTAAGACCAATGAAGACCGCCTCGCCAATCAGAAAGTGCCCGATATTGAGTTCGACGATTTCGGGCAAGCCGGCGACGATCCTGGCGGTTGCGAAATCGAGGCCGTGGCCGGCGTGACATTCGAGCCCCTGGCCGCTTGCAAGCGCCGCCGCCTCCTTGATCCGTGCAAATTCGTGTCCGGCCCGCTCCTCTCCATGCGCGAGCGCGTCACACCAGACGCCGGCATGAAATTCGATCACCGGCGCGCCGATTGAGCGCGACGCCTGCACGGCCTCTAACGACGGCTCGACGAACAGGGAGACGCGTACCCCGGCTTTAAGCAGTTCGGCGGTGACGATTTTCAGATGATCGTGGCCGCCCATGACATCGAGGCCGCCTTCGGTGGTGCGCTCGCTGCGTTTTTCCGGGACCAGACAACAAGCATGCGGCCGCGTATCGAGGGCGATCGCCACCATGTCATCGGTTGCCGCCATCTCGAAGTTCAGGGGTTTCGAAATCTCCCGCTTTAGCCGCGCCATGTCCTCGTCGCGGATATGACGCCGGTCCTCGCGCAAATGGGCGGTAATTCCGTCCGCGCCCGCTTCGATGGCAAGGAGAGCCGCACGCACCGGATCGGGCATGGCGCCGCCCCGCGAATTGCGCAAGGTGGCGACGTGATCCACATTGACACCAAGGCGCAGTTGACGAAACGCTTCCATTAGCCGTTCACCCGCTCGACCTTGCTAACCACCGGCCGTGCCCGCAAATGCGAGATGATCGTGTTCAAATGCTTCAAATCATTGACCTCGACATCGATCGTCATTTCCCGGAAATCGGCCGAAAGAGGTTTGATGACGATGTTGTCGATATTGGCCGCATGATCGCCGATCACGGTCGCGATCGTCCCCAAGGTGCCGGGCTCGTTGATCGCGGTGATGAGGAGCCGCGCCGGGAACAACTCATGCCGGCTCTCCTCGATGTCCCAGCGCACATCGAGCCAACGTTCCGGCTCTTCATCGAAGGCGATAAGATCGGGAGATTGGATCGGATAGATGGTGATTCCCACGCCGGGGGTCAGAATGCCGACGATACGATCGCCAGGCACCGCGCCACCGTTGGGGGCGAAGCGAACCGGCAAATCGCCGTGCGAGCCCTGAATGGGGATTGCGTACTGGTTTTGCTTGCCGCCACCGGGGATCTTGAAGACCAGACTCGCCGCCTTCTTCAGGCCAAACCAGCCGGCTTCCCCGCGCGCACGAGGGACAATCGGCTTGCGCTCTTCCATAAATTCCGGATAGACCGCTCTGACGACATCGCCGGAAAACATATCGCCGCGGCCGACGGCGGCGAGCACATCTTCGATCGTCGTCCGCGCGAGCCTCGGCAATGCGCTTTTCAACTTGTCTTCCGTAAAAGCCTTGCCGGCGCGCTCGAAAGCGCGGGCGACGATCTGGCGTCCGAGGGCGGCATATTGCGCCCGAGCGGCATCGCGGGTCGCGCGCCTTATGGCCGCGCGCGCCTTGCCGGTCATGACAAGGCCTTCCCACGCGGCCGGCGGCGTCTGGCCTTCGGCGCGCGCGATCTCGACCTCATCGCCGTTTTGCAATTCGGACAAGAGCGGCGCATGGCGGCCGTTGATCTTGGCGCCGACCGCGGAATGGCCGACATCGGTGTGAACCGCATAAGCGAAATCGACGGGTGTCGCGCCGCGCGGCAGCGCGATCAGCCGGCCGTTCGGAGTAAAGCAGAACACCTGGTCGTGAAAGAGTTCAAGTTTTGTATGCTCTAGAAATTCCTCGGGCGTGGCGCCCTCGGCGAGCAAGGCGACCGTGCGGCGGAGCCATTGGTACGAGCGGCTCTCGCTCGTTAGAACCTCCTTGCCTTTGATCCGGCCATCCTTGTAGAGGGTGTGCGCGGCAATGCCGTTACGGGCGATATCGTGCATGAGTACCGTGCGGACCTGGAGTTCGGCGCGCTGCCGGCCCGGTCCAACGACGGTCGTATGGATCGATTGATAGTCGTTTTGCTTCGGCGTCGAAATATAATCCTTGAAACGGCCCGGAACGACGGCCCATTTGGTATGCACGACACCGATGACGCGATAGCAATCCTCGACGTCCTCAACGATAACGCGGAAGCCGAAAATGTCCGACAGCTGCTCGAAAGCGATCGATTTCCGCTCCATCTTGCGCCACACCGAATAAGGCTGTTTCTGGCGCCCTTCGACCTTGGCGTCGATGCCTCTCGCGGCGAGTTCGGAGGTCAGCTCCTTCTCGATCGTGATGATGATTTTCCCATTCTTCCGCCGCAGATCGGCAAGCCGCGCCGCAATCATCGCATAAGCATCGGGCATGAGATGGCGAAATGCCAAGTCGTCGAGTTCGTCGCGCATCCTCTGCATGCCCATGCGGCCGGCGAGCGGCGCATAGATATCGAGGGTTTCCTCGGCGATCCGCGCCCGCTTGTCCGGCGCCACGAAATGCAGCGTGCGCATATTATGCAGGCGGTCGGCGAGCTTGACGAGAAGCACGCGAACGTCTTCAACCACGGCCAGGAGCAGCTTACGGAAGTTTTCCGCTTGCGCGGCGCGCTTCGAGACAAGGTCGAGCTTCTTGAGCTTGGTCAGTCCGTCGACCAGACGGCCGATATCGCTGCCGAAAAGCTTGTCGATTTCCTCGCGCGTCGAGTCGGTGTCCTCGATCGTATCGTGCAAGACCGCCGCGACAATCGTCGCATCGTCGAGCTTCATGTCGGTAAGAATGGCGGCGACTTCGAGGGGATGCGAAAAATATGGATCGCCGGAAGCGCGTATTTGCGCTCCATGCGCCTTCATCGCATAGACATAGGCGCGGTTGAGCGCTACTTCGTCGGCTTGCGGGTTATAGCGCCGGACCCGGTCGACGAGTTCATATTGCCGCATCATAATTGGGCCGGCCCGCGACAGGACGCGTCAGTCAGGCTCCGGTATAAATTCGACCGGATCCTGCTCTTTGTCTCTTTTTTATTTTATCGCATGATCCGGCCCGAAAAGGCCACAACTTGCCGGATCGGGTCATGCTTTAGGCAAGATTGCGTTGGCTTGCCAATCCAATCTTGCTTAGGCGGGTCATGTTGCCGCCACAGCCCAGGTTCAGTCGCCCTCGTCCTCGGGGTCGGCGGGCGGGACGAGATCCTCGAGCCCTCGCAACAGATCTTCCTCGGTCATTCGGTCGAACTCCCCCAAGGCATCGGATCCCTCGAGCGTCGAGGACAGCGCCGGCACGGTTTCGGCCTCGGGTTCATCCACCTCGACTTGTTTTTGCAAGGATTGAATAAAATCTTCTTTGAGATCCTCCGGCACCAAGGCGGACTCCGCGATCTCGCGCAGGGCGATCACAGGATTTTTATCGTTGTCGCGGTCAACCATTATCGGCGCGCCGGCGGCAATCATACGCGCCCGGTGACTGGCGATGAGAACGAGTTCAAACCGATTTTCGACCTTGTCTACACAATCTTCAACGGTGACGCGGGCCATGCCATGTGCACTCCTTGCGAACGAGACCTGGATTAAATCCTAGTTATACTTTGTGCGATCGCTCTGGCAACTCCAAAATCAGGCGTGGGCCGCCGTGGATGGCGGGGCGAAGCCATCGTCCGCGACCCTCATTCAGTGTATCAGATATTTCAATGAGTTGAGGGGAGTTTCGGGGACGGGAGTTGGCTGAGGAAAGGGCTTGCTTGAGAAGGATTTGGTTGGAGGCCAGACTCGTGACATAGGCGTGATTCCCGGCGGGACCGTGGCCACCACCGTGTCGGTGCCCGTGGCGATCACCGAGACAGTGCCAAAATGTTTCACGTGAAACATTCCGGCACGACGGAGCCGGGCTCAGGATTGCGGCCGCATGCCCCCGATGGTCAGCGCGACCACTTCCGGCGGGCGCATGAAGCGAACCGGCGCGTGGGCTGTGCCAAGGCCGGCGGAGATGATGAGATGACGGTCTCCTTGGACGAGATGACCGTAGACAATATCGCACCTGTAGTGGCGGCGCATGAAATCCTTGGTGAATATGGGAAGGTTCACCTGGCCGCCGTGGGTGTGGCCGCAGAGCGTGAGCGGAACGCGGTCTGGAACACGCCGGAAAATGGCGGGCTCATGGGCCAGCAAGATGACCGGCGCCGGACCTCTGATTTGCGCCATGGTCCCGGCAAGATCGTCGCGGCCCCTAAAAAGACTTGGCCCCTTCGGTTCGGCGATTTGATCGCCAAGGCCCGCGACCCAGAACGGTTGGCCGTTTTTCGTTACGCGCAGCGCATGGTTTTCGAGAACGTCGATACCGGCCGAACGCAAGGCGCGGCGCACGCCTTCGGCGCCGTCGGCGGGGATCCCGGGCAGAGCGCCATGCCACCAGTCGTGATTGCCGAGAACCGAGTAAACGCCGAGCGGCGCTTTCAGAACCGAGAGAGCCTCGCCCCAGTCATCGGGCATCACCGGGTCGGTCACAAACCGGTGGCCGCCTGAAAAATCGCCAAGCAGAAAGACGATGTCGGGCGCAAGATCGTTCGTTAAATTCGCGATCCCGCGGACGCGGCTCGCGGGCATCCAAGGTTCGCAGGCATGAATGTCCGCCAGCACGGCGGCCTTGAGGGTCAATCCGTCCGGCCAGTGGGGCGGAGTAACGTGATAGGAAGTGACGTTGAGACGCAGACCCGGTTCAAACGCGAACGCGTAGGCGCCAAGCCCGGCAGTCGCCCAAGCAAATCCGCCGGCGCCCTGCAAAAAAAGCCGTCGGCTTATGCTGGTCATAAGCGAGTGTACCGCAAAGCGGCAAAACCATCAAACTAAAAGGCAGATGGTCCCGGCTTCGGGGCGTGGCTACGCCGCCTCGTCGTCCCTGAGCACCGCGGGAATGTCGTTGCGGCTTGGGGCGGACTTTTGCGGCTTGCGGGCGGTTGCCTCGAGCGCCGCGGCGACGGCGGAAATCCCGATTTCACGATAGAGCCTTGAAAGGAGATCGGCGGGTCGATTTGAGGCGGCGGCTTTTTGCGGAAAGTTCTGATCTGTGCTCATTTCCATAAATCCAAACTGTAAGCGGCAACGTCGGCTCGCGGGGAGTTTTCATGAATGATCATGTGGGGAGGAAGTTAACGCCATGTAACCTGCCGCGTTCAGTTTTCGAATTGAATCGTGAAACCGTCGCGCTAGAGCAGGCCGCTAACGCGAGATCCTTGCGGCGTCCAGCCGCGCGCGATCACACTAACCCGTCTGACTTGCAGGAAGCATGTGCCGCGATCCCGAATTGTTTTGCCGTAAGCCTTGCCGCCACGCTCAAGGCGAGGCCATCGACGGGGCTTTAAAACTTGCGCCGAGTGCTTCAAGCATCGTGGCGCAGGCGATGGCCGTGCGGTCCTCGAAGCTCGCGGCGATGATTGGACGCTGCGCGGCAAGCCATCCGCTCCAAGCGTCGCCGGAGTCACGGCGGCCGGCAAACCGGCGCCAGTGGCGAGACAGGTCCACAGCATCAGATCGAAATAGGGCATTTGTTTGTCATTGACCTCGACCGATCGCGCATGCGGATCGGGCTTTTGATCGTGCCGGATGGGCCCGTGGGGGCGGGCGGGCAAAGCACCACGTCGATGTGCTCAAAAACCGTGTCCACTCCTGGCGAAGCCGCGCCCGCCGCGTCTGAATGCCGATGAAATCCGGTGTGCTTAGGCGCATCCCGCGCGCTTGCAGAGCGCGGCGGGAAGAGATCGCCGGTCAAGAAATCGTGTTCGCGGGCGGCCAATTTGTCGCGGGCTTTATCAGGCAGGCCGGCGCCGATGAGCGCATGGGTAAGGACCGCGAATATCTCCCAGGCTTCCTCAATTGACAACGCCGGTCGCGCGGACTCATCGACGATTGCCCCGGCCTCTGCAAGCATGAGTGCCGCCTTGCGCACGGCTGTCGCCACCGTTGCATCGACTGGAGCAAAAGGCTCGTCGAGCCAGAGCGCCACGCGCAGTCCCCTGGGCGTTGTATTGCGGGGTGAAGCGAGAGCCTCCATCAAAGGGTCGCGCGGCCCGGGCCAAGACGTCGAGGGCGAGAGCAAGGTCAGCGGCCGAGCGGGCCCGCGACAAGGAGCTCGGGATTGAGTTCGAGGCGCAACTCGGGCATTGACGGGATATGGCCATACGTCGAGACAAGGTTCCACGTCGTTTTCAGGCCGAAAGTACCGCAACAATGCGCCGGCCAGCGGATCGAGCCGCCGAGATCCGAGCCGAGTTCGAGGGCGCACATCCCGGTGGCGATGGCCGCCGCGGCTCCGCCCGAGGACCCACGGGGGCAAGTCTTGGTTCCAAGGGTTGTTGGTCGTCCCGTAAATGCTGTCGTAGGTCTGGAAGTCGGCGGTGAAAATGGGAACGTTGGTCTTGCCGAGCAGGATCGCTCCGGCACGGCAGCCGGGCCACTGCGTTCGCATCTTCTTTCGGGTCTTCTTTCGGGGTATAATTTTGCAGCGCGGGAGCGCCCGCGGAGGTCACCATGCCCGCAACCTCGAAACAATCCTTGATCGTCACCGGCAAGCCTTCGAGGGGGCGGGCATCGCCGCGCGCGATGCGCGCATCCCAGTTCCTCGCGCCACGCCAGGCCGATGCGGCATCCTTTTGCACAATCGCGTTCACGGCCGGATCAAGGCGCTCGATGGCGGCAAGAGTCGAACCAAGGAGGTCCCGCGCGGAAAATTCCCGCGGAAGCAGCGCCGCGTGCAAATTGGAAGCGGAATCGAGCAAATTCGGCATGGCTGGTTCGCCGGGAATGCTGTAGCCATTTGGCGCTCTTCACGCAAATAGATCGCAAGAGGAATAGTCGAGATGCTGCGTCTGATCGTCGAGGAGCCCTATTCCAAGGCGGCCATGCTCAGCCGGCGCCTCGCGATGTTTTCGCTTGCTGTCGCCGTTACAGGCTTTTTGGGTGTTGCGCGGGGCGTTGACCTGATCGCGGTCCTCGGCGGCGCGGTTGTGATTGCCTGCGGCGCGATTTTATCCGCAATTTTGGCATTTGCGATAATTTGGCGAAGCGGGCGCAAGGGCGCCGGGCAGGCCCTGGCGGGGCTCGTTATCGCCACTCTGCTTTTGGCATACCCGGCCTATCTCGTGCAACAAACCATGCGCCTGCCGCGTCTTGCCGATCTCTCGACCGATATCGCCGATCCGCCAAACTTTTCCCTTTCACATGAGGCCTTGGCCGCGCGCGGCGATACCACTCCGCCAAGCGTCGCGATCGCGAGACGCAAGGCGCAGATCAAGGCCTATCCGCAGATACAGCCGATCCTCCTCGATCTCGACGCGCGGGAAGCGTTTGATGCCGCTGTCAAGGCGCTGGCGGCAAACGGCTGGAAAATCGTCGAACAGAGGCCGCCGGGGGGGCGCGCGGGTCTTGGCCATATCGATGCCATAGCCACCAGTTTTATCCTCGGCTATCCTTACGATATCGCGTTGAGGCTAAGGCCGCTTGCCGGTCAGACGCGGATCGACATCCGTTCGGTGTCGCGCTTCGGGCCTTATGATTTCGGCGGCAACCCGCGCAATATTGCCAGCTTCGAGGCGGCGCTGGAAGCGGTCGTCGATAAGAAATGATTGCAAAGTGCGGACAATGGGATGAAATGATCACTGCTCCGGCTTATTTGGCGCTTGCGGAGTCGGAATTTTTGGCGCGCGGCCGGTTTCGAGCACCGATTTCAAACCGCAGAGAATGACTGGCCAGCCTTCGCGGCGGCCTTCCAACAAATGTTTCGGAACCGGATGTTGACCGCACGTTTGCATATTTTTACTTTTTCTGGGAGCAACGCACGCATTAGTCGACAGTCGTCCCGGCGACCTAGGGTTTATCGCTGCAACGAGCTGAACCCCCACTTGGGGTCGTGACCATGGCGGATTTTGTGCACTGAAACCGACGGCTATCTGAGGAATGTCGGCTAATTGGTGCTCGGGAGCAAAAACGGGAATCCCGGTATAACATCCAAGGATAGGTGCTCACATGCCCGACAGTATGACTCAAATTCTCTCTTCCGGTCCAACCGGAACGAAAGTCAATATTGCAGTGCTGGCGGATGGTTTTGCCAATGGAGCAGACCAAACGCTCTATAACGACAAGGTCAATGATCTTTTGTTCAATGGGCTGTTCAAGAACGACTACTATTTCGAAGACATACAGGCATTCAATGTTTTCCGCGTGAATCTTATCTCAGCCGATTCGGGAGTCGGAACGAAAACGTACAACAACGGCACGCTTTTGAATACCGTTACCAAGAACACTGCGCTCGGGTATTATTACAGTGGTTCGTGGTCGCACTGCTGGCTGGAAGGAGGACCGAATACAGGGACACTCGTCAACAATGCTCTCAACACTTGGGTGCCCGATCATAACCTGGTCCTCATTTTGCTGAACAATCCCGGCTTCGGCGGATGTGGCGGAGGCGGTTTCGCGGTCCTCCCGCTGGGGATTGCGTGGGACACGATCGCACACGAGTTTGGCCACGGAATGGGTGGGTTCTGCGACGAGTATTGCCAAACGGACACTGTGTTTGCGGGCGGCGAACCCGGTTGCGTTGACAACACGATCAACAAAAACCGGGCAACATTGAAATGGTCGAGGTTTGTCAATCCCGCGACGCCCATTCCCACGGGCGTAGGGAAATGCGCCGATTTCACCCAGGGCCCACGACCAGCGGACTGGGATGACAACCAGAGCGTTGGTTTATTCGAAGGTGCCGGAACCGTGACTCAGGGCATCTATCGGCCGGTGATCAATTGCCGGATGCGATCGAATCTGCCCCCCTATTGCCCCGTTTGCTACACACACATGAAGTCTCTCAACGACGCCAAGACCCAGCGGACATTCCTGAATGTTTACGCCGGAGACTTCGACGGAGACGGCAAATCCGATGCTCTCATCCACAACGGCAACGGAATCATGACGTACCGCTCGAATGGAAGCCAGCTCGACGTTCATTTCAGTTGTGTCAATCTCGTGCCTGGATCCTGGCAATTCCAAGCTGGAGACCAGTTCTGGACGGCGGATTTCAATCACGACGGAAAAGACGAGGTTCTAGTGTTCAACGGTAGCAACTGGGTGATGCCTTACCTCGGGTTGCTCGCCGACGACGGCCAGGGCGGGTTGAAGCTGATTGCACGGTACGACGGCTCGATGCCCGGATGGCAGTTCAAGCCTGGCGATCAGTTCTTTGTGGGGGACTTCGATGGAGATGAAAAGGCCGACGTGTTTGTCTTTAACGGCAACGACTGGTCCATCCCTTACCTCGGGATGTTGAGGTCGAGTGGAACCGGTTTGTCGCTGGTACACCGCTATGACGCGAACCTGCCGAGCTGGCAGATGCGGCCAACGGATCAATTCTTCGTGGGGGACTTCAACGGCGATAAGAAGGCCGATCTGTTCGTCTTCAACGGGAATGCGTGGGCCATTCCTTACCTGGGAATGCTGGCCTCGAATGGAAATTCGCTTTCCATGGCTCAGCGTTATGACGGAAACATGCCGGATTGGCAAATGCGACCGTCCGATCAGCATTTCATCGGAGACTTCGACGGAGACGGGAAGGCGGATCTGTACGTTTTCAATGGGAATGCCTGGGCCATCGCCTACCTGGGCATGCTCAAATCGAATGGCTCCTCATTGTCGATGGTGCGGCGATACGACGGCAACGCGCCCGGGTGGCAGATGCGAACTCACGACAGGCATTATGTGGCGGATCTCAACGGGGACAATAAGGCGGACTTAGTGGTGTTCAACGCGAACGACTGGTCACCCGTCTACCTGGGGCGCATGATCTCGACCGGAGGAGGATTAAATTGTGATTGGTCGGCTACCTGGGTCGGCGGATGGCATCTCGGCACGGTGGACCAATTCGAGCCATGCCATTATCAGGGGCTTGGCGGCAACCGTGATCTTTTTGTTCACAACACCGACTGGTTTGGCATGCTGCGAAGCATCTCTCCATGGGCGCTCGACAAGATTTACTATCGGTGGATTCACAACTACAAATATGGAAACAACTTCTGAATGGAGTCGGAGAGCCATGGCAAATCACGATGAAGCGAGGCCGGTTGAAATCCTCCGCAACCTGCCTGCTGAACAAAGCACGACGGCGGCACCGGTAGTTCTGTCCCCGGAACTTCCGGCGATGGAGGAAGTAGGGGCAGTAAAAACCGTGCACAGAAATACGCTGCTTCCACTCATGGGGGCGGGGGCTCAGCAACCCTCCGGAGGGGAAGGACGCATGGCTCCGGTTCCCCCACAAACAGCCGGTCCGTCACCGCCGACCGGAAAGCCACAGGAACCGAAGGCAGGTCAAGTTGGCGTCGGTTCGGCGGATGGATACATTCGAATGGAAGTTCACGTCGAGGACGGCCGGCTCTCCGTCATTGGAGTCAAGCAAGTTGCCGGGCCTCTGGGGATGCCCAGCGCGGTAACTCGCGGTTACGCTTACGAGGTACTACTGGATGGGCAACAAGTAGCGCTTGGATCGGTGCCAGACGTGGGAGTACGGCGGGCGTTCGCGAACAGCGACGTCCAGGGACCGCAAGGCAAGCACTATTTCATCAATGTTCCGGCGTTTGATTTTTATGCGCGAGTTCCGAAAGGTTACTTCCTGACGGCGAACCTGCCGAAGCTGAACATCGTGCTGCACCAGGTGCAGGATGCTCCAGATCGCCTCACCAGCCTGTCGCCCTTAGAAACGCAGCCCGGCGTGAAGACGGTCGAAGCCGGCCGTTTGGCGGGAATACAACTGGCGCAGGTTTCCGCGACAGTCCGCCCGCAATTCGAGCAGATTCTGCGCGAGACCGACACACTAAAATAGCAAGGCACCGCAACTCGGAGCCCTTTGCCGCGGCCTTCTACTGAGGCTCACAAGGGCGAATATGCGGCCCTTGACAGTCTCCCTATGCGGGTATAATGGGGCACGACAGGCCGGCCATCTACTAGGAGCCACGGCGCGACAGCTGCTCGCGCTTTGGCGCCGGCTTCTCAACAATTTCAAACTCGGCAAAGGTCTTAGCTGCAAAGGCAATGGCGCGTTTCCTGGCATCGTTGCCCATGAAGCTGGCAACATAGCGGGCACCGGCCTTCACCGACCATATCGGCGGTTTTCGCTTGGTCTCTATAACTTTTGCCGTGCGAACGTCTTTCATCGACAGACCGGCGCTCTAGTTTGCATCGTTATGGGGGCCACACACCCCAGCGGTCAGGTCGTTGCTAGGGTCAGAACTCATTAATCCTTCTTCGTTGACAATAAGATAGTGATTCTTTGGCGGGAAGGATTTGAAATTGTGAGCAGGAATTTGTTTTGGCTGAGCGACGAGCAATGGAAGCGGATCGAGCCGTTCTTGCCCACGGATGTCCGCGGCGTCGA
>Ga0185299_10004016_pt1 | contig 18334 bp, 14 predicted proteins | sample PaiPotPPA55metaG_FD_128002 | JGI IMG/M metagenome (GOLD analysis project Ga0185299, IMG submission 128002) | Iron sulfur acid spring bacterial and archeal communities from Banff, Canada, to study Microbial Dark Matter (Phase II) - Paint Pots PPA... ...
CCGCGCGGCGGCGAAATGCTGGGATTTCGCCACGTGGAGCAGCGCCGCGTCGGTCAGCGGCACATATCCAATGCGCAGCCTCTTTGTCATCGCAACAGCTCCGCAGCGGTGATGATGGACCGGGCAACGTCGGCGATCTTCTTGTTTTCGTTCATCGCGACATGGCGCATCAGAGCGTAGGCCCAGCGCCTTGGCGCGGTCGATTGTCTTGCGGTCATCGAGCTGCGACTTCGCCGTTTCAAGCTCTTTCTTGAGCTTCGCGAAGGCATTGAAACGGCTGATCGTCATGTCGAGAATCGGCTTCACGCGGTCCTTGCGGAGGCCGTCGACGATATAGGCCGAGACTCCGGCATCGATCGCGGCGTCGATCGTTGCGGCGTCGGACCGGTCGACGAACATGGCGACGGGCCGCGCGACCGAACGGCTCACCTTGAACATTTGTTCGAGAACGTCGCGGCTCGGACTTTCGAGATCGATGAGAATGACGTCGGGATCGATCGCCCGGATCCGGTCAAGCAACTCCGCCGTGTCGTCGATCCGCACGACGCTCGTGTGCCCGGCCGCGCGCAAGCCTTCCTCGATGATGGCGGCGCGCAACGGATTCTTGTCGATGACGGCAATGCGCAAATCCCGGCTCAACGAAGCTCCATGGGTTTTATGGACGCTTTCTTGCACTTTGCGGGCCAGGGCATGATTTTGCTGTGGTTCGCCCGACGCCCGTGTGCGGGCTAGATTCCGCTCTGCACCCTTGCCGGAAAGTGGCCCCGGTTTGCGAAAAAAAATGATGCGGAATTAAACGACCTAGGCAAGATTACGTTTGGTTGCCTGTGCCACCGCGCGTAGCCTTGTCTAGCCGAATTGACTTGGTTTGCGGGTTGCCTTTATAAGGGGCGAAACCGCGGGGGTTAGGGTCGCTGGACCGCGCCGCCTCCGTTTGGCGGAATGGATCGTCGCCGGCTTGGCCTCAACGTTTTGACCCTTACCGGGGCGGGGTTTATTTGCGTTATTTGGACCACGTTGGAGCGGCGCCGTGAAGCGGACCTACCAACCAAGCAAAATTGTGCGCAAGCGCCGGCACGGGTTTCGTGCCCGGATGGCGACTGTCGGTGGCCGCAAGGTTATCGCGGCGCGGCGCGCGCGCGGCCGCAAACGGCTGTCCGCGTGAATTCTTTCGACAATAGGTTTAGGACTTTTCGATGTTTCCATGAAACACCGGGAAGCTCCAGGGTGTCGATCTAGCAGTTTCCCGGCGGTATCCGCTTCGCTTCACAATTCTCTGCTAGCGTGGGAATCGCGGCTTGGCGACGGGACGGGGCGGTCACGCAAATCGGCCGTCCGGCAGCCAGCCAGCGATCGCCGCAAAAATGGCGTGCAAAAAAGACTGGGCGCGAAAAAATTGGCGGTCTTTCACTCCGGCGGGATTTAACTCCATGCGAAAGCCTCGCGCCGGGCGCGGCGCTCAAGCCGCGCCGGCATGCTCATCAAGGTTCCCGGCACTGCCCTTGGACCAACCGCGTGGAAACGCCGTGGCGGCGCCGGAACGGCTGCGACGAAGGGCGGACTTCCTGCGCGCGGCGAAGGGAATGCGGTTTGTCGCGCGGGGGCTGACATTGCAAGCGGCGCCGCGGGCGATCCCGTCCGAGACGATGGACCGGTGCGCACCTGGCGATCCAAACACTTCAGGCGCCGGGACCCGGACGGATCAAACCGGTAACCCGCTGGACTTTCTTCCTTGCGGGGAGGCACGTCCGCGGTTTGGTTTCACCGTCACCAAACAATCCGGCGGAGCGGTTCAGCGCAACCGGATCCGCCGCCGTCTCAAGGAAGCGCTGCGGCTACTCGACCCTCTTCCGGCGCGGCCAGGCCATGATTATGTAATCCTCGCGCGACCCGAGGCGCTCGGCATGCCGTTCCTGGCCTTGCAGGGGGAGCTTATCCGGGCGCTCCGCAAGATCGATGCCCGGAAAAACCCGCCGCCCATTTGCCGCGATAATGACCGCGAGGGCCGCGTCGGCGGCGCCGCGGACAAGGCGCGGCGACCGAGTTCAAAATGCAGGAAACCCAAGGGATGACCCAGGAAACCAGAAACATCATGCTAGCGACTTGCCTGTCGTTGCTCGTCGTTCTTGGGTGGGACGCGTTTTATTCCCGGCCGCATCTCGACAAGGAGAAGCAGACTCAAGCTGAAATGCACGCGCGCGCTGTCCCTGGCGCGCAGCCGGGGCCGCAAGCGGGCAATTCCCAAGCCTCGCGTTCGCAGGCATCGAATTCTGCCGCGCCGGGATTGGCCGAGCCATCGACGCCGCAGAGGAGCCGTGCCGATGCCTTGGCCGAAAGCCCCAGGGTCAAACTCGACGCGCCCGCGATCTACGGATCGATCGCGCTCAAGGGCGGGCGCATCGACGACGTGTCGTTTAAAGCCTACCGCGAGACGGTCGATCCCAACAGTCCGAACATCGTTTTGCTCTCGCCCGCGGGTTCGCCGTGGCCTTATTATGCCGAGGCGGGTTTCATCGCCGATCCCGGCGCGAATCTCGTCCTGCCCGGCCCCGATACGTTGTGGCAAGCCGATCACGATACGCTGACGGAAACATCGCCCGTGACGCTCACCTACGACAATGGCCAGGGCCTCGTGTTTCACCGCAAAATCGCGGTGGATGACCGTTACATGTTTACGGTGACCGACAGCGTCGAGAACAAGTCTACGCAGGCGGTCACGCTTCACCCCTACGCATTTGTCAAGCGCCACGGCAGGCCCGTGACTACTGGCTTTTATAGAGTGCACGAAGGGTTCGTCGGGGTCATTGGCGAGTCCGGCGTGCAGGAGATCAGGTACGACAAGATCGAAAAGGAAGATCATGCGACGAAGAGCTTCGCGGGGACCGGCGGTTGGCTAGGCCTCACCGACAAATATTGGGCCGCGGCGGTCATTCCGGACCAGGGCGCAGCTGTCGAAGCAAGCTATTCCGGATCCGGCGGCGCTCCCGTGATTTATCAGGCTGGTTTTGCCGGAACGGAAGGAAGGACGCTTGCGCCGGGCGCTTCAAGCGAATTCACGTCCAGGCTCTTCGCGGGCGCCAAGGAGACCGCCACGCTCGACAAATATCAGGCCAATTTGGGGATCGAGAAGTTCGATCTGCTGATCGACTGGGGCTGGTTTTATTTTATCACCAGGCCGATGTTCTGGCTGCTCGACCACATTTACAAGTTTGTCGGCAATATGGGCGTCGCGATCTTGTGCATCACGGTTCTGGTCAGGGGGCTCGTATTCCCGCTCGCCAACCGGAGCTATCGCGCGATGGCCAAGATGAAATTGGTGCAGCCGCAAATCACCGCGATCAAGGACCGCTTTCCCGACGACAAGCCCAAGCAGCAGGCGGAAATTATGGCCCTTTACAAGCGCGAAAAGATCAATCCCTTGTCGGGTTGCCTGCCGGTGCTGATTCAGTTTCCGGTGTTCTTCGCGCTCTATAAGGTGCTCGTCATCACGATCGAGATGCGGCACGCGCCGTTTTTCGGCTGGATCAAGGATTTGTCGGCGCCCGACCCGACCGTCGTCTTCAATTTGTTCGGCCTGCTGCCCTTCGATCCGGCGCAAATACCGGTGTTCGGCCCCTACCTCGTGATTGGCGTTTGGCCCATCATCATGGGCATTACCATGTTCATTCAGATGAAGGTCAATCCGGAACCAACCGATCCGGTGCAAAAGCAGGTGTTCACCTGGATGCCGGTCATCTTCACCTTCACCCTCGGCAGCTTTGCCTCCGGCCTTGTCATCTACTGGAGCTGGACTAATGTTTTGTCGGTCATTCAGCAGATGGCGATCATGAAGCGGGCCGGCGCCAAGATCGAACTCTGGGACAATTTGACCGGCATGTTCCGCAAGAAAGCGACAACCTGAGTTGGCGGGCTCGCCGGCCGTGAAGGAGTTAGCATGTGTCCCGCCTGACTTTACCGAATTGGGTCGCAAGCTTTTCGGGGGAGAATGTGCGTTTCTATGGGCCGCGGCGGATGCAGCCCAATTGCCGCCGCCGGGCCCGCCCGAGATCGCCTTCGCCGGCCGGTCGAACGTCGGGAAATCCTCGCTCCTCAATGCGTTGACCAATCGCAAAACGCTGGCGCGGACGTCGCATACGCCGGGGTGCACGCGCGAACTTCATTTTTTCGTGCTTGGCGGCGACGAAGCAACCGCGAAATTGCGCCTGATCGACATGCCCGGCTATGGCCATGCGGCGGCATCGAAGGAAAAGACCGCGTCCTGGGCCCGGTTGATACGGGATTTCTTGCGCGGCCGGGCGCCGCTGTTGCGGGTGTTTCTTCTCATCGATGGCCGTCATGGCGCAAAACCGATCGACATTGAGATGCTGGATTTTCTCGATCGAGCCGCGATGTCCTATCAGATCGTCTTGACGAAGCAGGACGAAGTGAAAGCCGCCGAGCGGGAAGGCCGCCTCGCCGCCACGCTCGCCCTCGTCAACAAACGTCCGGCCGCGTTTCCGGATGCGATCTTCACCTCGTCGCGCAGTGGCGAAGGCGTCGCCGAGCTGCGCGCCGCGATCGCGCGGCTGTTGGCGGAACGCGGCGCTCTAGGCCACGCGACGCGGTAACCCGGCGCGCAACGCGCGCTAATCGCCCCCCGCGAGCACCTCGGGGTCGCTCAAGCGATGCAGCCGGTGCGCCGCGGCGTTTGCAAAACGCATGAGCACCGCGCGGCGGGTGGCGGCGGCGATGCGATGTTCCGGCGCTTGCCGCAAAATTTCCGCGCCAAAGGCGTCGGCCAGAATGAGCCCCGCGTCCTCCGGCATCATTTCGACGGGCACGGTTTCGGGAATCGCGAAAAACAGCCTGTCGCAATGGGCGCGATAGTCCTGCCATTTGGCATCCGCGCGAAAATCCGCGATGGAGGATTTGATTTCGACGATAAGGATCGTGGCGTCGGTTGCTAGCGCGACGATATCGGCGCGCCGCCCCGAGAGCAGCGGCAATTCGGTGATGGTCGAAAAGTTTAGGCGCCGCAACAGCCTCCTGGTGCCGCGCGCGACAAAAAGCGCCGTGTCGGACTGGCGGCCGTCAGGCAGTGCGAGGGATTTGATCGTCGGCATGGCGGATGTTTGATCGAGACTCGAACGCAAGCGATGATCGCCGAGGAAACCTGCGCGAGCCATGCGCCGTCAAGCGCCAAGATCATGGCGGATTTTTCTGAACCACTGCTTAATCGTAGGGGGCCCGAACAGCCCTCCACCCCACCCTCCACCCTCCACCCTTCGCCTGAGCGGGAAGGACGACGGCGCGACAAGTGCATCGTCAATGTGTGCCGCTGGCCTCTTTCGCTATTTTTTTCAGCGCCGCTTTGTCGGCTTCTGTGAGGGCGGGGAAAACCGGGCATTCCGGCTTGAGGATCGCGTCTACGAGGCCGGGAGCTTGATCGCCGGTTTCTTTGATGTAGCCATCTGTCAGAAAACCGCGCAGGATATTCAAAGCATTGTTATCGTCCTTGCAAATGAGTGACCGCATCTCATAAGCACTAAGCTGTCTCAGAAGCGTTTTGTAGCTTTCCGTGAGGGTGGTGGAGACTGGGCATTCCTTGCCAAGGACTGCATGTGCGAGACTGGGAGCCTGAGCGCCTGAATTCAGGATAGGGATGCCCGATTTTAATAGTCCCCGCGCGACATAGACGGCATCGGCGTCGCCGGAACAGATGAGCGCCTTCAATTCGGCAGCGAGAGCCTCTTCATATTTCATCGGTTCGATCGTTGTGGCCTTTTCGGCATCTTCGATCTTCTTGCGCCAATCCGGCACATTGTGTTTGGCCTCGAACGGTTTCCCGGGATCAAGAATCTCTAGGCGCTCCAACGCTTCGTCGCGCGCGCTTCCGGCTGGCACGTCCTCACCGATCTTCTTCTTGAGGGCAAGAAAGGTCATTTTGGTCCATCTGTGACCAGTCGGCAACTCGCCTGCTGCTTGGGCGGATTGGCCCCACACAAGTCCCCATCCCGCAATGGCATCGAATGATATGTTATCTAGCGACGCGCGCCACAGATACGCGCCTGCTAGCGATGCGCTCTGAAGCTGCGCGTTGTCGAGCGACGCGCCCTGAAGCTGCGTGCCATGGAGCGACGTGCCTTGAAGGTTCGCCCATTTGAGCACCGCGCCCTGAAGCTCCGCGAAGTTGAGTGACACACCCTGAAGGTCAGCATTATCGAGCGATGCGCCTTGAAGCTGCGCGCCGTCGAGCGATGCGCCCTGAAGGTTCGCCCATTTGAGCACCGCGCCCTGAAGCTGCGCGAAGTTAAGTGACGCGCCTTGAAGCTGCGCGCTGTTGAGCGATGCGCCCCGTGCATCTCCGATCGACGCGCCTTGAAGTTGCGCGCCCTCCAAATCCGCCTTGCGCAAATCGGCGTCACTGAATACAGCACTTTCGAGATGCCGCCTGCGCAGGATCAATGTGTGCTTGACGGTGTCGAGCTTTTTCAGATCGTCGATCTTCGCGGCTTCGAGCGCGTCGAATTCGGGAAGTACGAGCGTATTCGAAAATAGGCTGTTGCGCCGCCCAGTCACATCATCAACTTCGCCGTTGAACAAGAGATCGTGGAACGAGGTGGATATGGGCTTACCGTGCTCGTCCTTTGCTCCTAGCCAGGCTGTGACGCCATTTGGCGGAATCCACTGCTTGTTGCCTACCCACTCCTCCATCCATTCGCCGGGAAAGGTCGCCGCCGTAAAGGCAAGGCCAATCGGGACCAAAGAAGCCGTGAGCCCGACGATGTAACGGCCGGTCAAGGCCAGCACACCCGGCCAACGCTCGCTCCTGCGTTCGAGGCGCCACATCAGCCTGCTTCGGCCATTGAGCACGGCGGGCCAAAGCAACCAAAGGAGGATCACGTCAACGACAATCGCAACGCGCTGGACCCAGGTGACCCACTCAAGATGATAGGGCAAAAATTGCGCCTGGATCAAAAGCAGCAGAAGAACCGGGCCGATAACCAAAGAGGTCCAGGCGATTGCCTTTAGGATGAGCCCCAGGCCGCCTTTGCGAATATCACCCGGACCGGCGAGAAATTGGACAAAAATATTGCTCGGCAATTGCCGCCGCAAACCTTCCCGCGTTTCTTGCGCGTCGCCGAGCTGCGCGCGAAGCTCGGTGTCGAATACCCCGACCTTCGCGCCCAACACGACGAAATGCACCAGCGTGTAGGCATGCGAGACGATGAAAAGAATCGGCGCCAGCACGAAAAAGGCGACGAGCGGCAATTCGACATTAAGAAACGGCAGTTTCACCGGGTTCTCAAGAAGAAGATCGCGATGGGTCACGGCACCCGCCGCGATGGCGATATAGAACAAGACAAAGAGATAGCTCAGCCAAAATCCCGCGCTGACGGCGGACGCGTCCTCGACGGTTTTTCGTAGCGCGTCGAGGTCATGCGCCTCCTTGGCGAATTTTTCGGCCGGGTCAAGAGGCGCGGCAGGTTTTTCCGTGCGCGCCGCCCGGGCGCGGGATAGCCGCCACTCGCGAAGCCGCTGCGACATTTGGGTCTCCCTCGACCCATCGTAGCACATACAACAACCTAAGCCCTCATGCTGAGGAGGGCTCAAAGAGCCCGTCTCGAAGCACGAGGGCGCGGCCCATCCTTCGAGACGCAGGCTTCGCCTGCTCCTCAGGATGAGGATTGGGTTTTGATGAAGGCGCTAAAGCCGCGTCCATTGTTCGAGAACCGAGATGACGGCGCCGGTGAGGCGCTCAAGATCCTCCTCGCCGATGGTAAAAGCAGGCGTCAGATAGACAATATTGCGGAAGGGCCGCACGAAGACGCCGGCTTCGATAAACCTGCGCCTCAGCGCGGAAAGATCATCGATGCGGTCGAGTTCGACGACGCCGATCGCGCCTTTCACCCGCACGTCGCGCACACGTGGCAACTCGCGGGCCGGTTCGAGACCGCGGGCAAGCACTTCGGAAATGGCCGCGACTTGGTCAAGACGCGGTTCGCGCGCGAAAAGATCAAGCGACGCGTTGGCGGCGGCGCAGGCGAGCGGATTGGCCATAAAAGTCGGGCCATGCATCAGCGCATGGTTTGGTTCCTCCGATAGAAAGGCCTCGAACACTCTTTTCGTGGCAATCGCCGCGCCAAGCCCCATCGTCCCGCCGGTCAATGCCTTCGAGAGCGTGATAATGTCCGGGGTAACGCCTGCCGCCTCGCAGGCGAACATCGTTCCGGTGCGCCCAAAGCCGGTAAAAATCTCGTCGAAAATCAGGAGGAGGCCGTGCCGGTCCGCCGCCGCTCGCAAATGCCGCAGTACTTGGGGCTGGTGAAACAACATGCCGCCCGCGCCTTGCACAAGTGGCTCGACGATAATGCCCGCGAGTTCGTACGCATGACGCTCCAGCAGAGCATCGAAAGTTTGGACGGAAGGCGCATCGAAGGGTAGCTCCGCGATGATTTGTTGCGGCAAGACCTTGGCGAAGAGGGCGTGCATTCCTTCCTCGGGATCGCAGATTGACATCGCCGCAAACGTGTCGCCGTGATAGCCGCCCTTGAACGCAAGAAGGCGGCTACGCTGCGTAATGCCTTTATTGAGCCAGAACTGCACCGCCATCTTCATCGCGACCTCGACCGCGACCGAGCCGCTGTCGCACAAAAAAACTCGGGTAAGCCCTTCCGGCAGCAGCACCGCTAGCCGCCGCGCCAGATCGAGCGCGGGCTCGTGCGCGAGACCGCCGAACATAATGTGCGGCATCCGGCCGAGCTGCTCTAACACCGCCGCGCGGATGTGCGGGTGATTATAGCCGTGGCAAGCGGTCCACCAGCTCGCGATTCCGTCGACGAGCTCGCGCCCGTCGCTGAGAAAAATGCGGCTTCCTTGCGTGCGCGCGACGGGCAGCGGGTCCGCCGCCGTCTTCATCTGCGTGTAGGGCAGCCAAATATGACCAATGCCGCGCGCAAACCACTCCGGCGGTGCGCTGCTCATTTGTTGCCTCCAATAACCCACGGCGCTGGGTCCGCGGCGGCTTTAGCATCCGGGGCTACCCAAATCCCGCGCGGCCGCTTATGTTGCGAGCGTTTTTCCCCTTCCGCGACTCGGACGGAACATGGCCGCCCATAGCACGCCGCATTACCACAACCAGCCGGGCGTTCCGCAAGTGCGGGTCGGCGCCAAGGAATTCATGTGCGTCGGCGCCTTGCCGCCCTTCGACCATCCGCATATTTTCATCGACATGGGCGAAGATAACGATGCCATCTGTCCCTATTGCTCGACGCATTATGTCTACGACGCGCATCTCCATGGAGGCTGCGAACCGCCGGAGTGCGCTTTCGAGCCCGGTCTCTATTCTGCATCCGGAGCAGAGCCAGCAATTGAACGCGCCTGAGCTGCCGCGATGAACTCGCCGCATGCGGTGATCGCCGGAGCCGGGATTGGCGGGCTTTGCACTTCTTTATGCCTCGCGCGGGGCGGCTGGCGGGTCAGCCTCTACGAAAAAGCGAAAGTTCTCGAAGAGACCGGGGCTGGCCTCCAGCTCTCGCCGAATGCCAGCGCGATTCTGGGAAGGCTCGGCGTGATCGCGCGGCTGACGCCGTTCGCGCTTCGTCCGAATGCGATTAGAATCCGCCGGGCGCGGGATGGCGCGACCCTCGCGGTGATGCCGTTCGATGACGCAGAGCGGCGCTGGGGCGCGCCCTATCTTGTCGTGCACCGCGCCGATCTCCAGCGCGCATTGCTGGAAGGTATCGCGCGCGAATCCGACATCAGGCTCCAAACCGGGGCCGCCGTCGCGGGCTTTGCTTCCGCCGAAAACTCCGTCGCGGTTGCCATCGAGCAAGGCGCGATCCGGCTGAAGGCGGCGGGCGATTGCCTGATCGGCGCGGACGGAGTGCGCTCCTTCGTGCGGCAAAGGCTCGGCGCCGATAGCGCAAGTTTTTCGGGCCGGACCGCTTGGCGCGCCACGGTCGATGCCGTCAGCACCCCGCCCGAGTTGCGCCGCGAGGAGATAACCCTTTGGTTCGGGCGCAAGGCGCATCTCGTCCATTATCCCTTGCGGGGTGGCGCCGTCATCAATGTCGTCGCGATCGTGGACGAGGATTTCCGCTCCGATGGAGCAGATTTCTGGTCGAGCCCAGGGGACTGGAGCTTTCTCGAGGCGCGCTTCTCGGGGTGGGCCGAACCTGCGCGGAAATTGCTGCGCGTTGCTCCCGATTGGCGCAAGTGGCCGCTTTTCGATTGCAAGCCGATCGCGAGCTGGGTAGCAGGGCGCGTGGCGCTCATGGGCGATGCGGCGCATCCCATGCTGCCATTCCTGGCCCAGGGTGCGGCCCAGGCCATCGAGGATTCAGGCGCCTTAGGCGAAGTTTTGGCACGCGGCCAAAATATCGAAACGAGTCTTCTCGCTTATCAAGAGATGCGGTGTCTCCGCGCGGCGCAGGTGCAGCGGGAGTCGCGCAGGCAAGCCACAATCTACCATTTTGCCGGTCCCGCGGCGCTTCTCCGCGATATGGCAATCCGCGCGCTCGGCCCGCAGAAAATGCTCGCCCGCTACGATTGGCTCTATAACGCGCATCCTGCCAACGGGCATGAGGGATGAGCGAGCGTGCATAGCCGTAGGTCGCTGGGCGGCAAAGTCGGCGCTTGCAAAACTGCCGCTCGATGCGTTAATCTAGTCAGGATGACTAGAAGTGCGAAAACTCCGCCCAAGCCGCCAAAACCGCCACGTCCGCCGGGCCGTTGGCTCCTCCAGGACGCCAAAGCCCGCTTCAGCGAATTGGTGCGGCGCGTCCACAGCGAAGGGCCGCAGCATGTAACGGTCCATGGCCGCGATGAGGTTGTCGTCGTCTCGGCCGAGGAGTTCCGCCGCCTCAAGGGCGAACGGAGCGGCGGCGCGCTCATCGGCGCGATGCAAGCCTCGCCCTACCGCGACGTCGATATCGAACCGGGGCGTGACCCGATGCCGGTGCGCGGCATCGATCCGTGAAGGGTTGGCTGCTCGATACGAATATCCTCTCCGAGCTGCGCCGCCCGAAGCCCGAACCCAAAGTGCCCGCCTTCATCGCCGCGCAGCCGCTCGAACAGCTCTACGTCAGCGCCGTGACTTTTGCCGAAATCCGGTTCGGCATCGAACTCGTCGCCGACCCCAGCCGGCGCGCCGGACTGAACGACTGGCTCGCGCACAAGGTCCGGCCGATGTTCGAGGGGCGCGTCCTGCCGGTCACCGAAGACATCATGTTCAAATGGCGGCTGCTGGTCGAGGAAGGCCGCAAGGCGGGGCATACGTTCTCGCAACCCGATCTGATCATCGCGGCGACGGCGCTGTGCCACGGGCTGACGATCGTCTCCCGCGACGCGGACGATTATGAACGCGCCCGCGCGCCAGTCGTCGATCCATGGCGGTGATGTTTCGCACCTGACTTATGCAGCGCGCAAACATGTGAAAATCCGTGGGCGCGAAACTCATGCCAATGTCTTGCATTCCGCACGGCAAAAAAATGGCCCCTTCGGGATGACCGATCCTTGCCTCCAATCGGACCAAATGTTTCCTGTGAATCATTCTGGTCCGATTTTTGGAGCCGAGTACTCAGGGCCTCTTACATCCGGCGGCTTGAGACGAGTGCGAGTGCGTGGACGACGGCAACGTCGCCGGTTGCGCGGGCCAACACCCCAGAGCAAGCTGCCGTTGCCTCAATTAACCTGCTATCTAAGCACGAAGAAAACTCCCTTTTCCGTTTTCACCTCATCACCGTCGAGTTTCGATTCGTTAGGGAGTGTTTCTTTTATCTTTAGCGTTAAAGCGATGACATCACGGTCGCGTGGGCTGGACTGGCACGCGTCTGCAGCGGCATTCACAGCCTGCCCAATTACCGTATTGCGCCGCGGCAACGGGTACCCCACCTCAGCCCGTGTCACCCGACCGCAAGAAAGCCCTATCCGCACAAACAAGCTATCGGTCTTAAGGAAACCTAGAGTTATCCAGCGTTCTCGCAGATCGCGAAAGGCATTGCGCATCTCTTTGGCAGCAGCGAAGGCCGTCGCTTGGTGCGCATCTTGGCTTTGGAAAACGTTGAATGTCAGCAGGACGCCATCGCCAACAAACTGATCGATAACCCCACCGTGGTGCAGCGCGATCGTGCACAGTTTCTGGAAATATTCATTCAGCAAGTCCGTAATGACACTGCTATGCAGCTCGCCGAACAAGGCTTCGTAATGGGAGAGGTCGACTAGCATTATCGTTGCATCAATTTCGTCCCGTCGTGGCGCATAACCCAACTCTATCAATCGCCGTGGGTCTGCGACGAAGTTGAAGACGAGAGGGGCAAGCGCCATGCATTGAGCTTGCGCATGCTCGATGTCTGCGGAGTTGAATTGTTGCTCGTTGCGCTTGTTGAGGAACTCAGCGACGCCGACGCGTTCGTTTCTGTAACGGAGACAGACGCAGAGCGCTTCGTCAGTTTTTTGCTCGGTGATTTTGTCGACGCGGCTAGCGAAGTCGTTGCCCGATGTCCGCGGATAACCGATGGTGGTCCCCCCAGATTGGTACACTTTGCCGGATAGGCTGCTGCCAATCGGCACGCGCATCCCCCTTAATTTCGCCGCTTTGGGACCGCCGGCACAGAGGAAAGCCAACTCGCTTGGTGTGTCCCCCGGTATTAAGGTGGGAGCAGGCACAAGAACTGCATATTCATTTGCGTCTAGTCGCATTGCAGCATCTTCTACGAGCGTGATAATCTCTTTGAGCTGACTCTGTATCAGCGCACCGCTATCGAGAACGGCCTGGTATTTCTCATAGAGTTCGTCGTATTTCTCGTTGGCCTTAACAGAAATGGCCTGGTATTTCTCATTGAGTTCGGTGCGTTCCTTCTCGGCCTTCGCAAGATTGTCGGCCATGTTGGTGCTAAGCTGACCGACTTTGCCCTCAAGACTGTCGATCTTGGCCTGCGACCCCATTCGAGTGATGTAAATTGCGGCTCCGACTATGGTTACGACTATCGAGGACACGAAGCCAACGACCAGCGTTATGTCGGCGCGTCCCATGGAGGAAGCGTCGGTAAGGAGTTGTTTTATGGTAGTTTGCATATCGGGGTCCCGGTTGTTGTTGAAAAGCGCGCAACGGTCGCTGCGGACGGCGATGGTAGGCGGCCTCAACGGGTTGAACAAGACGCTTCGCTGAAGAGACCCTTGCATTTCGTTTCACGAAAGCCTCGTGGAAATTCCGGCACATGCTCGTACACGTTCACCGCAGGACGCCCTTCGTTGCTTCCTGTTGGGGACGGCTCAAAGGGAGGCCCTGGAAGCGAGCGCCAGTATTTCACCTTTCCGGCAGACGCGCCGCCCTGTGCTCGTGACATTCTCGGTGATGGTCGTGTAGGCGAGCGGCGGACCAATCACCTTCCACGACCGTTGGCGATGGCCGGCGGGTTAGGCCGCGGCGCCCATCGCGGCCGCTTTTTTTAGCAGCGCCTCGGCCATTCTTATACTCGCGATATCGATCAACCGCCCGTCGAGCGAGACCGCGCCCTTGCCGGCCTTGGCGGCATCGGCCATCGCGCTCACGATGCGGCGGGCCTTGGTCACCTCGGCTTCGGACGGCGTGAACACCCCATTGGCGAGTTCGATCTGCGAGGGATGGATCGCCCATTTTCCCTCGTAGCCCAGCACCGCGGCGCGCTTCGCCGCGGCGACAAAACCGTCCGCGTCCGAAAAATCCCCGAACGGACCGTCGATCGGACGTAAGCCATAGGCGCGGCAGGCGACCATCATGCGGGTCTGCGCGCCATGCCATTGGTCGGCCCAGTAATAAGCCCGTTTGCCGGAGGCGTCCTTGTCCGCGAGCACGCCGTAATCCGCGTTGACGCCGCCGATCACCGTGGTGCGCGCGCGCGTCGAGGCGGCATAATCGGCGACGCCGAAAGACATTGCCTCGAGGCGCCGGCTCGATTGCGCGATCGCCTCGACATTGGCCATGCCGAGCGCGGTCTCGATCAAGACCTCGAAGCCGATCCGCTTTTCGCGTTTCTTGGCCGTTTCGATTTGCGTCACCAGCATGTCGACGGCATAGACATCGGCCGCGACGCCGGCCTTGGGGATCAAGATCATATCGAGGCGCGGGCAGGCCTCGACGATATCGACGACGTCGCGGTACATATAATGCGTGTCGAGGCCGTTGATGCGGATCATCATGGTCTTAGTGCCCCAGTCGATCTCGTTCAGCCCGGCGACGATATTCTTGCGGGCCTGCTCCTTGTCGTCGGGGGCCACGGCATCCTCGACGTCCAGGAAAATAATGTCCGCCGCCGACTGGGCGGCCTTTTCGAACAATCCCGGATTGGACCCCGGAACCGCCAGCTCGGAGCGATGCAGGCGCGGCGTTGCCTGTTCGATGATCGTGAAGCTCATGCCCTTTTTCCTCTCTCTATGCGGTTAATGGCCGCGGCCCGGTTCAGCCGGTGGCGCCAAGGCCGCTGGCGATGCAATTGATCGACAGCAGCAGGTTCGATTTATAGGCTTCCATGGCCTCCTCGGTTTCGCAAGCGCGGAATCGCCGCAACAGCTCGACCTGGTCGCGATTAACCTGGTTGATCGTCGGCAGACGGTGCGCGAGACGGGCACGGTAGCTCGGGAATCGTTCACCGATCTCGCGCTCCCGGCTGATCCGCAGGACCATGTCGCAGGTCAGCCTAAACTCTTGCTCGATCAGGGCGAAGATGGCATCGCGTTTGGCCATGTCGGCGACAAGGCCCGCGTACTCGCGGGCGATTTTTAGATCGACGAGGCATAGGGTTTTTTCGACCTCGCCAATAATAAGCCGGAACAGGCGCGACTCGGTGAACATCCGCAGCAACAGCGCCTCGCCAGGACCCTTACGCACATCGAGGAAACTGGCGATGCCGCTCCCCGTCCCGTACCAGCCGGTGACCACATGGCGGTTTTGCGACCAGGCAAACACAAAGGGGATTGCCCTGAGATCGCCGAGCGAACGGCCGCCAAAACGGCGCGCTGGCCGTGACCCGATATTAAGCAGCGCGATTTCCTCCAGCGGGCTTGCCGCCTGAAAATAAGGCAGAAGATCCGGGTGCGAAATCAACCCCGCATAGGCCGCATACGCGGCACCCGAAAGCGCCTCCATCGCCTCGTCGAACTCGGCCCTCGGCGCCAGCGCCTGCTCGCGCTCGGAGATAAGCGCGTGCTTGAGCACCGCGGCCCCGAGCACTTCCATCTGGTAGGCCGCGGTGCCGCGATTGGCGTATTTGAATGATACCACCTCGCCTTGTTCGGTCACCCGGAGTCGCCCGTTGATCGAGCCCGCGGGCTGCGCCGCGATCGCCTGCGCAGTGGGGCCGCCGCCGCGGCTGACCGAGCCGCCCCGGCCGTGAAAAAACGCGATCGGAATACCAGCTTCGCTTCCAATCCTGGTCAACCGGGTCTGCGCCTTCGCCAATTCCCAATTGGAGGCTAAAAATCCGCCATCCTTGTTGGAATCCGAATAGCCGATCATGACTTCCTGCACCCCCCCTTGAGCGCGGGCGCTGCGCCGGACGACCGGCAGCGACAACAGTTCGCGCATGATGGCGGGCGCGGCGCGCAAATCGGCGATCGTCTCGAACAGCGGCACGATCGGCAGTGTGCAGGCCTCGACGCCCGCCGCGTCGAGGAAAAGGCCGGCTTCCTTGGCGAGAAGATAGGCGCCGAGGATGTCGGCGACCGAGCGGGTCATGCTGAGGATGAAGCTGCCGAAGGCTTCGCGATCGAATTCATTGCCCTTGTCGCGGGCGAGCTCAAACATGCCAAGCGTCTCCAGCGCCTCGGGCGGCAGGTCCGGCCGCGCGCGCTTCGGCGGAAACGGCCGGGCGAGCTCGGCGACGATCCAGTTTTTCCACTCCGCCGATTCGGGCGCGGGCGGCGTTCCGCCGTTCTGGCCAGCGGACGCCCGCCACAGCGCCTGCAACGTTTGGGTCAGACACATTGTGTTTTCGCGCAGATCGAGCCGGACCGTGCGGAAGCGGAAGATTTCCACCGCCCTGCGAACCGGCCGCACGAGGTCCTCGCCGAGATCGGGGGCGCCCCCTTCAATCAATGCATCTTCCAGATTCCGGAGATCGGCGATGAGCTCGTCGGCGGTGCCATAACCGGCGCCAACGGTGGCGTGCCCATGTTCGGCGCGGGCAATTGTGAGTTGGAGTTTGCGCAGCATGGAAAAGAGGAACTGGCGATAAGGTTCGCCGGAGTTACGCTTTGCTATCATCGCGCCTTCGGGGCCCGCGGCGAGCGCATTCGCGAGTGCTGTCCGGAATGCCGGCGAAGGCGGCAGCGCCCGCTCGGCGATCGACATCCTTTGCAACATAAGCGAAAGATGCTGCTCGTAATGGCGCAGGCTTGCGAGGGCATTTTGGGCGAGCGCGCGGCGCGTGACGTCGTTGGTGACGAAAGGGTTGCCGTCGCGATCCCCGCCAATCCATGAGCCAAATTGGAAAAGCGGCGTCGGCGCGAGGTGTTCGCCCGGATAAAATTGCGCCAGCACATGGTCGAGCTTCTTCAAGAGATCGGGGACGCCATCGAACAGCGTCTCGTGGAAGAAATGCAGGCCCCAGGCGACTTCCTGATCGACCGACGGCTTTTCCAGGCGCAGTTCGCCGGTCATCCACAACAGCGCGATCTCGTCACGCAATGTGTCGATGATGCGCGTGCGTTCCCGCGCCGTCCATCGCGGCTGTTCCAGCTCGACCAGCAGCCGGTAGAGACGGCGATGCTTTTCGAGGACGGTCACCCGCTTTGCCTCGGTGGGATGCGCGGTGATGACCGGCCGGATCCGCGTCGAAGCCAGCCGGCCGCGCAGCTCTTGCGCATCGACGCCTAGATTTGCCGCCTCGGCGATAAGATTGGCGAAGGTGCCTTCCACCGCCGTTTCGCCGCGCACCCGCTCGGTTTGGCGGCGCAGCCTCATCGCGGTATGCTGTTCGACGATTGCAAGCAGCTGGAACCAGATTCCGTGGGCCTGGAATACGCGGGCGAGCAAATCCGGCGCGAAATCTTCCGAACGGGATTGCCCCCGCAGTACAGCTCCCACTCCGAGATGCCGGCGCTCGATAACGCCGGCGAGCAATTCAAATAACAGGTCGGCGGTCTCCTCGCCTTCCAGCATCGCCTGAATGCTGCCTGGCGCATTACCGGTTTCAAATGCCGGTCGGCCGGCTCTGAACGCAGTCATCGCTGTCTCCCGCGCCGACAAAGTCCCGACCTATAAATCACGCGGACCTCAGGATTACTGCCAAGGAAATGCAACTGCTACGGCAATGCATTCGCACAAGACACGAATGGCGGCGCCTAAGGGGCCGTGGCATTCTCGCCGGCGCCCGGAACCCGCGCGTCAGCTGCCTTGCTTGCCCTCGCGCGGGCATATGAACCGCAGAGACTCGCTGCCCTTACCACCAACGGTGGGCTCCACGCCGATGTTCTGCTCCGGTGACAGCTGCGCCCATATTGGGTCACCTGATGCTGGACATAGAGCAAGCATTTCCGTACGTAGGTCCTCCGGCCTGAACCAGAGGTTGAAAGCATCTTGATAAGGATACGGAGTAACGAACGCGAGCAGAGTGGCCTCACGCCAGGCGACATGCACCTGCCACGGCTTCGGAACCTTGGCCGCGAGCTCCCGCTGCAGCAGTTCCCGAGCGCCCGGATTTTCCGCCTTGGCGGCGTGTGCTTGGGCCGCGGCGAGGATGGCGAGCGCTGCTACGATCCCAAGGCCGATGTTCCTAGGCATTCGTGTCCTCCTATTGCGCCAAAACCTTGGCCATCGTCGTGCCAAGTTCGCTCGGACTGGGAGCCACGGTCAGGCCGTAAGATTTCATGATTTCCGCCTTTTCGGCGGCGCTGTCGCCACTTGCCGAAATGATCGCGCCGGCATGGCCCATGCGGCGGCCTTTTGGCGCCGTGAGGCCCGCGACGTAGCCGATCACCGGTTTGGTCATGTGGCTCTTGATCCACGCCGCCGCCTCGGCTTCCTGGGGCCCGCCGATTTCGCCGATCATCATGACCGCGGTGGTTTCCGGATCGCGCTCGAACAGCACCAAATGGTCCAGGAACGAGCTGCCATTGATCGGATCGCCGCCAATGCCGACGCTCGTCGAAACGCCGATCCCAAGGGCCTTCATTTGCGCCGCGGCTTCATAGCCTAGCGTGCCCGAGCGGGAAACGACACCGACCGTGCCGCGCGCATAGATATGACCCGGCATGATCCCGAGCATCGCCTTGCCGGGGCTGATGATCCCCGCGCAGTTCGGCCCGACAAGCAAGGTCCGATGGTCGCGCTGATAGCGCAAAAGATAGCGCTTCACCCGCATCATGTCTTGCGCGG
>Ga0185299_10004018_pt1 | contig 18324 bp, 20 predicted proteins | sample PaiPotPPA55metaG_FD_128002 | JGI IMG/M metagenome (GOLD analysis project Ga0185299, IMG submission 128002) | Iron sulfur acid spring bacterial and archeal communities from Banff, Canada, to study Microbial Dark Matter (Phase II) - Paint Pots PPA... ...
CCCGGTGGTCGCATTTAGGCCCGTGAGACTCGCGTCGACGCCAACGAGGTAGATGCGTCCCTGGTCGTACGCAAGGGATGTGGAATCGGCGGCGGTCGACTGCCGCCAGAGCACAGATCCGCTTGCGGCGTCTAAGGCGACGACCGTTGTGCCTGCTGCCAGCTGGCCGGCGGCGTTTACGTTCTGGACGATCACGTAGACGCGGCCGGCGGCAATCAGCGGATACGAAGGACGGCCGCCGAGCGCCGCCGACCACGCGAGCTTGATCGGCGGCGCCAGCGAATCGGCTTGCGCCCCTGTGTGCGCAGGGTTGATCCGGTAGGAGACCGCGTCATCCGTGCCGACGAGCGGCGCCTGCAGCGCGTTTCTGCTCGGGCCGGCGCCGGCAGACTCCAGCGCGGCGGCCGCCGCGGCTTCGGCGGGCACCGGCGCCAAAACAGCCGCGCCAAGCGCAAGCGCGGCGCAGACGGACAGCCTCTTGATCGTGCAGCCGATGATTCGCCCCCAACCCGGCGGCCAAGCCAACCTAAGCCGGGCCAATGCCATGTCAACGCAATGGAGGCCCGAAGCTCCCGAGAGTTGTTTAGTTAAGTGGTTGGCGGACCGAGGTCGTACGCGACGCCGGTCAGCTGCTCCGATTCGTCCCACAGGCGCCGCGCGGCCTTCTCGTCATAGGCCGCCGCGCTCGCCCGGACCAGGACCGGATGCCCTCGCATCTCTGCCGGCCCGTCCGGCCCGACATAGGAGCCACCCGGTAAGTAGGGGGCGGTGGCCGCATATAAAAGTGGCAGGGCGCCCGTCTCGGCCGGCTGGGCCACCAGGCGGTTGCTCAGCCGCATGGCCAGGCGCTCGTACCGCGGCCGCGGGCTGAGCTGCAGGTTGGTGGCGGAGTATCCGGGATGGGCAGCGACGCTGATCAACGGCCGCCGAGCCGCCTTGAGGCGGCGGTCGAGCTCGAAAGCGAACAGCAGGTTGGCGAGCTTGGACTGCGCGTAGGCCCCCCAGCGCGAGTAGCGGCGTTCGCCCTGGAGGTCGTCGAACCGCATCTTCCCGGCCTTGTGGTTGTTGCTGCTGATGGTCACCACGCGGGTGCCGGATCGCTCTGAAAGAACGGGCAGTAGGAGCCCGGTCAGCGCGAAATGGCCGAGATGATTGGTTCCGAACTGGAGCTCAAACCCATCAGCGGTCCGGCTGTAAGGCGAGGCCATCACGCCTGCGTTGTTGATCAACAAATCGATGTGGTCGTTGCCGGAACGAGTGCGGTCTGCGAACGCACGTATCGAGCCAAGGTTGGCGAGGTCGAGCTGTGCAGCTTCTACGGCCGCTGATGGACAGGCAGCTGTGATTGCACCAGCCGCCTCCGCACCCTTCGCGTCGTCGCGGCTGGCGATGATCACTTTGGCCCCATGCCTGGCGAGCTCCCGCGCGACGATGCGGCCGAGGCCGCTGTTGGCGCCGGTGACGACGGCCGTGCGGCCATGCTGGTCCGGGATCTCCTGGGCTGTCCACTTTCCAGTCATGTGCCTACCGGTCGATGAACCGGCCCGAGTGGACAAGGGCGCGAAGCGGTTCGAGGTCCTGCGGGACCGGCGCCCCCTGATTCATGAAGCTCACGCAACTGCGCACCAGATCTCTCGTGCGCTGCACACCATGTCCGAGCGCCGGTGCCGAACGAAGATCGACTGCCTGCGCGGCCACGACCAGCTCGATTGTGAGCAGCCTCTGGCCAAGCTCGACCATTTCTGCGAGGCGCCGTGCTGAAAGAGACGCCATCGCCGTGCGATCCTCCACACCCTCGGCCTGCGTGGAGCTCGCCATCTCGTATGAAACCGGGTGGGCCAGGGTCCGGGCTTCCACGGTGATGGCCTGGCCGGCCACGCCGATCTCCGAAAAGCCTGCCTCAGCCAGCCCGGGCGCCACGGACAGACCGGACGGCAGACCTGAAAGGGGGGCTTGCAGGAGCTTCAGCATTCGCTCGTTGGCGCTGGTGAGAACGGACGCGAGGAGAACCCTCACGAAATCGAGCGCCGCCGCCAGCGGCAGCGCGTCGAAGTTGGCGATCGAGACGACCCGCCGATCATGGACCGAGACGGCCGGATTGCCCTGGAACGAGTTGAGCTCGGTGACAACGATGCCCGCAGCAAAATCCAGCGCATCCCGCATGGCGCCGTGGACCTGCGGGAGGCAGCGGAAGGACAGCGGGTCTTGAAGGTTGCGAGCTGCTCCAGTCGCCCACAGCGAGCTGCCATCCAGTTGTTCTCGCAACCGATCGATGGTTTGGCGAATGCCGGGATGGCCCCGCGAATCTGCCACGACCGGATGGAGAATCGAGAGGTTGGCGCCGAATGCCTCGAGGTCCAGCGCTGCGGCGGCATCGAGGGTGTCCAGCAGGGATACGCAATCGGCCAGCGCCAGGGCGCCCCAGCCGGTGGAGACCGAGTTGTTGTCGAAGAGGGCTACGGCGTCGCCGACGACAGGATCCACATAGCCGTGCCCGATCAGCTCGTGGGCGAGATCCGCCATCAGGACGAAATCGGCCTGGCCGACGGAGCCAAGCCGCCTGATGACGGGTTCGAATCCCTGATTGAGAGCGGAAACGACAGCATCGGCAATCTCAGGGCGGGCGGTTGAAGTCCCGCGACCGAATCCATTGACCAGACAGAGCATCGCGGCGCGCGCGACGTCGACCGGCACCGGGTCGCCTTGCCCAACTCGGGCGTTGAGGATCGCCAAGCGATTGAACTGCGCGCGCGATTCCGGATCGATCTGGACACGCTTGCGCTCCGCGAATCCAGTCGTCAGCCCGTAGGCCGGCTCATTCTTGGCGATCACCTCGTCCACCACCGACCGAGCATCCGCCATGCGCCGGCGAGCCGCATCCGCGAGGGCGACCGGCGCGCGGGCGCGCGCCACCTGCACAACGTCAGACAACGAAAGGCTGCTCCCGTCGAGATGAACGGTCACTTCAGTTGGTTGCCGTCGTCTGTGTGTTGACGCGCAGGGTTCGATGATAGTTCCAGCGCCGACCAGCTTCCCCTTAGGGCCCCGCCAGGCGGGCTGCTACGCGATCAGCTGCCGCAAAAGTTGAAGCGTGGCCGGAGGAACTTCCGTCCCTAACCGGTAGTAGACCCATATCCCGTGCTTCTCCGACTCCACAAGACCGGCAGCTTTGAGCTTCGCCATATGGTGCGAGATCGTCGGCTGGCTCAACCCAAAGCCGGCGGTGAAGTCGCAGATGCAGATTGGTGCCTCTGCTTTCAAGAGGGATGCCACCATCGTCAGCCTGGTTGGGTCGGCGAGCACCCTCATCAAGCCTGCAGCATCCTCGGCCCATCTGGCGTCTACCTCGGGCAGGCCACAGCAGACACCACGCGTCCGCACCACCGGGAGCTCTTTGACGGCCATCGCCTCGGATGATAGCAAATCCATCCATGGACATCGATGGATGTGTTAGCATCGACCGATCGACATCCATCGATCAAAGGAGCGACCGAAAAATGAGTGAGATCAGGGAGGCCGTACGAAGCAGATATGCCAACGCGGCCAGACAGATCGCGTTGATTCCCGAAGGCCAGACGATCGCGGGCGCGGGCTGCTGCCAGGCAGACGGGCCGGACTGCGGCTGCAGCGGCTCATATTCGGCGGACGAGCTGAAGGGGATAGGGCTGAGCGAGGGGATCAGCCTAGGCTGTGGCAACCCCACGATGCTTGCCCAGCTCGTGCCGGGCCAGGTCGTGCTCGACCTGGGGTCTGGCGCCGGTCTGGACGTGCTGCTGTCCGCCCGTCGGGTGGCCCCGGGCGGCCATGCGTACGGAGTGGACATGACCGACGAGATGCTTGCGCTCGCCAACGACAATGCCCAAAAGGCAGGGGTCGCGAACGCAACTTTTCTTAAAGGCACTATCGAGAATGTCCCCCTTCCCGATGCATCGGTCGATGTTGTGATCTCGAACTGCGTGATCAACCTGGCCGAGGACAAGGCAGCGGTCATCAAGGAGGCTTTTCGAGTCCTGCGACCCGGCGGCATGTTTGCCGTTGCCGACATGGTCGAGCTCGAGACTCTCGATCCAACCGTCAAGAAAAGCCTCGACTCATGGGCGGGCTGTCTCTCCGGCACGATTCCAATCAACGACTATCGCACCGCCTTGCTCGAGGCGGGCTTTCAAGACCCTGACTTCCAGGTCCACGCTACCGAGGCGATGCCCGGCGTCGATGGCAAGATCGGCAGCGCTTACATTCGGGCGCGCAGACCTTAGGGACGAACAGCAGGCCCAGGCTCGGCTGATGCCGAGCTATCCCTTATTTGGATCAAGGCCCGGCGATGGGTCAGAAGGCGTCTGGAAACCAGCAGATGCAGTCGCCAAGGTGACAGCATTCGGGTGGAGGCTGCAACCGCAGCTTCGCCTCGACCCGCAGGAGATCCGCGGTGCGCCTTCTCAACTCTTCGAGCTTCGACCGCGTCTCTTCGAGCTTCCGCAAGATGACTGCGTGCAGCGTCGATTGCTCTGACACAGCCCCCCGGGGAGAGCTTTCGATCAGCAGCCGGATCTCGCTCAACTTCAAGCCAAGGGCGCTCGCGCGCTGAATGAAGCTGATCCGCGCAATGGCCTCAGGCCCATACAAGCGATAGCCGGCAGGGGTGCGTTCCGCTGGTGCAAGCAGGCCCGCCTCCTCGTAATAGCGAAGCGCGGAGGGGGCCATTCGCACCTGCGCAGCCAGCTGGCTGATCAACAGTTTCGAATCGGACATTCCGGATCAGGCAATCAGCCCGGACCCGGCCCTATTGCGACCCGGCCGCTGGATCGACGGTCCACATCTCTCTGAGCGCGGCCTCGCCGGCTCCCGCGGCAGTCATTGACACTTTCGGACCATCGAGGAGGAACGTGATCCAGCGGCAGCAATCGCGTTCTATGTCGATGAGCTGCCTCAAAGCCTCGGCGCTGTCCTCCCCGACCACCAGCCGCAGGCCGCCCGGAATCTCCTCGCGCCCGAGAAGGGCAGTCCTGAACAGCTTCTGCCAGGCGGATCGCGTGTCGCTGAGTTCGTCCTTCGACAGGCTGCACATGATCGTGTCGGACGTCGCGCGGTAGGTTTCCATTTACAGCCTCCTGAGGGTTTCTTTCGAGGCTAAACCCTCGATCTAGCTTGAAGGTCAAGCCCCGTGCGCGAATGGCTCATTCGGCGGCCAAGGGTGGTTGGGAGCTGGTTCTTAATGATCTGCATTGGGGAGACGATGCACGGTCAGCACGTAGTTGGAGTGCTCGACGAACGCATCCTGATCCCACGTCGACCAGCGCTCGACCAGCTCCAGGCCCGCGGCCTCAGCCCAGGCGGCATACGAAGCAGGCGAGCACCCGTCGGGCACAAGCGAATAGCCAGCGATGAGGTGACCCGCCGGCCGCAAATGGCGTGTGAGGTTTTCTAGGGCCCGCCGCCGAGACTCTGGAGCCACGAAGTTGATCACGTTGCCGGCCATCAACACGATGTCGAATGTGCGGCCGAGCCGGATGAGGCTGACATCACCCTCGATCCACGACACCGAAGGACAACGAGCCCGTGCGGTCTCGAGCATCTCGGCGTCGAGATCGACGCCGACGACATCGACACCCCGGCGGTGCAGCTCCCTACCCACCCGACCCGTGCCGCAGCCGGCGTCGAGGACGCTGCCGGGCGACAAGCGCATGACGAAATTGGCCTCGCCGTGGACGTCTTCGCCCGCCGCGGCTCGCAGCTCGTAGGTGCGCTCGTACCTGTCCCCCCGACCGAGTCTCGACTCCACCCGATGATTTTCGCTCACCGTGTCAACAGACGCGGGGTAGGGACCCACGTCTCCCGTGAACATTACATCGTAGTACGATGCAGATGAGATGAGGCCGCCCGCTCCCCGTAAGCCGTTCCACAGGAATTGAAACCTGGGAGATCGGAATGGAACCGACGCATAGGCCACGCACACCCTGAGTCCTGGTCAGAGAGCGCTGATTGGATGGATCTGCGGGACCATCTTGTCGGGAGACACGGTCAACGGCCTGAAGATATCGACGATTTGGACCGGCACCCTGACATCACAATTGGTCGTCGGAAGAATGCCGACGAAATCCATCGACGGCTGCATGCGACAGGTTTCTAAGCTTGCAACGCGTAGTTGCGACTCGGTTAGGTCCCCATGCGGGTCAGAACCGCCAGCAAGGCATGCCGCTCGGTTTGCAGATCAGTGAATGAGCGCGCAAGGCTTTTCTCCCCTTTCGCGCTTAGGCTCAGCTGGATCACTCGGCCATCGTCAGTAGATGGCGACCGGCGAACGAGACCAGCGCGCACAGCGCGCGAGACCTGGTCGGTAACCGTGTGTTGAGCAAGCTCTAGGCGCCGGCTCAGCTCGGTCACCGTCGATCGCCCAGTGCCGTCAGGGGCCCCCTTGATCATCAAAAGGAGGAGGTAACGCTGCGCCGTCAGGCCGTGGCGTCGGGCGATTCTGTCGTTCTCCCGCAGAAAATGTTGGAGGGAGGCGCGAAACTCAGCCACCTTGACGTAGTCGTCCGCCGGTGGGGCTGACATACGAGGACGCATGGTACGAGCCAAATAGATTTGGATCGGGCGCTAGAGCCGTGACTTCGCCCCGTCTCACCCGCCGCAGTGCACTGATGCCGCCGGTGTAGCGGCCGGCTCTTAGGGCGCGGATTGCTGCATTTGTTATGAAAGAGCGGCAATTGTGATCGCGTCCGAGGGATAGATCCAGGCGCTCCTGGTATCCGGACATCTGCGTCTCGATGATCTGAATGTCCACGAAGGCGACCGCCAGTCGCCACCTCGCGCGGCGGGCCTCTGCGGACACAGGCTGTGCGGCCGGAATCCAGCGCGCCGCCACCACCCAGATGACGACTACAGCCGCGATCACCGCAGCTTGCAGGCCATAGGCTTCGAAGCTCCCGAACAAGCGCTGCACAGGCGCGCCGACGAACAGTCCGAGACCCATGAAGGTCACGACCCAAAGGACGCTCGCCGGCAGTACCCCGATCATGAATCGGCCGAGGTTCAGACCAACCGCGCCCGCGACCAATGAGGTGTAGACGCGCAGACCGGGCAGCAGGCGGGAGGCCGCAATCTGCAGTGGGGTGGCTGAGCGGAGCCTGGCGGCGGCTCGATCGTACGGGCCGGCAGCATGCAGCCGGGCGGCCAACGCGTGGACTCGTTTAGGCCCAATCCGGTGCGCCCACGCGTACCCGGTCAGGACTCCACCGATCACCGCCAGATAGGCGAGTGGGGCCATCAACCAGACCGGGGCGGCTCCGCTGGCTACGAGAATTCCTGCCCCAACCAGGACCGCATCACCGGGTGCTATCGGAATGGGCAGGCCGGCCTCCTCCAGGAAAAGCAGGGCGCAGACGATGGGCACGCCGGAGGCTTGCGGGAACACGCTAGTGCGGACCTCTCGCAGCCGGGCTCAGGCGGCCAACCAACGTGGCCTAGTGCGCGTGGCGCGTGCGCTGCCTGAGCGTGGTGTTCAGGTTTTCGCCGGCGTCAAAACTACGAGCTTCATTGCCGGGATTCCTTAGTCGGCAATGGTCGGCCGGACTGGGGACCTGGCCTCGAACGAGTCATGGTCGAGTTCGTGCCAGAGCCTGACCATCTTCAAGCGGTTTGGGCCGGAGCCGACCCACTTCGATGCGAACGACAACATCGGTCGTACGTTGACGACCTTGTTGATGGCTCTGAGCGGACTGCTGGCGTTCATCACGTAGTCATTCGTACCGGTTGGCCTGAAATAACATCAGCAACACCGACCAACCTGTGATCAGCCCGACTTCGCTCCGGCCGTTATCGGATTCGCACCAATTCGGAGCGCATCACCCCTCCGCGGAAGGCGCGTCGGCGCGAAATACCAGCGAGTAGCCGCGGCCAGCCCTGTTGACCAGATCGACCGGGACCCCGAGCTCACGCAGGATCTTCCTCAGCCTGCCCACGTAGTTGCGAACTTCCTCTGGAAAGAGGGCCGGGTCGGCCCAAGCCCGATCGAGGATCTGCGCTGTCGTGAAGTACCGGTGCGGGTGATCGAGGAGGAACTGCAAGAACTGATATTCCCGCTTGGTGAGCGCCACCTCGCGGCCCCGGTGGCGGATCATGCGGCCCTCAGGATCCAGCCGCAATCCCTGCAGTTCCCAGATCCGGGCGAACCATAGATCCAGGCGCTCCTGGTAGCCGGACATCTGCGTCTCGATGATCTGAATGTCCACGGAAGCCGCGTTTTGAGCGACCGGGTGCAGTGTGGTCAGGTCCCGCTCCATGCGCCCGAGGATCCCCCGCTTGAACTCGAGCAAATCTGCATAGATGCTCATCCAGTGGCGAGCGTCCTCCCACCGCTCCGTGCTGAGGTCCTCACCCTCCAGTGGGCGCGAGTGCCGGCGGCCCTTGGGCTGCGCAGGCCCGGGTTGGTCGGCCATTACTTTGGCACCCATTCCTTTCAGATGCGTTGTTGAAGACTCGGCTTTGCCGGGTAAGCCGCAAGCCTCATCCACGAGGAGGAACAGGGTGAGAACCTAAAGAGAAGTTGGCGGTGTTGTCAACTGCGCAAGAATTGTTGCGCGAGCCTCGAGTCCTACACGAAACGCATATCAGCCAGGTTGGTGGACAAGCAGACCGTAACCTTTCGCTTTCTTTGTTACCAGGCGGCAATACTTCGAGAAGGGTGTCAGCTTGGTGCGGATACGCGCGATGTAGCTTCGGAACTGCTCGGTTGACGAATCTGGATCCCAGGCCTGCGGCGTCACCTCGGCGGCGGTGAAGAACTGGTTCGGTTTCGACAGAAAGAAAGAGAGCAGCTGCCACTCCCGCTTGGTGAGCTGTACGGTGGCCTCCTCGCCCGTGACTTGTCGTAGCTGAGCGTCAAAGACCAGGCTGCCCAACTCGATGCGGGTGGCCAGAGGTACCAGAGAAACAGGTTCGCGCTGACGCATCTCCGCCTTGATCGCCCCAATGAGGGCATCCGGGACAAATGGTTTCGGCAAGACCTGGTCCGCACCCGCCTTGAAGATCTCGAGCGTCTCTTTCGTTTCGTCATACGACTCAACGAGGACGATCAGGGGCGATTCCGCTGTCGAACGCAACCTGGTCACCTCTGCTGGAGTAATGGGAGACTCTGTGCTCGTGCCGACAATCACCACGTCGAACTTTCTGGCTCCCTCGAGCTGACGCGTGGCACCGTCGTGCCCCGCTACGCTTTCGAACTTGGCCCCTGCACTTTCAACTGCTTGAGAGATCGCTGACCGGTAGCCTGGATTGGCTTCGACGACAAGGACCGTGGGTTGACTCGATCGCGTCTGAGTCCCGACCGGTGGTTTCTTTGGCACTTTGCTCACCTGCTCCTAGGATCTCTGGCCGGTGGGATTTGCGGTTTGAGCGGACTGCTGGCGTTCATCACTGAGTCCTTCGTACCGGTCGGCCCGCAACAGCATCAGCAACAGCGACTGATGACGAGGCCAACGCGTATCCGGTCAGGACGGTCGCCTTTCCTTCACCCCAGGCTTCAGATCGCCCTTCAGCGCATCCTCATATGCGGCCCACAGCACCCCGTAGGCCGCCAGCAAGCCCTCTGGCCGGGGCTGGCTCAGTGCCACTTCGAATCGCCTCGTGTACGCGTGGTCGCCCAGCTCATCTCGCAGCAAAGCCTGAGTTTGCGCCTCCCATTTGGACGCCGACGCGAGGTCCTTGCGCTTCTCAATCATGAGTCGCCCCCGTTCCATCATCTCCTCGAGGCGCGCGACGAATCCGTGCCGGTCGAATCCCTTCGGGCCGCGCCGCGGGCCCTCGCGGCTCACGGTCGTCCATTGGACCGGGCGGCCATATGGCGGGGCCGACGCGGAGGGCCGCCAGCCAACGGCTGCCCGCTGTCGGTCGTATGCCGCGCGCTTGCTGCTGTTGGTAAGAACGTCGTGCGCCAAGTTGATCAACTTTGCGTGCTCGAGCGCGTCCGGATGGTTGCCGCGGTCAGGGTGCCAGTACTTGAGCTGCCGCCTCCAGGCGGTGTGCAACTCCGTCTCCGTGGCGTCAGGCGGGACGCCGAGCACGAAGTAGTAGTCGGCTAGCGGACGGCGGTCGTTCGGCGAGGCCGCACCTCCTTGGTCTCAGGCGAAAAAACTGGCTGTGGAAGCGCAGTCTCGCATGGCGGCCAGGGCTTGTGGCAAGCGCGTCGCCACGGGGCCAATGGTCATGCGGGCAGCCGCGAGTAGCACTCACCGCGCCCTTGTACCGCCACCGCGAGCTCGCGTATCGCTCGAGATTCCGAGCCTTCCAAACTCTCCATCGCTGTGGCCTTCAACTTGGCTGTCACCACCGCGAACAATGGCGGGGATGGGCCAGGGCCGCATAGTCTCGCGGCAGATCGTATCGAGATCCGGAATTGCCCAACTGACTCACCGCGTGCCTAGCAAACTAGCGGAGGACACGACGATTCGGGCGCCCTGGTCCTTTATGCTCTCCGCCCTCGCTCGCCGCACGGACCGCCTGCAAGATCAAACCGTGCCCACGCTGTACACGACGAACTTTCCAAGCACCTCAGGTGTCATCAAAACATAGGGAAACACCTGATGCCTAGTGTCCTGACTCACTATTAGCTTGCATATTATGCGGAAGTGGCAGACAATGGCCAGGTGGCCAATCGGCCGGCATCCGCACTACCGATCACCGAACAACAACGGATCGAACTCGAGGCTCGGGCCCGGAGCCGGGCGATTGCCCAGCGTGATGTGCAGAGAGCGAAGGTCATCCTGCTCGCGGCAGAGGGCGTTCCCAATCATGAAATCGCCACTCGCACGGGCTGCTCGCAGCCCACGGTTCGGCTTTGGCGTTCGCGTTTCGGCAGCGGAGGGATGGCCGGCTTGGAAGAGCTCGAGGGTCGCGGTCATCCTTTCACCTACAACGAGGAGGACTTCGCCCGGGTGATCACGACGACGCTGAAGGGTCCTCCTGCGGGGAGTACGCACTGGAGCACCCGAACCCTTGCCGACCATCTCGGCATGAGTCGCAGCACGGTGCAACGGATTTGGCGGGAGCACCGCCTCCAGCCCCACCGCGAGAGCACTTTCAAGTACAGCAACGACCCCCAGTTGGAGGCCAAGGTCACCGACATCGTTGGCCTCTATCTGAACCCTCCCGACAAGGCACTGGTGCTCTGTCTGGACGAGAAAACCATGATCCAGGCTCTCGACCGGACGCAACCGTTGCTGCCGATGAAGCCCGGTCAAATGGCTCGCCACACTCACGACTACGTCCGCAACGGAACCACCGACCTGTTCGCAGCCCTCGATGTCGCCACCGGGGCTATCACCCACCGCTTCTACGAGCAGCACCGGGCGATCGAGTTCCTTGACTTCTTGAAGCTGGTGGTCAAGACCTACCCGCGCAAAGAGCTGCATCTGATTCTCGACAACTCCTCCACCCATGAAACCGATGAAGTCCGGATCTGGCTGGGCAAGCGCCCAAGGATTCACCTCCACTTCACACCTACCAGCGGCAGTTGGATGAACCAGGTCGAAACCTGGTTCTCTCTGCTGAGCTCGAGGGCCATACGCCGTGGCGCATTCAAGAGCGTGCACGCGCTCCGCGATGCCATCCAGTGCTTTCTCGACGCCTGGAATGACGAATGCCATCCCTTCAAATGGGTCAAGACCGCAGACGACATCATGGCCAAGGCCAAACGGAAAGATTTCAATGGGTCAGTACACTAGGTGCGGACCGAGCCGTAGCTTACGGCCATCGAGAATCGAGGTCGTGATGCACAGTAGGAGGACTTCCGTGATGCGTTGGCCCGCGGCCCTGGCGGTCACTCTGGCGCTGGCTGCGTGCGCCAGCACGTCTACAACGTCAGACTCCACGAGCTCTGCGCCCGCAGGAACAAGCACCGGCGCGGGCGCCAAGGCCTGCGACGAACCGTGCGTCCTCTTCAACGTCCAGGTCAGCTTCGCCGGCCTCGACAACATCACCGGTTCGTTTGTCGATAACACAAGCGGAACCGGCTTCTCCTCGTGCTCAGAGTGGGTGACAGGCGACAGCGTCGGCTTTGCACAGGGTCCGGGCACGCCTACCCACACCGATACGAAGATCGACGGCAAGAGTCTCTCGTTCGGGTTCGAGGTGGGCCACGACCAGTTTCACGGTCCTGGCATGTACTCGAATACGCTGCTCGAAGGCGTCACAATCGGCTCGGACACGTTCCTCGGCAACAGCGACACTGAGACTCTCAACGCCGACGGCTCCGGCCACGTGACGTTCTCCAATCTGTCCGGCGGCTCCGTGACTGGGCCGCAAGGCGCTGAGTCAGGGACGGTGACGTGGACCTGCTCGCATTGAGGGATTGCTCCAGCCTCTAACCGTTTTGAAAGACCGCGGGCCTGGCATCCATAGCCCCTGATCAGCGTCCACGCGAGCTCGTTACCAAAGGCGGCGGATGCGCCGCCATCCGTAGCTGTCCGAGCTAGACCACCACCTGGCTGTCATTCCAACAAAAACTGGCGGGGATGGATGGGAATCGAACCCACCCAGGACGCCTCAGCAGCGCCCGCAAACGGTTTTGAAGACCGCGGGCCTAGCGTCCACAATCGTCCCCTTACGTCCGCGTCAGTTCAAGCACGAGCAACGGAATTCCACGATCGTGCGTCCCCGTCCGCCAACAATCGCCAGCTTGGCTGTCATCTTGGCTGTCGGAAGAGCAAGCAAGCATCAGCGTCGCAGGGTAACACCCGCCAGTAAGGCCAAACTCGGCGGTCAACAAGACACAATTGAGTTCAATGACTGGGAAACGAGGCGATTTCGGGCTGACGCTTGGGCGCCGGCCGGTGGGCCATCCAACCCGCGTCGCCCGTTCGATGATCGCTGCGGCTTGCGTAGTTCTCGCGATCCTTGTTGCTAGTTCGGTGGTGATCTGGTGGACCACACCTATCGGGCGCGGGGTTCTCGCCCGAGGCTTGCTTGGATCAGAACCGATTGTCCGGCCATCGCCGCTCGCGTCACCCATGAGTCAGCCAGGTCCCTCGACCGAAGGCCTAATTCCACTGGGTCGCCTCGGGATCAGGGTGCCGATCCTCGAATATCACTACATTCGAGTCGACACCCATGACCGGCTGGGCTTCAACCTCTCCGTCACACCGTCGAACTTCGTTGCTCAGATGACATGGTTGGCCAACCATGGCTATCACCCGATAAATTTCGCTGACCTGCGCGCCTACTTTTTGGGCAGGGCACCTCTTCCTGCGCGGCCAGTCGTGCTGACTTTCGACGACGGCTACCTCGACTTCTACACCACCGCATTCCCAGTGCTACAAGCCCTGGGGTTCAAGGCTGTCTCATATATCGTTTCGGGCTTTTTGGATCGCGATGCTTACATGACGGGGGAAGAACTGCTCCAACTCGACCGCTCAGGACTGGTCGAGATTGGTTCACACACGGTTGAGCATGTGAATCTGGCGAAGTCGACGCCGGTAGAACTCGCATTTGAATTGCAGGCGAGCAGAAGTTCGCTCGAAAAGCTGTTGGGACATTCGGTGGTCGACTTCTGTTATCCATCTGGCGATTTCAATTCAGCTGCCGTGGCCGCCGTTTCAACGGCGGGTTACATCACCGCGACAACCGAGATGCCTGGTACCGAGCTGGCGTGGTCAACCCGGCTGATCTGGCCGCGCGTACGCGTGGCCGGCGGCGAGACGCTTCAGACGTTCATCGCCAACCTTGGTCAGCCAGAACCTTGGATCACGCAAACCATCTCGCCGAGCCCGACGCCGATCGCCGGCAATCCCACCGGCTAGCCGGCGAGGCCCCTTCGCAATTCTTCTCTGATCGGTCCCGGTCACGAGGCCATCGAACGGGCCGCAGTGACTTGGCTGACAACGAAAGCTCCGCTTCCCGCAAGGTGGGTTCGCTGGCGGAGGCCGACGACGCCCTCACATAGCTGACTCCGACTCCGGAACCGGAAGCGGCGGGCCAACAACGCGCCCGCCGTGGCGAGTGGCAATCTCGTTGACGAGTTCAGGGTTGGGCCGGCCGTGCACGCTTCGCAGATATTCGGCTCGTTCCAGGAACATTTCCTCTTCACCACCCGGAACGGAGACGGCGAGAATGCGAGTCGGGCCTGGAGACGAGTTGACCCACGCGTGTGGTGTGTCCCGCGGAATCCAGACGAAACCACCACTGGAGACCTCATGGACCTCGTTGTCGAGTTGCACAGTGAGACTTCCCTCGATGACAAACATGCACTCGCTCGCGTCCTCAACATGAAGGGGTGGCCCTGGCTCGTGCGGTGGGAGGATGCCCTCGTGAACGCTCAGAAGGCCACCGCTGTCAGCGGCCCCCACCTTCAGGGTTGGCTTCACCCAAGAGTCGCGTCGTGCTTCTCCGGCATTGAGCACGAACGCCGCCGCCTGCGACTCGATCTTGGTGTTCACTTCCTCGGGTAGCCAACCCGCCGAGGAATATGTGCGCCCCTCAGGCGGAACTTCATCGGCTAGGAATGTCTGACTCCGACTCGCGGGGAGCCCGTGGCGCCAAAGGTCGCCCGATCGGCTAGGTCGCAGGGGACGTTGACCGCTTGAGCACGAACCGATAGCCCTTTCCCTTGTCGGTCACTATTTCACACACGCTCACGAAGGGCGAAAGCTTAAGCCGAAGCCGGGCGACGTAGGTCCGAAACTGCTCGACCGAGGCATCATGCCCCCATGCAGGCAGCGCAATCTCCTCGGCGCTAAAGGACTGGTTCGGGCTAGACAGGAAAAATGAGATCAGCTGCCACTCGCGCTTCGTCAACGAGACGTTGGCTTGCTGGCTTCTGATTGTTCGCTTCTTTGCGTCAAACGTTAAGCCACCAAATTCAATCTTCGTAGCGATCGAAACCACGGAGGCAGGGTCAGGGCCCCGAAGCTCTGACCTTATCGCCCCAATCAGGGCATCTGGGACGAAAGGCTTGGGTAAAACCTGGTTTGCCCCGGCTTCGTACGTGCCAAGCGAATCTCCGGAATCGTTGAATGACTCGTCGAGCAAGATGAACGGGCATCGTGCCGCCGCCCTGAGGGCGCCCACCTGTTTGGGAGTGGCGCGGGAATCGGCGCTCATACCAATAACTACGAGGTCGAACTTCCTGGCGTCTAGCTGCCGGGTCGCGTCCGCAAGCTCAGCCACACTCTCAAACTGGCCTCCAGCCAGCTCGGCAACGTGCGAAATGACCGAGCGATAGCCGGGGTTGGCCTCGACGATGAGGATGCGCGGCAGCTTCGCGCGTTGGGACGGGGACCTGGTGTCGCTCGCGGCCATTGTTACCCCCTTAATCGATCAGCGCGGTAACCAGTGGACGCTGCCGACTGGATCAAGCTGTCTGAGCCCCGGCAAGCATATGGCAACCTCAATTTCCGCGGGGCATCGTGCCCGATGCGCTCACCAGACATTTGGCCCTCTCCGAGGCCACCTTCGCAATATTTCTTGCGCAACTCAGGCGGGCGCTACGTCGAGGCTACTGGTGCACTTGAACCGGTGCGTGGCTGCATTAACGGGAAAGCCCCAAGTCCGACGCGATGGGCTGATTGCGGAGGCCGCCCCAACTAGCGCAATAAATGTTGCGGACTTTGTTTTACCCCGGTGGTTAGACATTACTCGTGAAGGAGGCCGGTCCGAGACGCGCGCGACCGGACATCGAAGCGGCGAAGCGGGGCGGAGACTGGGACCAAGGTATGGAAGGCGAGGGGATGCCCGACGAGGCGACCTTGAAGCAAGCCCTCTTCTGGACGCAAATCTATGACGAGATCCTGACTTTCGAGGAGAACACCCTGACCCGCATGCGGGCAATGATGGTTGGCCACTCGACAGAAGCACGCCGAGAGATCGAGCTTACGAATGTCCCGGTCGTTGTAGCGCAAGCTGAAAAGTTTCGAATGCGTCATGGGTATTGGTCTGCTCGCGTGCGCGAGATTCAGTCGCGGAAGTTGCCGTGATCCATGGGTCCGGCCGCCAACGCGGCCAGGGAATGGTGGAGTACGCCTTGATCCTGGTCCTTGTTTCGTTGTCGTCATCGTCATTCTTCTAACTATGGGGAACCAGAGCTTGACTGGGGCGGTGGTCGGCGGAGTCCTGGCATTCGGATTGGCGGCGCTGCTCTTTTTGATGAAGAAGGCCTGCCGTTGTACTGGATAAACAATCGCGTTGCCACATTGGGTGAAGCTCGTGAGTATTTGGTCGAGGAAGGACTGGCTGACCCAGAGACTTTGAGAGATGAGTAGCAGGTACAACGGGATTTGGAGCCTTCCCGGAACTGGTGGTTCTCGTTCGTCGACTCCTGTAGGGACTAGATGGCCGAGTCTCTTGCCCGGAGCGGCCTCAGCTGTTCAGAGCTAATGGTTGTCCCGCGTTCCTAATTGGACCGCGTAGGCCCAACACTAGCTGCGGCTAATGCTCGACGTTTGGCCTCTTCGTCGCATAGAAGTTCAATGAATTTCTGCACCAATTCCCTGGCTTCTTCTCGAGCTTGCTGTATGTCCGCGGCATCAGCGCCAATTGGTTCGCCCGACGTCGCGTGCCTGAAGTCCAGCTCCTTCTGGTTGGCGAGCTTCTTGATGTGCTTGAACCTGCTCTTCGGCACTCCAAGGGCCGCCGCTAGAGCATCTTCGGACCCACCTGGCGCTGGTTCCTGGGTTACGAACTCGACGAGGCGTTGCCCGACCACAGTGTCTTGAGCAAGGCACGCAAGCGGTTCGGGGTTCGCGTCTATGAGAAGTTCTTCCAGCACATCGTCCGCCTGTGCGAGTCGGCGGGGCTGGTCGAGGGCGAGGTTCTCTTCATTGACTCGACTCTGAGCAAGGCCAACGCGGCTCCTCAGTCGCTACGTTCGCGAGCACTGTTGGCGCAGAAGTTGCCAGACACGGGCCGCTTCCTGAACGAGCTCTGGGTGGTCAACGAAGAGGCGTCCCAGACCAATGCCAGCGGCGGAAAGCGTCGCCCTGAGCTGGGCGGAAAGCAAACGGACTCCCGCCGCTCGGCCATCAACGATTTCTGCGTCAGTCCGACCGACCCTGATGCACAAAAGCTAGTGAGGCCGGGCAAGCCGGCTGTGCTCGGGCACAAGACGCACTTCCTGGTCGACGGCGGCAAAGCCAATGTGATCACCGCCGTGGAGGTGCGGCCGGCAGGGGAGTCCGATGGGCAGGCGGTTGGCAGAGCGCTCGACAAACATCGGCTCGCATTGAACCGCGGCCCACGCGAGCTGGTCGGTGACCGTGGCTACGGCAGTCAGGTCGCGGTGCAGGCTTGCGTAGCGCGAGACGTGCGGCCCTTGCTGGGAGTGCGGACACCAACCAACCCACATGGTGGCCTTAATCGGTCGGAGTTCACGTACGTTGCTGAGGGCGACCTCTACAGCTGTCCCGAGGGCAAGCAACTGCGCCGCGTCGGTGAGAACTACAACCGCCACCAGACAATGTACAAAATCGCCAAGGCCTCGTGTCGAGAGTGTCCGCTCAAGCCACAGTGCGCTCCCGGTCCGACTGATCGCATGGTCTCCAGACGCTGGGACGCCGCCGTCGTTGAGGAGATGCAGGACCGACTTCGCAGCCGCCGCGGTCGGCGCCTGCTCAAACGCCGAGGGACGATTAGCGAGCGCATCAACGCCGACGCCAAAGACAAGCACGGCATGGCTAAAGCGCAGTTTCGGGGTCGCGCCAAGATGCAGATGCAGGCCCTGCTTACAGCCACCGTGATTAACCTCAAGATGCTGGCCAACCGCCGCCCCGAAGCCCAGTCCGGACTCGCTAGGTCGGTTGCTTTTGAGCTGCTACCAGCCTGCGGCGCTAGTAATGCATGGGTTCGCGGCTCACGACGGGCTCAACCTAGCCAGGCGCTGGAGCTGCTGGAGCGGTCTGGTCAGCTCGATTTACTGAACGACCTGCTTCGCAAGGTTGCGAGCTCTGGCGCTGGGCAGCTGTGCCTGATCGGTGGCGAGGCGGGAATCGGAAAGACGGCACTCGTCCGCACGTTCTGCGGCCAGCACCCGCGAGCCCGGGTGCTTTGGGGCGCCTGCGATCCCCTCTTCATCACGCGCCCGCTAGGACCGTTCGCGGACATCGCGGACGCGGTCGACGGCGAGCTCAGCCTTGTCGTCCGCGGCCAGGCTCGCGCCTACCAGGTCACCGCGGAGTTCCTGGCCGAGCTGCGCTCGAGCGCGCCCGCGATCGCGGTGCTGGAGGACCTGCACTGGGCCGATGAAGCGACGCTCGACGTGCTTCGTCTCGTCGCGGGCCGTATCGATTCAGCACCGGGTCTGGTGATCGCCACGTACCGAGACGACGAGCTGGCGCGTGACCA
>Ga0185299_10004020_pt1 | contig 18318 bp, 12 predicted proteins | sample PaiPotPPA55metaG_FD_128002 | JGI IMG/M metagenome (GOLD analysis project Ga0185299, IMG submission 128002) | Iron sulfur acid spring bacterial and archeal communities from Banff, Canada, to study Microbial Dark Matter (Phase II) - Paint Pots PPA... ...
CGCTATTGCGAGCGGCGACCTTTCCAAGAAGATCACTGTAAACGTCAGCGGCGAAATCTTGCTGCTGAAAGACACCATCAACACCATGGTGGACCAGTTGAACGCGTTCGCCGGCGAAGTAACGCGCGTGGCACGCGAGGTCGGCAGCGAAGGGCGCCTTGGGGGACAGGCCAACGTGCCCGGGGTGGCGGGAACGTGGAAAGACTTGACGGACTCGGTGAACTCCATGGCTGGAAACTTGACCGGCCAGGTGCGAAACATCGCGGAGGTCACGACGGCCGTGGCGCGCGGCGACCTGTCGCGCAAGATTACGGTGGACGTGAAGGGCGAAATTCTGGAGTTGAAGAACACCATCAACACAATGGTGGACCAACTGAACGCGTTCGCCGGCGAAGTAACGCGCGTCGCACGCGAAGTCGGTACAGAAGGGAAGTTGGGAGGGCAGGCTCAGGTTCCTGGAGTTGGCGGCGCGTGGAAGGATTTGACCGACAACGTTAACTTCATGGCCAGCAACTTGACTGGCCAGGTGCGAAACATCGCGGAAGTGGCGACGGCTATTGCGAGTGGCGACCTTTCACGCAAGATCACTGTGGATGTGCGCGGAGAAATTTTGCAGTTGAAAGAAACGCTGAACACGATGGTGGAGCAGCTGCGATCGTTCGCCGCTGAAGTGACACGCGTGGCGCGCGAAGCTGGCAGCGAAGGACGCCTGGGAGGACAGGCGAACGTGCCTGGAGTGGCGGGAACGTGGAAGGATCTGACGGATTCGGTGAACTCCATGGCCGGAAACTTAACCGGCCAGGTTAGAAACATCGCGGAAGTCACTACTGCGGTGGCGCGCGGTGACTTGTCGCGCAAGATCACGGTGGACGTGAAGGGTGAAATTCTGGAGTTGAAGAACACCATCAACACCATGGTGGACCAGCTGAACGCATTCGCGGGCGAAGTGACCCGCGTGGCGCGCGACGTGGGCACGGAAGGAAAACTGGGAGGCCAAGCCAAAGTGCCCGGAGTGGCCGGCACGTGGAAGGATTTGACCGACAACGTTAACTTCATGGCCAGCAACTTGACCGAACAGGTGCGCGGTATCGTGAAAGTAGTGACCGCGGTGGCCAACGGGGAATTGACACAGAAGCTGACGGTGAATGCGAAGGGCGAAGTTGCCGCGCTGGCCGAAACCATCAACAACATGACGGATACGCTGGCAACGTTCGCCGACCAGGTGACGACCGTCGCACGCGAAGTTGGCGTGGAAGGGCGACTGGGTGGACAAGCCAACGTGCCGGGCGCTGCCGGAACATGGAAGGACTTGACCGGTAACGTAAACCTGCTGGCGGACAACTTGACCAACCAGATACGCGCCATCGCGGAAGTGGCGACGGCCGTGACCAAGGGGGACTTGACGCGTTCGATTCAGGTGGAAGCGAGCGGAGAAGTCGCGGAACTCAAAGACAACATCAACACCATGATTGACAATCTGCGCTTGACGACGGACCGCAACGCCGAGCAGGACTGGCTGAAAACGAACCTGGCCCGCTTTACGGGCATGTTGCAGGGGCAACGCGATTTGACGTCAGTGGGACGCATGATGCTTTCTGAGTTGGCGCCGCTGGTGAATGCGCAGCAAGGCGTTATCTACCAGATGGAGACAGAAAACTCCACGGGCATGGTGCTGCTGTCGGCGTTCGCGGACGACGGGGAAAATGGGCACCGGCAGCATCTTCGCGTAGGCGAAGGACTGGTGGGACAGTGCGCCGCAGAGAAACGGCGCATGTTGATTTCGGACGTGCCCAGGACTGCGATACCGGTGCGATCGGGATTATTTGAAGCGGTGCCAAAAAACGTGATTGTGCTGCCGGTTTTGTTCGAAGACCGCGTTAAAGCGGTGATCGAGTTGGCTTCGCTTAGCGCCTTTACCGCGTCGCACCTCGCCTTCCTCGAGCAACTGACCGCCAGCATCGGTATCGTGCTGAACAGTATTGAAGCCACCATGCAGACGGAAGGCTTGCTAAAACAATCGCAGCAATTAGCCACCGAACTGCAAACGCAGCAGAAAGAATTGCAGCAGACCAACGAGCAACTGGCGCAGAAAGCGCAGCAACTTGCAGAACAGAACGTCGAAGTGGAACGCAAAAACCAGGAAATCGAGCAAGCGCGCCGCGCACTGGAAGAAAAGGCCAAAGAGTTGGCGCTCACTTCCAAGTACAAATCGGAATTCCTGGCCAACATGTCGCACGAGCTGCGCACCCCGTTGAACAGCATTCTCGTTCTGGGCCAGCAGTTGAGCGATAACCCCGACAGCAATTTGACGCCAAAGCAAGTGGAGTTCGCGCGTACAATTCACGGTGCGGGCACCGACTTGCTGAACTTGATCAGCGACATTCTGGACCTGTCGAAGATCGAATCCGGAACGGTGTCGGTGGAAGCGGAAGAGGTATTCTTCGCGAGCCTGCTGGAAATGATTGGGCGACCTTTTAAGCATGAAGCAGAGAATCGCCGGTTGTCGTTTGAAGTTGCCGCCGATCCGCATCTGACGCGCAGCCTGGTTACGGATTCGAAGCGACTACAGCAGGTGTTGAAAAACTTGCTGTCCAATGCATTCAAGTTTACGGAACACGGTGGCGTGCGGTTGTCAGTCGCCGCGGTGGAAAGCGGATGGAGCGAAAATCATCCCATTTTGAATGGCGCTGCGTCGGTAATAGCTTTTGAAGTTTCGGACACCGGTATCGGCATACCATCGGAAAAACAGAGGATTATTTTCGAGGCTTTCCAACAAGCGGACGCGGGAACCAGCCGCAAGTACGGCGGGACCGGCTTGGGACTTGCCATCAGCCGCGAATTGGCCAGTTTGCTCGGGGGAGAAATTCAACTGCGCAGCCAGCCGGGCAAAGGCAGCACCTTCACGCTGTACTTGCCGAAGACTTACGTTGGACCGTCGAACGCACTGGGCACCATCACCGAGCGCAAAGCGTCTTCGAGCGCAACGGCCATGCATCTCGCGGGCGCAACCATGCTGGAGCACCCGGCAGAGACGATTCCCGACGATCGCGAAAGCCTCGTGCCGGGCGATAATGTGCTGCTGATCGTAGAGGACGATCCGCATTATGCGCGCGTCCTTGCTGATCTCTCTCGCGACAAAGGGTTCAAGGTGCTGGTGGCCTCGCGCGGCGCGGAGGCGTTGGCATTAGCGCGCGAGTACAATCCAACTGCTGTGTCGCTGGACGTTTTTCTACCAGACATGCTCGGCTGGACGGTGCTGAATCACCTGAAACAGGATCCGGCCACGCGGCACATTCCGGTTCAGATGCTCACCATGGATGAGGATCGCCATCACGGGTTGGCACGCGGAGCGTTTTCTTTTGTGACCAAACCCACTACGCCTGAAGGATTGGAGTCGGCGCTGGAAAAAATCAAAACCTATTCCGCGCCACGCCGCCGGCGCTTACTGGTCGTGGAAGACAATCCCGCGGAGCAATTGAGTATTCGCGAATTGCTGACGCACACCGACATTGACGTGACCGTAGCGGAAACTGGTACGGAAGCGTTGATGAGCGTGAATCAAGGCAATTTTGATTGCGTGGTGCTGGATCTGCGCCTGCCGGACATGTCGGGTTTCGATGTTCTGGAGCGCATCGGCAACAGCCCTACGTTAAGCGATTTACCGGTTGTGGTTTTTACCGGTAAAGACTTGTCCTCCGAAGAGGACGCGCGACTACACACGCTGGCACGCAGCGTGGTCGTCAAGGACGTCGAATCACCGGAGCGTCTGCTCGACGAAACGGCGTTATTCCTGCACCGTGTGGTTACCGACCTGCCAATCGAAAAGCAGCGCATGCTGGAGAAACTGCACCGCTCGGACGAAGCGCTGGTCGGCAAGAAAGTGCTAGTGGTTGACGACGACGTGCGAAATATTTTTGCGCTAAGCAGCGTGCTGGAACGACGCGGCATGACGGTGCTCACCGCGGGTACCGGTCGGGAAGCCATCAAGACGCTGGAATCCACAAAAGACGTGGCCATCGTGTTGATGGACATCATGATGCCCGAAATGGATGGGTATGAAACCATGCAGGTGATCCGGCAGAATGCCGCGCTGCGGCGCTTGCCGATCATCGCTTTGACTGCCAAGGCCATGAAAGGCGACCGCGAGAAGTGTCTGGAAGCGGGCGCATCCGAATATCTGGCTAAGCCGGTGAATACCGACCAACTGCTTTCCGCATTACGCATGTGGCTTCACCGGTAGACTTGTGAAATTATTTAGGAGTCTCGGCTGACCATTGTGGGCGGAATTTCTGTTGCGGGGACGCCGTTGCGATATAAACTCCGGAGCCTGGTAGACAAAATATGATCGTGCCTGACAAAGTAAATATTTTGATGGTGGACGATCAGCCCTCCAAGCTACTGACCTATGAAGCCATCCTTGCCGAACTCGGCGAAAATCTAATTAAGGCCAACTCCGGACGCGAAGCTCTGGAATTGCTGTTGAAGACGGACATTGCCGTAGTGCTGATGGATGTAAGCATGCCCGAGCTGAACGGGTTTGAGTTGGCGGAGATCATCCGGCAGCATCCGCGATTTCAAAAGACCGCGATAATTTTTATTTCCGCGGTGCATTTGACTGATCTTGACAGATTGAAGGGTTACCAGCGCGGCGCAGTGGATTATCTCTCCGTGCCGGTAGTGCCGGAACTGCTGCGAGCGAAGGTAAGTGTGTTCGCGGAATTGCATCGCAACGCACAACAACTCGAGCTGCTCAACACCGAGTTGCGCGGGCTTTCAGGGAAATTATTGAGCACCCAAGACGAAGAGCGGAGGCGCATCGCGCGCGACTTGCATGACGGGCTTGGCCAGGAACTGAGCGCGGCCAAAATGCTGGTGGACGGAATTCATATGGGACGCCAGGCAGTTGAGGCGAAAAATCAGGCCGCGCTGCAAGCCAGTGGATTGCTCGAACGCGTGATGCAGCAGGTACGCAGCATTTCGCACCTCTTGCATCCGCCATTGCTGGATGAAATAGGTTTGCAGTCTGCGCTGCGCTGGTATCTCGATGGATTAACGGAGCGCAGCGGGATTGAGACCGTTTTCGACGTGCAGCCACAGGAGTTTCCGCGACTGGCGCCGGAAGTCGAGACCACCGTTTTCAGAATCGTTCAGGAAGCGCTCACAAATGTTTTTCGTCATTCGGGAGCCATGAAGGCCTGCATCACCTTGACGAAAAACGAGGGGCACGTCGCGGTGAGCGTGCGCGATTTTGGAAAAGGAATCGCCGGACATATTGTGGAGTTGCGCCCAGGCAGCGTAGGCATCGGACTCGGCGGGATGCGTCAGCGCGCTAAAGAATTCGGCGGCGAGTTACGTGTGAAAAATGCGGATCCGGGAACTCTCATCGAGGTGACCATTCCCATAAAGATGGGCGATTCGGAAGTACAAGCCACGCAAGCCTCTCTGCGTGGATCTCGCTCGTAAGTTTTGCTGGAGGCTTCGGACCTTGCCGGTGCGCCTCCCGGCAAAAGTAAATCTAGACTTGACTTAGACCGATCTTAGCAATGTAGGACCCGCTGTTTCCCCTGCAGAAATTAAATTAATTGGCTCGAATATTGGCATCTTTTGACGGATGAGTGTTTTGGAGTAAGAACACCAGTTTCGGGCCTGAAATCGACAGTAATAAATCACTCGAAAAAGTCTTGGATTAGCCGAAGATAGGGGATATCGCTGTGCCGGCAACACTCTTTGTGCGATCTTGGCGAAAGCGTGAAACGATTTTGGCCAAATGACACGTCTAATCGACAAAGATATAGGTGTGCCTTCACGCGGAAATACACGATCGAGGAAAGACTCATGAAGTTTCCGGAACAGAACATTTTCCTAAAGCCAGTACGATACGCTGGGCTCATGGGCTTGTGTGTGATGGCTGTGACGACCGGAATGGGGGCGGGGAGCCGTGGCTCGGTTGCGATGGAAGCTGCCCCGGCACAAGAGCCAGCACAAATTAATCCGGGGACGGCTAAAGCGCCGTCGGCGCTGGGAACTATTAAATCCATTTCGGGGAATAGTCTCGTATTGACCAGCGATGCGGGCGCGGAAATCAATGTTGACGTTCGGGACTCCACAAAAATCGTTCGCATCGCCCCTGGTCAAAAAGATTTGAAGGACGCGCAGACCATCGCACTGACCGATCTTCAAGTAGGGGACCGCATTCTGATGCGCAGTAAGGCTGGGGACGACCCTAAGACGTTTTCGGCAACTTCCATCGTCGCGATGAAGAAGGCGGACATCGCGGAAAAACAAAGTCATGAGCGGGAGGAATGGCAGAAATCCGGCGTCGGCGGACTGGTAAATAATGTGGATGCGACAGGCGGACTGATCAGCATTACCACGCCATCGTTACGAGAAAAGAAAACCGTCGCCGTGCACGTAACCAAAGACACCATCCTGAGGCGCTACGCGCCGGGCTCGGTAAAGTTTGACGACGCCAGGCCCGCGCCGCTCGGGGAAATCCATCCGGGCGATCAATTAAGAGCGCGAGGCGAAAAAAACGCGGATGGCAGTGAGTTGACGGCGAAGGAAATTGTATCCGGCAGCTTCAGAAATATCTCTGGAACGATTTCGTCGCTGGACAGCGCGCAGAACACCATCACGGTGCATGACCTGGCCACGAAGAAAAACGTCGCGGTGAAGATTACTTCTGAGTCGCAACTTCGCAAATTGCCGGCGCCGATGGCGCAACGCGTCGCGCAACGATTGAATGGATCAAGTGGCCCGAATAGCGATCAAGGCGCTTCCGGTCAGGGACCTTCCGCAAGACCCGGTGCGACTGCGCCAACGGCCAAAGAGCCTGCTGCCGGTGCAGCACAAACGCCCGGAGATTTTGGCGGACGCGGACGAGGCATGGGAGGCGGAGCGGGCGGCGGTGGCGGTGGTGGAGCGATGGATTTGCAGCAAATGATCAACCGCATGCCGGCATCGACAATTGCAGATTTACAGAAGGGCGACGCGGTAATGCTGGTGGGCACCGAAGCGAACGGCAATGCCGTGACCGCCATCACACTACTTGCCGGTGTTGAGCCCATTTTGCAAGGCTCCCCAAATGGCGGCGCATCGTCAATTCTCTCGCCCTGGAGTCTAAGCGGGGCGCCCGGCGGAGAAGCAGGCACACCGTAGAACGCGTCCATCCCTGCGGCGATTAATTTTGGAGAGTTAATGAAAGTTCGGGTTTTATACATAGGTGTTTTATTGTTTTTCGCACTGCTAGTCGCAGCGAGTGTGCCTTCACGCGCGCAGGTGCCTACGACCGGAACGCTGCGCGGACAAGTAATCGATCCTTCGGGCTCGACGGTTAGCGGAGCAGCAGTATTATTGACGGCACCAAATGGGAATTCAGTGGACTCTGTAACAAATAAAGATGGGTTTTATGAAGTAACGGGACTGGCGCCCGGAATTTACTCGCTAAAAGTTGTAGCTGAAGGTTTCGGCTTATTCACGGCGCAGAATATTGCTGTCAAAGCGGGACAAGCCCAGACACTGAAAATTGCACTGACGCTCGAAGAACAAAAACTGGAAATACATGTAGAAGATTCTCCAACGCAATTGGATGTGAACCCGGAAAACAACGCCGGCGCCATTATTTTGAAAGATAAAGATCTGGAAGCATTATCAGATGATCCCGACGAGTTGCAGGAAGAGCTACAAGCTTTGGCGGGGCCGTCGGCGGGACCTAATGGCGGACAAATTTATATTGATGGATTTACCGGCGGCCAACTTCCGCCAAAAGCTTCAATCCGCGAAATTCGAATTAACCAGAACCCGTTTTCCGCCGAGTACGACAAACTCGGCTACGGCCGCATCGAGATTTTCACCAAACCTGGCACGGACAAATTTCACGGGCAATTATTTCTGACCGGAAACACCGCCGGATTCAATTCGCGCAACCCCTTTGAAGTGATTCCGGTGGGCACTCAGCCGCCGGGTTACGAGTCCACGCAATTCAGTGGAAGCATCGGCGGACCGATAACCAAGAAGGCCTCGTTTTTCTTTAACTTTGAACGACGGGACATCAACGACCTGTCCATCGTCAGCGCAAAAATTCTCGATCCAAACTTTAATGTAATCAATTTCAGCGATGCGGTCGCTAATCCACGCGTGCGCATGAATCTGGGCCCGCGATTCGATTACCAGGTCAGCAAAAATAATACCCTCACAGTGCGCTACCAGTACGAGCACAATCGACAGGACAACAATGGCATTGGACTCTTCGATCTTCCCTCTACCGGATACAACAGCCTCGAAACCGAGCAAACCCTACAAATCAGCGACACTCAGATTTTAAGTCCTAAGATTATTAACGAGACGCGTTTTCAGTTCATCCGCGAGACCAGCAACCAAACCCCACAAAGCACCGCGCCCACAGTGAATGTGCAAGCGGCCTTTGTGAATGGCGGCAGCACCCAGGGAACGTTGCAGGACGTTTTAGATCGCTATGAATTTCAAAACTACGTTTCCATGGCGCTGGGCAAACATTTTCTAAAATTTGGAGTGCGCCTGCGCGCTAATCGCGACGCCAATGTGGAGACATCGAATTTCAACGGGAACTTCACCTTTGGTTCACGGCAGAATCCCGCTTGCGCGCCCAACACCACGCCTGCTTCGTGCCCGTTTATCAGCGGCCTGCAGGCGTATCAAATCACGCAGCAGGAATTGGGCGCCGGGCTTAGTTTCCCGCAGATTGTGGCCATGGGCGGTGGCGCTAGCCAATACTCGGTGACCGCAGGAAGCGCCAGCGCGAATGTCACCTACTTTGATGCGGGGCTTTATGTTCAGGACGACTTCCACCTGCGCCCTAACATGACTCTCAGCTACGGTCTGCGATTTGAAAGCCAGAATAACCTTGGCGACCATGCCGACTTCGCGCCGCGACTTGGATTCGCGTGGGGCCTGGGTGCCGGCGCAAAAAACAGTGCGCCAAAAATTGTGCTGCGCGCCGGCTACGGAATATTTTATGAGCGCTTCACTTACGATCTGGCACTGCAGCAAGAAAGGCTGAATGGCATAACGCAACAGCAATTCGTGGTCACCAATCCGGAGTTCTTTCTTAATAACATTCCGGATCCCAGCACGCTACCCGCCAGCGCGACCGCTCCGACGATATATCGCACGAATCCAAATTTAAGAACTCCTTACATCATGCAAACGGGAATTAGCGTGGAGCGACAGCTCACCAAAAACGCCAACTTGGCGGTCACGTATCTGACTTCACGCGGCGTGCACGAATTCTTCACGGAAAATATCAATGCCCCGGAGTGTTCCGCATTCCCGTGCAACGCGGCTACCGCGCCGCGGCCAATGGAATCTGCGGACAATATTTACCAGTACCAATCGGAGGGCATTTTTAAGCAGAATCAGTTGATTGTGAATAGCAGCATTCGGATCGGCGCGAAGCTTTCCCTTTTCGGTTATTACACCCTGAATTATGCCAACAGCGATACCGGGTCGGGGGCTGGAAGCTTTCCCTCCGTTAACAACAACATCAGCCTCGATTACGGGCGATCCGCTTTCGATATCCGGCACCGTTTATTTTTTGGCGGAACAATCGGGCTGCCATATGCTTTCCGATTAAGCCCCTTTATGATGGCCAGCTCTGGCACGCCGTACAACGTTACGACCGGTCAGGATCTGAATGGCGATTCCATTTTTAACGACCGGCCATCATTTGCCGGCCCGAATTCGATCCCCGCTAACGTAGTGACCAATCGATTTGGATCTTTCGATGTAGTGCCACAACCCGGCGATCCCCGGGTTCCTGTTAATTACCTGACCGGGCCGGGGCGGTTCTCGCTGAATGTGCGCTTGAGCAAGAGTTTTGGATTCGGCAAAAAGACGGAAGCCACAAATACCCTGGGCGGCGGTCCCGGTGGCGCGGGAGGAACGTTTGGACGCGGGCCCGGCGGCCCAGGCGGTCGCGGTGGTGGCGGCGGATTCGGTGGCCGCGGCGGTGGTGGACCCGATGCTGGTGCGACCAATCATCGCTATAGCCTTACCTTCAGCGTGGCTGCGCGCAATATCTTTAACAATGTGAATCTCACTACTCCGATTGGCAATCTGGGCTCGCCGTTATTTGGACAATCAAATGGAATAGTGTCCGGGTTCGGTCCCGGCGGTGGTGGCGGACCTGGTGGTGGTGGACCCGGCGGCGCAGCGGCCAACCGGAAAATCGATTTGCAAGTATCGTTTAATTTCTAGAATTAATTCTGATCCAGACTATTGCACGACGGCTACGTAAACTTCTCCACTTTGCTCCGGTATCGTAGAATCCTCGGGCAAGAGCTTACGAAGTGGACGGCACGGAACGCAACTAATATGAGGCGCGCCAGATGAGAAAGCCGGGCAAGAAGAAATTTGAGAAGGGAACAGAAGCGCGCCGCGCCGCGCGTAAATCTGGAATCGTTCCGGCAAATACCCGCGTGATCGAAGATAAGAGAAAACGTCCGCCGAAGCACAAGAAGAAGTGGTTGGAGAAGGAAGTAGTTTAGCGACTGCGGCTGATTCTTACCCGCGCATCAAGTTCTCAAAACCGCGAACATCTTTTTTTTCTGTGTAGGTCCCGACCGAACCTAGTTTTTCGATCCTCAACCAGGGCGATTGGCAGGCACCGATTCGTCTGGTCGGAAAAGGACGGAGAGCGGTATGTTGCCGCGTTGAGAAAGTTCCGCCGCGATGTCCTCCAGATCCTTCCTATTAAAACCCATGCTTGCAATTTTTACCGAGCCATCCGTGTCGATCAGGAAGCTGGTGGGCACATTGGTCAAACCGTAGGCATTGGACGCGGGATAGCCCTCAGCGTCCAGCACAATCGGGAATGTGATTCCGTATTCATCTGCGAATTCCTTGGTGGCCCGCGCGTTGTCCTGAGAAATCCCAAGGAACGCGACGTCTTTGCCGCCGTAGCGTTTGTAGAGTCGCTCCAAAAACGGGAACGTGAATTGGCATACCGGGCATGAAACTTTGAAGAACGAGACAAAAACGGGGCCTCGTTGTAAAAGTTTTGCCACCGAATATTCCGTTCCGTCGATCGACTTAAGTGAAAAATCCGGCGCAGTCTGGCCGGCAACAATCGTAGTCATTTTTTTGCTTGAACCTACCCAGCGTGAAAGCCGCTGCAAGATTCCCATTCGTATAGTTTATCGCAACAGCGAAAGTGCAAGGCGCCCCGTTTGGTGGAAATTTAGTGGATTTGTTTGGTTTTGCGCTGCATGTAATCCATCAGGAGGTACTGGCCAAGCGTGTAGGGCGTGGTGAAGTACGCTTTGCCGCGGCACATTTCGGTGATTTTTTGCACGAAGTGCACCAGGCTGTAATCGGTAGCCAACATGAACGTGTTGATCAGTATACCGGCGCGTTTGCACTTATTCACTTCTTCGAGCGTCTGGCCGACCACGAAGGGATCCAGGCCGAAGGCATTTTTATAAATGCGCCCGTCTTCGAGTGTCAGCGCCGAAGGCTTTCCATCAGTAATCATGATGATCTGGCGCATATCCTTTTTCTGGCGGAGCAAAATCCGTTGCGCCATCCGCAGGCCTTCGCGGGTGTTGGTGTAGTAAGGGCCAACCTGCACGCGGGCGAGCTCGCCCAGTGGCACTTCCTCGGCGCTGTCGTGGAAAAGCACCAGGCTCAGCGTGTCTCCCGGATACTGCGTGCGAATCAAGTGCGACAGCGCCATGGCCACGCGCTTCGCTGGCGTGAAGCGATCTTCGCCATAAAGAATCATGCTGTGGCTGCAATCGAGCAACAGCACCGTCGCGCAGGAGCTGTGATATTCGCACTGGTGGACCATCAAGTCCGAGTAGGTCATCTCGATAGGCACTTTCACGCCTTCGCGCCGCACCGCGTTGAAGAGCGTTTCACTCACGTCCATATTTAACGTGTCGCCGAATTCGTAAGGGCGCGAGACGCCGCCGGATTCCACGCCGGTGGATAGATCGCGCGTGTCGTGACGGCCAAAGCTGCTGCGCCCCACCGAGCCCATCAAATCCTGCAGCGTTTTGAAACCAAGAAAATCGATAGTCTTGTCCGTGATTTCAAAACGCGCCTCGGTTTGCCGTTCCTGCGGCTGGCCAAGACTTCCTCGCGCGGTGTTCTGATGCGGCGGCGTGACTTGCGGAGGCTGCTGCGGATTGATGAAACCCTCTTGCGCGAGCCGCTCCATTAATTTTTCCAGCAAATCTTTCACCGCCTGGCTGTTCTGCGCCTGTGGGCTCTGCAGCATCTTGCGCAGCTCTTCGCTCATCGCGTCTTCGGGCAGCAAGTCGCCCTCCTGCAGTGCCCGCAAAATGGCTTCCTGCAGCGCTTCCATGGACCGCTGGTTGTCCATTTCCGAGACGCCGTAAAATTGGGATTCGAACCCGCTTTGCAGGAAGAAGTCGCCCATGCGCTTCACGAGCTCGTCCAGGTCAACGGCGTCCGCAGGTTCACCAACATATTTTCCGTAGCGAATTACTTTCATAAATGTTCCCCGGGCCCAACTAACTATTTTTGTTGCGCGCGCTTTATGTTAATTGAACTGGCGGCGCGGCCCGCGCGAAGACGGAGTTTCACGCGGCTCCTGCGGCTTTTGTTTCTCGGCGTAATACCCGCGCTCTTCACTGCGGCCGATGCGGCGATGGGCCCACAGCCCTTCCAGGATCATTTCCGAAGCAGCAGCCACGGCGCCGTGATTTTTGGTGTCCGTTGCGCCGATTCGGCCAACGTGTTCGCTCAATCCCTGGATTTTCGATAATTGGCGGTAGCGTTCATCGGTGGGCGCGACCTCCGGAAGTTTTAACTCACCGCCCAGTTCGAACCACTGAATTACCGGTTGAAAATTTACTTCGCCAAAATACTTGGTGAAGACACGACCGACCGCGGTACGAATCAATTCACGCGCGATAGTGTCCGCACCTTTCAATTCCCCTTCATATTCCAACTCCATTTTGCCGGTGATGGCAGGGAGCGCGGCATAAATATCCGCCACGCTAGCGTACGTGCCGGTTTCTCCGGTGCGCGCAGCACGCTGTTCGGCGCTACTGACCACACTTTCCAGGGTAGTGATGGGCAGCCGCTGGCTTACTCCTGAGCGGCGGTCGACGCGCTTGTCTTCACGCGCCTGAAACGCGATTTCTTCCACGGTTTCCCGAAGGTAAGAAGGCACCTCGATGGCGCGTCCTGCTGCGCGGCGCACCCAGGCTTCCTGAGCGGTGATGACCATGCCTTCCTTGACGCTGGCAGGGTAGTGGGTGCGAATTTCCGCGCCAATCCGGTCTTTCAGCGGAGTAATAATCTTCCCGCGGGCGGTGTAGTCTTCGGGATTGGCAGTGAACACCAGCAGCACGTCGAGCGGCAAGCGCAGCGGGTAACCTTTAATCTGGATGTCGCCTTCCTGCATGATGTTGAAGAGTCCGACCTGAATTTTTCCCGCTAGATCGGGCAGTTCGTTGATCCCAAATATTCCGCGATTGGCGCGGGGAAGCAAACCGTAGTGAATGGTCAGCTCATCGGATAGGTCGCGGCCACCGCGAGCAGCGCGAATGGGATCAACGTCGCCGATGATATCCGCCATGGTCACGTCAGGCGTGGCCAGCTTTTCAACGTAGCGGCTATCGCGAGGCATCCAGGCGATCGGTGTGTTGTCACCTTCAGCGGCGATTTTTTCCCGGCAACCGCGGCAGATCGGTTTCAGCGGATCGTCGTTAATTTCGCAACCCACTACCACTGGAATTTCCGCGTCGAGCAAATTGATCAGGCCGCGCAAAATGCGGCTCTTGGCCTGGCCGCGCAATCCCAGTAAAATAAAGTTGTGACGGGAGAGCAGCGCGTTGACGATCTGCGGCACAACCGTGTCTTCATATCCATGAATGCCAGGAAAAAGCGGCTCGTCCCGTTCAATCAAGCGCAAAAGATTACCGCGAATTTCATCCTTCACCGAACGCGAGACACTTCCCGCGTCAAAATCGGGAATACCCTTTAATTCGCCAAGAGTGCGAGGTTTAGGATGTTGCGAGTGAGATTTCATCGATGTGCTAGCGGTCATTAGATCCCCAAAATGGTTTACGTTACGATTTGCTGCTCAATTCCTACTCACGGTTGTAAATCGATTCGGCTCTGAGGTGGCGAAGAGTTCTCCCCACGATCAATTTAATCCGTGCCCGTTCCCAGCCGATTGGGCGCGCACAGACCCTACTTTCTGTAGATGCGGGGCCCAGCCACGAAGGTAGCCTATCAATCGCTCCTGGCGTTCGGTTTCGGTGCGCAGCTCCAGGAGTTGCTGCTTCCACATCAAATCCATGGGCAAGGCCGCGGCCACTTGAAACGAAAACGATACAGCCGAATCGCCGGCAATATTTTTTGGGTAATCACCAAAAATCAGCGTATGGCAAGTTTCGTAAAGTTCGATCAGCTCTGGGTTGGAAGGCTGATTGCAAATTTCTCGGTCCTCCAGATAGTCCACTTGACCCTCGATCAGTGGATTATCGGTGAAAAGTTCGACCGCGCGGAAAGGGACCCGTCCAACGGAAACGATATCCATCCTGCCGTCAGGATAGCGGTTGAGTACCTCCATAATCTCAGCGGTGCAACCCACTCGCGCGACGCCATTGGGCATGGAAAGCAACATGCCAAACTCGGAACGCTCGCTCATGCATTTATTGACCATTTTTCGGTAACGCGGCTCGAAAATATGCAGAGGCAGTTCAGCGCCGGGAAGAAGGACGACGTTAAGCGGAAAAAGCGGGATGCGATCTGGCCGCACTAGCACCATAGGTGATGATACCAGAGCAACGCATGGGTTGCCGATGGCGTGCAGATGCGTACACCTGTTGGGTCTAAAGCAGTTTAGGTGATTGCTTAGCCGATGTCGGCCAGCAAGGCTTCCATTTCCGACACTGCGTGCTGATCGCCCTTTTTGCCAGCTTCAGCGATCCCGGTGCTAAGAATCCGCTTAGCTTCCTCAGGCCTAGATTCGCGAACCAACAGCTGACCGTACATCAAGTACGCGGGAATATAGCCGGCGTGTTGCGCCAATAGCACATCGAAGTTGAGAATAGCTGCCGGCGCGTCGCCAGTACTCATGCATTCCATAGCCAGTCCGTAGCGCGAAAAGGCGTCAGCTGGAGACTTCTGTACAAATTCTTCCAGGACCTGCCTGCGGGTTTTCTTTTGGTCTGTCATGATGGGCTACCGTAGTATACGGAGGGAACGCGCGGTTCCAAAATTAGGGCATGCGGGGACGAATGAAGCGAGAGAAAAACAAAACCATAAACTTAGTACAAGATTCGAAATTGAAACCGAAGCCGGTGAGTGCTTCGCGTTCTGAAATGGCGGAAGTGGTTCTGCCAGCGCAGACGAATCCGCTGGGAAAGCTCTTGGGCGGCCAAGTGATGCACCTGGTGGATATGGCTGCGGCCATGGCCGCCAGCCGCCATTCGAATAGCTACGTAGTGACGGCTTCGGTGGACTATATCGATTTTCGCAACGCCGTGAACCTCGGTGAGTTGGTGATCCTAAAGTCCCAGGTGAACCGCGTGTTTAACACCTCAATGGAAGTGGGCGTGGAAGTTTTTTCCGAGCAAATCCTGACCGGCCAGCGCAAGCACACCACCACCGCTTATGTAACGTTCGTGGCTATCGATGAATATACCAAGCAACCTAAGACCGTGCGCCCGCTGCTGTTGAAAACAGCGGAAGAAAAACAGCGCTTTCGAGAAGCAGCGGAGCGAAGAAAAACCCGGTTGCGGTTGCGCTTCGGAAAATAATCTCGACAAAAAATTAACTCATCGCTCCGACCCACTTTGGCGTAGTGGTTGGTGCGGGGCTCCCGCCAGCCGGCTCTTCCGTGATGGCTAGCGCCTTGGTATGGCTGCCGGCAGCAGGCGGATTGGAAACCAAAAGCACGAAGTTTCCATTGGCGTCAGGTCGAACAGTCATGGACGGCATAGGTTTGCCGCCGGGCGCCTTGGGGATCAACCACAATTGCAGAACGCGGTTGCCGGACGGCATGGGCACCTTTTGTCCGGTAAGCACAATGCCGTACTTGGCGTGCCACATCGCGACCATCTGAGGCGCCTGAATTTTCTGCGCCGCCAGCATTATTTTAACCGAGGCAGGGTCAGTCAAAATGGCAGTTTCACGGTGCATTTTGGCCATTTGTTCTTCCATGCCCGCTAGCTTTTGCTGAGTTGCGGCGCGCTCGCCCGCTGCACTGGCTACAAGTTGCTCCGCTCGTTGATTTTGTTCGTTAGCAGCGCGCAATTCTTGCTTTAGACGGTGCGCATCCCAGGCGAAGTAGAGAGTCAACAGCAACAACGCCGCGATTCCAGCTGACAACCAGTACGGAATGCCTGACGTTGTTGTCCTTGGCGCGGTCGCAACCGGCAACGATGATTTTGATTTTGCCTCTGACCGCACCGTCTGCATCAGCCGGCCCTTCAGCATGTCTGAAGTCGCAGCCTCCGGCGCCAAGTACGCCAACTGCGAAACGAGCCAGCGCGCTTCCGCCACCGACTTTGCGCATTCCGCACAGCCGGTAGCGAGATGAGCTTCAAGCGTAGAGCGTTCAGGTGGATCAAGCGCGCCCAGCGCGTAAGCTTCGTACATCTCCCGGAATTGGTCGCAATTGCTCACGACGCGGTGTGCAATCCTTCCTTTAGTCGGATCAATCCGTTGCGGATCCAGCTTTTTACGGTACCGAGTGGTTCTTTTAATTCTGCGGCGATCTCGCTATGACTCAGTCCTTGAAAGTACGCTAGTTCAATGGCGCGTTTCTGCTGCGGATTCAATTCGCCGACCAAAGAGCGAACACGCTCAGCCCGTCGCTTTTCGTCCAGCTCTTGCTCATATCGCGGCGCTACCACGATGGAAAACAACTCGTCAGTCTGATTTTCCAGCCGCCGCTGGCGCTCGCTCTTAAGTCTAAGCGTATCGAGAGCGCGATTTCGCGCCAGTGTGAGCAGCCACGGTACGAACGGACCCCGAGCAGCGTCGTACCGCGCGGAATTCCGCCACAGTTGCAGAAAAACGTCCTGCACAACTTCTTCGGCAGGTCCTGACTGCTGAACGATTCTTAGAACGAGTGAGTAAACGATGCGGAAATATTTGTCGTAAAGTTTTTCGAAAGCGCCCACGTCGTTTTCAAGAAGCAGACGCACCAGCGCAGCGTCGGGGGACGCTTCGCGATCATCCTTTGGGCCGAATGCCGCCAGGAACACGAGGTCTAGCATCTTCTCCTGAGTAAGTATACGGAATACCCGGTTAACTGGATGAGCGAGTGTGCATCGCGGGTATTCCTCATGTGGCGCGGTCTTTTTTGATTGTTTCCTCGGCCACGTTCAAGGCTTGCTCGACACACGCGCCCAACGCTGGGCCGTGAAGATAATTGCCGATCAGCCGGATCGACTGGTGTTTGCTTTGCAGTTGGGCCAGCTGATTTATATGTTGCACGTGGCCGAGGTTGTATTGCGGAATAGCGCGTTGCCACGCCTGAACATGCGAAAACGAGGGCGGCTGGGAGAAGCCAAGTATGGATGCGAGCTCGCGATGTACGGTGGATACAATTTCAGATTCGGGGAGCGATACCGCACTTGGATCGGTGGCGCCACCTACGAAATTTGTCAGCAAAACGTATCCGTCTGGAGCACGGTTGGAGAAGAGCGAAGAATTCCAAACGCCACCCAAGATTCGCAATCCAGATGATCGCGGCACGAGGAATCCGAAACCGTCGAGGGAGTGGCGAATTGCACTAATGGGATAGCCTAGCGAGACCACGGCCACCGGTGCGTAAGCGATCGGTGATACCGCAGATTCGAATTGCGGATCCACACCGCGCAGCAACGTAGCGGCCTGCTCAGCTGGTGTAGCGATGATCAACCGATTGGTAGTCAGCCTTTCTTCCCGGTCATTTGCCCTGACGGTTACTTCAAAGGTCGAAGTGTCAGTTCTACTGTCGCGGGACGCCGTCGTGAAACCGACGCTTTCGACGGTGACGCCGCAACGCAAGTTGGATCCTAGATTCGCAGCCAGGGCGTGAATCAATGTTTGATTGCCTTCGCGAAAGGTTTGCAAGGTGGGTTTTTCGGCGGAGGCGGCGCGCTTCTTTGCCGAGAACAACAAACCGCGAATAACGCTGCCCGCGGATTTCTCTGCTTCATATAATTGAGGAAACGCGCTGCGCAGGCTTAGCTTCTCTGGATCGCCCGCATAAATGCCAGATACGAACGGCCCCACAAGCTTATCGAGAAGTTCACTCGAAAATTTGCGGCGAGTGAAGGCGGCCACGGATTCGTCGCTCTTAGGCGGCGA